>JAEEGL010988194.1_pt1 | contig 13956 bp, 13 predicted proteins | sample 9134231 | NCBI WGS metagenome assembly JAEEGL01 (sample SAMN16246548, study PRJNA631951) | gut metagenome | biome: gut microbiome; feature: rumen; material: fiber-attached | host: Bos | place: Iran: Karaj | collected 2018-10
CATAATATGTATTAAAACGTTCCCAACCTAATAAAATGACAACAAAAACTAGAATTGCAATCTGTCCAACAATCTTCATTGATTTGAAATCAAACCTCTTCATATAGAAAAGAAGGAACATCCAAGCACCAAATTGACCATAGTATTTAAATTTCATTCCTAAAAGTCCAACAACGGCAATAATAGCTGCAATTATCATATTCTTCTTGGATTTGTCAGAAAACAAATACCAAGCCATAGAAGTACATATAGCTAACTGTCCAAATGGCGCATTACGAAATTCGTCTCCCGTTCCCAATTCCGGATGGTAGAATATAAAGGTTATTACCGTCAAAAGCATTGTTCCGCGCATCCATTTTTTCTGTTTCTCTGTAAACAAAGGATTCAGAATCCATGTACAGTATATCACAGACCATGGTCTAACTTGCTGCATCAAATCGTAAGCAACAGATTCTGGAACATTCACTCCAAGCAATAAAGAATAAACAATATAGAAGACTAAAAGTCCCAAAAAGAAATTAAACTCTTTCCATGGCTTTTTGTTTGTACTATATAGTCTCTTCATTGCATATGTATATAGCACAATAGTACCAGTCATCACCTCATCTATTGAACTGAATCCAGGCAATTCATTATATGCGATGCAAGTCGGAAAGTATATACACCAATATATTGTGAAAAAACGAGCTATATTATTCATTAATTCTCAAACGGAATCTGAAACCAAGCATATTTATTTCTTGCCCATGTGGATTGCCCTACTCTATATATCATTCCAAGCAACCACTTTGGAAGTCTATCTTTTATCGTTTTAGTAGCATTTCCTTTTTTATTCCATGAGCCGGCATAATTATGAGCACAAAAACTTTTCTTTGTCTGCCTAACTTCAACAGCATTACGCGAATTAAAGAAATCACCACAGAATACGAAAATCTCTTTTGTTCCTATATTATGTATTTCAAAATCACTTATTCTTGATATCCTTCGAAACTTATAATTTAATTCTGTTAGAATATGATGAAACCTAACCGGTAATTCCATGATATCAAGACTTCCGTCTTCTTTCACGAAATGTTTGTCTTGGTATGTATCAAAGATATCCTTAATCCAAGAACAACCTTTCTCTGCACCTATTACAGCCGCTTCAAAAGCACGAATTTGGTCACATCCTATGAAATAAGGCAATGACAACAATTCATCAAAAGATTTATAAACGAGCACATCTGCATCGAGATATATTCCGCCATAATTATACAAGGCATACAAACGAATATAATCCGCAGCAAAAGCATATTTCTTTGCTTCAAACGCCTGCATTGTCCAAATGGTGGAATCTAAGGCAAAATGCTTCTCAACAACATTAAGTCCAAGACAATTCTGAGGTTTCTTACCCCAAAGCCAGATTTCATAATCTGTGAGATGTGCTTTCCATGTCTCTAGACATTTCACAATATCTGCGGGAAAGGCATCCCCAGACAGCCAACATAAATGTATTATCTTTGGTATCATTATTTTAATATATTTTCTGCAAAGATAGCAATATATATCCTAAACAGCAAATTTCATTATAAATTTTCTCATAGTGTTACGAATCAACTCAGCTTCCATTATGCCTCCACCCAGACTCTGCTATATAATTCTAAGGTAAAAGCGAACTTACAACGGACTTAAAGCGGACCTACACTGAATCATATCGGAAATTCAATACCTTATTTGTAGAAATAGAAAAAGCGTTTAACTATACACTCTACACCGATCTGGCATTAACGCTTTGGCTTTTAAGGATATACAACGTGTATAGTTTCACTTAACTCTACACCACCCTATCTCACTCAGGAACAAATATTTATCCCATATCGGGTGTAGAGTGTAGAATTATTTTCATTTTCCTCTCTACTTCGCGTTCAATGCAAATCTCTATCAATAAATTTAACGTCTCCCATCCTTGAAGCCAACAAGGCGAAACAAGACCAATTATATAATTCCTTAGCCTTTATTCTATAAATCGCCTGTGACTTTGACATTACATACAAATCAAGAAATGTTTTCAACCGAGCATCTTTATTTGAAACAAAACTGATATGAGCAATAGAATCATGATCAAGTACCCTTACTGGTAAATCGGACAATGAATCCAAAAACACCTTACTGTCAGAAAACACATAAACAGGCAATTCTGGATTTTCATCTATTATCTCCTTGATACCATCCTTGCATTTCTTTATCAATGCCTGACGTTCTTTTTCCGTATCAAGATGGTTGTTAAAGAAACTATTCTCAAAATGCTCAAGGGCATTTACAAATCGTAACTGAACAGATATATATTTCTGTCCCTCTATACCTAACTGTTGATAAGCATTCTCCAATCTGTCACTTGGAACAAAAAGTTCATTAAACAAATCACTCCATTTATATCCAGTATCCTTAAACTGCCAAGGAATATCATTTCCTGCATAGCAATAACAATGGTATTGTTTGTTTTTCTTGAAGGGCTTTATTGCTCTCCAGTTACACTCATTTATAATTTTTGTATCGAGAATGGAATACTCCAGATCACTCCACTCCATCAACCAATCGATTTTCGGAGCAAAATAATCAGAAAGAGAGAACGGATCCTTATAATATAATTTAAATCTATAACCAGATTTCTTTGCTGCATTATAAAGCGCGACTACACCTTTTAATCTATCTGCAATTCCAGGATGATGTAAAGACGGATCAAAAAGAAAATAAAGGACATTACGTTCCTTAGCTCTTTTAAAAGTAAATTTCTTATAATAACGACAGTTATGTAGAAAATACTTTATGTCTTGCTTCAAATAAAGTAAAATGTTGTTCATGTTCTATCTCAATAAACGAAAACAGGATTCCTTATACTATATATCTATTACTAAGCCACAGAACTACATCTTTCATTCGTATAGACCAAATCCCTTTTTCAAGAGCAGTCTGACGATTTCTATCTACTAATTCTTGATAGTCATCAATAATGCTTAAGATATTAAGAATAAAAGTATTGATTTGGTCTTTATCGTCAGGCAATTCCAATACAGGATTATATCCGCAGATGTCTATAAGTTCCTTTGGAGCATGCCCCACAATCACCATTCGTGAAAGCATAGCTTCCCAATATCTCTGTGTCAATGTCTCTATACCTTGTGCCACATCAGGATGTGTCAAACTCTTAGGCAAACATATTGTAATCCTTGCATCTCCCATTGCCTCGTATAGCTCAACATTTGAATAAATAAACTTACCATCCATGTATGTACAAACATGATTGTCTATCGAAAGTTTGCCCAGTACACGCTCATTTGAGCGACCAAATTCCAACAGATTGATACTTCTTTCTGCAAGAGACTTCCCCTTTTTATATTTAGATGCATCAATAGCTTCAGGACACCAAAACATTTTCACCTGGGGACATCGTTTCTGCATCTCCTCCATCTCCATTCGGGAAGTAAAGATTGCTGTACGTGTTTTATGTCGATAAAACCATGACTCCATCTTATCATAATAGCATGGCCAACAATCCCAGATGAACGGTATTACTTCATGAGTCGCATAATAAGGATATGTATCAAAGGTAATAGACACAGGCTCGACAAACATCAGTATCGCTGTCTCTCTATTGATAACATAAAATGGAATTTCATATAGAAAAGCCCAATGATGTAGGATTTTCCAAGGAAAATGACTTTTCCCGATCTGTAAGCCACAGTCAACCAATCCCTCAAAAGCACGATATTTAAAGTTTAGATGCCCTGGGTGAATATATGGAGGTACTATTTTTACAATCTTTCCCATTTTCTAAAAATACTAAGTTATTCTCCTCAAAGAAAATACACTTATACAAAGTATATATTTAGAATAAAACCGGAATATACTTCTTTAAGAATACACCTACACAATATGAGAGAAAAACAATAAAGAGATAACTTACCAAGAAAAGACATATCCATATTCCCGAACCTACGTCAAAAAAGCTATTGAGTAAAACTGCTGTTATATGGCAAATCAAAGTAAGAATCAGCATAACCTCAAGGATCCTTTCTCCAAGTGCCACCAAGGGCTTAATATCCACTAACATTTTTGACAAAGTCATAACAGCCATTGCGCCCACTATCATTAATAAATAATAGGGGTTATATAATTCATTTACGGGACCAATATTATAGTAAAAATGTGTAATCATAAAAAATCCTCAAACATATATTCAAATAATATTGACCCACCATTTTTTCATTATATTTATAAATATGGGAACAATAATTTCCCTGTATAATAAAGAGGCAATGCCACCATACCCTCATCAATCAACAATGGCATTTGATATTTGGCACCAATATATCCTATTGCCATACTACATACAAACAAGACTTATTTTGGAAGTTTATTCTTTACCATGCAACCTGTAATATTTTTTGCATAAAAAAGAGCTGTCAGGAACCAAACAGGGCCATTACCATTCTGAGGATTCTGCCAGTTTTAAAAAAGTTCTATCATACCAGTTTTGACGTAGCCAAGTATTCTCATAAAAGACTACCAATAATTATCCAAATAACAGCAAGTCTAATTAATCTATGTGCAGTCTTAGGTAGCTATTCCATCATAGGTTTCTCGGAACGATCATAAAACCCACTCATGAAAAAAACATAGGAACAGCAATAAAAGTAAAACGCATTCCTATCACACTAAACACCTCTGTATGTATGCATATAATCAAAAGCATACACAGTCCTTTTGCTACATCTACATATAAATCTCTTTGGTTCATCTATCAAATAAAACAATATATATATGTTATAGTTTCATTCCATGTAACTCAATAAACCTTCTTTAGTATTTTGCAAGGATTACCAGCAGCAATGCAATCTGAAGGAATGCTTTTTGTTACAACACTTCCAGCGCCAATAATACTTCTTGCGCCAATGGTTACACCTTTAAGGATAATACTTTGAGCACCAATCCAGACATCATCTTCTATAACAATTGGAGCAGAACAAGTTCCTTCATTAGAAGTCCTACGAACTAAATAATCTACAGGATGACAATCTGTATCAATCAAAAGAACTCCTCCTCCGATCTTCACATTATTTCCGATAGTCAGTCTCTCATGAATCCAAATTCTGGTGCTGCTCATTCCCACATTGTCCCCAATTCGTATTTGAGCATCAGGCGAGTCTGTATAGAATGAAGCTTGCATGTTAGCAGAAATTGGATTTATGTGCTCACCACTTGTCATACAGAAATTATCACCAATAATAATTTTGCCCGAACCTATTATAGATATTTTCCCAAGCACCCATAAGCCTTTACCTACCACTATTCCATTACTTTTAAAATGAAAACGGTTAATTGCAGGAGAAAGCTTAACCTTCATAGCATTAGATAATGCGGCAATATTTTGAAGTAATTTATATATCATTAATTACATTTCTATATGTTCTAATAATATTATCTACAATATCCTTTGGATTATGCCTTGAGAAGGCATCTAATGCAGCTTGCTTACCTATTCTAATATTATCTTCAGGATGTTCATACAACCATTTAATTAGAAAAGCAGACTGATATGAATCATTTGCAGGAACCCAAAAACCAGTTTTTTTATCATGTACTGTATCCGACAATCCACCTACATAATTAACAATAGGAGTACAACCACACATTTGAGCCTCTATAATTGCATTACAACCATTCTCTATATAAGCAGAATGATAATATAAAGTTGACACAGAATGAATCTTTCTTATTTCACTTGCAGACACCACACCTCTAAGATTTACATTAACATTTTGATGCTTTATACCAAGCCTTTTTTCTATATAAATCGGATCAACATTACCATAAACATTCCACTCAAAATCCAAGCCTAAATCATTTTTTAGTATAGAAGCCGTCTTTAGAATAATATCATACCCCTTATAGAATGGGAAAGAAATTACAGTACTTATAATCAGTTCGTTTGGTAATTTTCTCTCAAATGGATGATAGAAAACATCTCTCATAATTTCCTCACCAAAGTGATATCTTCTTTGTGGATTTAGTACATATGAAGTTCTTTTATCCCATTCAGTCCTTCCAATATAATGCTTCACTTTCTTGAGAATAGCCCTTTCTCTATAGCAATTCCTATCCCACCATAAAATCTCAAAATACCGATTAAAAATACCTTTGGGATTCCAATCCATAAATGTATAATCCCATTTTGACAATCCAGGAGGAAACAGGACTTCTCTATAAGGGTTTAAAGTTCCTTGGATATGCAAGACGCATGGTACTTCAGAAGCAAAACATGCCAATCCCATATATAACTCAGAACCAAACAAGTGTATTACATCAGGTCGAAAATCTTTTATTACATCCTTAAACTTTTCTATATAATACGACCATACGGCCTTATCTACTGTTACATCTCTATATTTCAAATAACCTCGAATTCTTTCTTTAACACTTTTTGCGGGTGTAGCAACAGGATAGTAGACAACATTGTTTTGTACAATCTTTGATGGTTGATTATCCATCACAAAACATATACCTAACTTTATATCGTCACACTTTTCTATTTTGTCCTGCAACGATGTCATCCAACCACCACCATTATAACCCACTCCTTCAAATCCGCCACAAACTTTATAGTTACATGGAGAATTCGCGAACCAAAGTACTTGCATATTTCTATCTGTAATCTATACCTAACAATCTCCTGACAAAGGATTTAAATCTATTGAATTTTGTTCCAAACGTATTTTTTTGCCCCTTCCCATAAAACTCTGAAAATTTCCAGTACATATCCCTATTTTCTTCCACAAGAACATCTTCTAATTCTATAGGTGTCAAGCTCAATTTCATATTGTCATAAACAGAAGAAAAACCACTATGAGTTCCTGTTCCATCCATTCCTGACTGTATTGCCATTGTTCTCCCCGGGAATAACTGTAATTTACCAGCAAGAAATTGCGATGCATAAAATCGTATTGCCCAAGAGTTGTTTAGTCCGACCTTATCACAATATAAAATACCATAAAAAGGTCCCGTTCCTCCTATATTAAAATCATTTTTCTTCCAACGTAACCGCTTTAGTAGCTCTCTATCATCATTAATAAACAAGTCCCAACCACGTTTCCATGTAGCCCATCCCCAACATGCAAAATAGCGTAAGAAAAATGTGTTAGGAACATCACCATCTACAGGATTAAGGAATGCAGCTATCGAGGCGACTCTATCTTCTTCTTTATACTTTTCCAATGCATCATTCATATACTTCAGGAAAAAAGGAGAAACAATGAGATCATCCTCAACAACAATTACGCTACCATATTTATTTGTTAATTTCGTAATACCCGCAATCAAATTATCAGCCAATCCCAAATTCTTTTCACGCTCAATAATAGTGACGGTCTTAAAAGCTATTCCTTCCAGTTTCTTAACCTCATGAATATACTCACGATTCATCTTTACTCCCTCAATGGCCTTTTCGTTCTTTGCACCATCAGAGAATATAAATAGTTCAGAATCCTTTGCTTCTACATTTTGTCGCAAAGACTCTACTGCCTTTTGGGTATGATCAGCCCTATTATATGAGAATAATGCTATTGGTGCGTAGGTCATATTTCCTTATTTTTTTTGAGATTGCACATTGCACAAAACAACCAATCCATATACAAAAAACATCTTCAAATAACGAAAAATCTAGTTACATATTTTCCATCTCTACCTTTATATATTTATATACAACTTCCAATGTTTAAATAGGGAAAACATACAGAGTCTGGCTACAAGCTGCCTATCACACAGAAGGAACGCATCAAACTCGTCTTCGAGCGATATCGAGTCCTTGAAGAAACATCTTCCATCGTACATCCATGAGGATTTTTTTCGGTATCAATATATATGTTGGCACAAATATGTTGTAATGCTTTATTAATAAGTCATTTATGAGCCTTTGGTACATTAACAACAAAATCTATCATAACAAACTGTTATTCAAATAAATATCACTATTGATGTGCCAACATGTATATTGTCACCAAAATTTTTGCAAATACTTTTTCAAATGGCCTCATATATGTTATGCTATATTTTAAATATAAATAAGCAGGTTCGTGTAAATATCATTCCTTTAGATACTTATATATATTATATTTATCAAATACAGCCATTATTTGTTTGTCATTAAGATTCTCTCCTTCTGTGTTTACATGATAGAGGCTAACGTCTTGAACCGACTCATTCACTAAAAAATCATTGCCATTCGCATTATGAGTGTACACTTTTCTTATAGTATATCCTTTTAATAAAGACATAGCATAAAACCAGATGTCGTCTCCACAAGGTGCAAGTGACATAAAGGCTTGCTCATTATTTACTTCATCTATAAAGCAATGTGGTGGATATAATACTCCTCCTACTCCTGTAAAAAAATTAAGAGGTGAAGCAACATTATCCTTTACAATACTCCATTCTGAATATCTCTTAGGTTTTCCGATGGCATCAAGAGACATTCTATTAACCCTATTTGCATATATATAGTGACAGTCATTATTATACGAATTAACCATCTTTTCCAATATATCAGGCTCGTAAATTACATCATCATCGATAGTAACAATTATACTATCAGGAAACATCATCAATGACGGAATCAGTTTCTTATACGATCTTATATCCTTACAATACCGAACCTCTAAACCTCTTTTCTGTTGTTTCTGTAGATATAATGGTAATTCATTTTCTTTTAATGATTCTTCTAACCACAATACTATTCTGTTTGGTTTCATAGTCCCCTGCATTATAGATTCAATGGTAAGATATACTTCATAAAGACGTTTTCCATAAGTTGTTAGTGAAACCACAACCTCTGCATCAGCAAGTTTGTCTTCCGTAATACCACAATCATTACAATACAAACATAAATTACGCATTTGTCCAGCAACTATATGAAACATCTGTTTGTCATTTGCAATGACAGAAGCCTCATAAATTGTAGGCATAAGAAATTCTTTTATTTTTTTCCGGATTTTTGCAATCATTACTATCTTCTGAGAATTATTCTTTTATACCTATCCTTGGGAATGAATAAATTATAGCGAAGAAGAATATTTCTAATCCAATCCTTGATATTACGCGCATCTTCCTCACCATCCAACCTGTTTTTAGCCCATTTCGTTTTTCTCCAATAATACCTCCATACGGCACACATTGGTTGGAAACAACTTAATTTCCATGGTTTTATTACAGTGTAATGAATTATTGCAGGATCATTCTCATATTTTTTTATTTCTTCAGTGATACTCTCTTTATACTCAACCCTATCAGACAAAAACAGAAAACCATCCTGAAAGTTATAAGTTAAAGGAACAAATTTCTTTTTATTATAGAAAACAGAATTTAAAACATCTTGATCATGCCATAATATAGCCGCTGAATTATGTTCTATAAATTTCAAAAATAAATCCAAGCACTTGTACTCTCTCCAATAATCAAGATTTATTAGCAACATTCCAGCATTGAAATAGCCCGTATTCATAGGATATGGCAAACGATTAGAGTCGCAATGTCTTTTTTCATTCTGATCATTTACAACTCCAACAGCATAACCACGCAAATCAATTTCCCAAAGAGGTAATATTGATTTTCTAACAATCATATCACCATCAAGATAAATTACCTTATGTACATTATCTGGTAGAATTTCCGCAGCAAAAAGTCTATAATAAGTCGCAATGGAAACCTGTTTGGGTTGATTTTCTCTTCCAAATGGAAATTGTTTAACGAGATCTTTCGGAAATTCATAAAAGTATATTTTATTGGAAAATTTATCAACAATACCTCTTAATGTTTTTTTACTCTTTTCCGTAAAGCCCTCATCTACAACGACATGAAAGTTTGTGTTTTTTTTATTATTCATACCTATAGAATACATAAGTACCCCTGTAGGCATAATATATTTATTATCTGTTATTAATAGGATATGCATAGTTAGCGTCTAAAAAAACCAATAAAACTACATAATAAATTTACGAGTTTATATTTCTTTGAATTTAAGAATTCATCTAATTCTTTTCTATAATTTATACTTTCATTTCTCCACACTATCATTTGTCCCAACCAAGGTTTATAAATCTCCAGATGATTTTCAACCATTGTCTGTTTTAAAAAAAAGTTCTTTTCTGATGCTTCTGTTGAACGAGAAATACCATGCTGTCTATAATAAAACAAGACTTCTGGTATTTTGTACACCTTATCATCTTTATTCAATAATGTCAACCAAAAATCCCAATCTTCATTGCCTCCACGCATATTAGGATTATAGCCAATTGTATTGTCAAAATCAGATTTTCTGAATATTCCCGCATTAAATAGCATATTTTTAAAAAGAAGATTATCATAATCATAATCTTCAGCATCCCAGATACCTGTTCGTTCACCAATATATCCACATATACAATACACCATCTTGGTTTCTGGATGCATTTCTAAATATTCTATGGCTTTTTCTGCATATGAAGGTGCAATAATATCATCGGCATCTAAAGGCAAGATATATTTTCCAGAAGATGCTGCGATTGCTATATTTCGAGCTATTGAAGGACCGCCATTCTCCTTGTCAATATATTTATAGCGTGAATCCTTTGCTGCATATTCCTTGAGGATTTCTAAAGAATTATCCGTTGAACCATCATTTACAATGATACACTCCCAATCGTCTATTGTTTGCTTTTGTAAACAGTCTAATGTTTCACGTATATACTTCGCCCCATTATAACATGGAACTATTATTGATATTCTCGGTTGCATGAATCTCAATTGAATTTAAATGATTATCCGCATATACCCGATAGCACTCCAAATGAATAACAAGCTAATAGCTCATGGTATCGGCATTGGTATTATGAGCAAGATATAAAATATTTCCAATTACCCATGGCGATGCCATAAGCAATGAGTTCGTTGCCCCTTCGGGCGCAATCAAGTGATTACGAATATTATATATATTATATTTAATCAACTCATTTACGCTGATTAAACAATTTTTCCCCTATAAAAAAGAAATCCTTTCGCTCTAATGCTAATCTTATCTGGCATAAAAAATAAGGCAAAAAGAATTAAAGAGTACCACACATCAGCCTTTTTTATTAATTGTATTTTAAGATTTCTAAACCTCCCTCTCTCCTCAACAGTTACATTATACCGCTGAAAATCAATTATCAACTGAGCAATCCTTGCTATCTCACGTCGCTTGTATTTTCCACCAATATAACTTATAAGATATTCAACAATTATAGGATAGTTAGCTCTTACCTTTTCTTGACTCTTTATTATACTCCCTTCCCTGATATTATAATAGTATGTATTTTTTTTACATATTGATACAACCTTTATATATTTTGATAACAAGAAAGACCACATCTCATCCTCATTCAATACACCTTCTTCAAAGAACAAATCATTATCTAATACAATATCTCGTCTAATTAATTTGTTCCATGCCGTCACAGCCAATATCTCTTGTCTTAATAACATTAAATTTATCCAATCGCGATTATTGCTATAGTCTGGAACATTTTGTTTGTTCTCTATACTTAACCATTTCGCAAAACCATCATCATTCGATAGTACACCACCTTGAACTAACTCAACGTCTGGATGATTAGTCACACATTCCATCATGAGTTCTATACATTCAGGAATGATCCAATCATCACTATCAAGAAAATACAGCCATTCACCTTTTGCTTCTCTTATTCCTGTATTTCTAGCACCAGAAAGTCCTCTGTTTTCTTGATGAACCACTCTTATTCGAGAATCTTTTTTTGCCCATTCATCACACAAACGAGGGCATTCATCAGGAGAACCATCATCTATAAGGATTATATCTAAATCCCTATATGTCTGGTCTATCACAGATTGAACACATTTATCAAGATATTTCTCAACCTTAAATACAGGAATAATGATTGATATCATACAAAAGTTTTTAGTCTCTAAATATTCGATCTTTAATACTCAACAAGCAACATACAGAAAATTTAATTTTTCTATAAAGATTATTTGATTTTGATGATGAAAGAAGAGTTACATTATTCATTCCTTTAAGCCATGTATTATAGTATTGACTATTTTTTCCATAAGAATTATCAAGAATGAACACTTCTTTCCCTAACAATATTGACAAAATGGAAGCATGTAATCGATTCGAAATAACCCTATTATATTGCGAAATCAATTCAACACCAACTCTTACGCGATTAGGCAAATAAGTATTTACAGCATAGTCATCAGCCTCTTTCCATTTCTTATTCTTAATTAAATCATATAAGAAAGAAAGTGCAGGATCATCTTCCCCATAAAGAGGCCAATCACATATATCATAATCCTTAGATATCCGATCAACGACATGTGTGTCTTTTTTTTCCTTATCTATTCTTTTAAATAGTAAATCTCTATTCGATAGTGGTGGTTTTACATATTGCTTTAATTCTTCTACATTAATACAAAATGCCATATCTGGCACAAGTCTAATATCATTACAGAATCCAAAAGCTTTAAGAAAACGATAACTATACTTATCTCTTGCACATATTGTAAGTTTTTTATGCTTTCTATAAACTATTGCATCAGTTCTTGCATTCCTTGCACCATCATAATATACTGTATGTGGAAATATAATTATTTTATTATGTGGATATCGCATTATTACATTCTTTCGGAATTCATTATGATGAACATAAAGGTCACCTATATTGCCTCCACCATGTAATAATATTACAGTATTTGAACTTAATGCAGGAAAAGTATAGGTTTGATAAGAAGCACGTAACAAACATCTATATGGCAAAGAAGCTAAAAACTGCTCTGTTCCTTTCCATATAAGTGTATCCCCTATATTTGCATGAAAAGGAAGGTCGATATAGATATAGTCATTGCTTATCATACAATTCAACTGCTGTTTTATCGTAGAACAGAGTTGTGAAACAATATCTTTATATAACATATAGCATCTATTTTAAGGAAAATTCTATTCCATCTCCTTCATGAACTATCTGAGCCCATGTTTTGTTCCATGCATAGTACTCACTCTTCATTTCCTTTTTTGTATATAACACTTCAAAAGACAACACATTTGTTGTAATGTCATAGTTTCTTGAACCTAATGAATAATCCTTTTGCCCTGTAGCAAATCCTATTTTGTATTTTCCTTTCGGTAAACCATGATGTTCTATTTTTAGACTTATGATGACAATCTCCTGATTCACATTCAAAGGAATTTTATTTGTTACATAGTTAACAAGTTTTACATCCTCTTCGTTAATAAAGCTTACAACCACCTGTGTTTCTTTTAAGCCCGCATTATTTTTTATAGTCAATTCCAATAAAATAGCTTCATCTGTTGCCACACCATTAACATCATTTAGCATCGTTGCTTCCAAAATATCAATTTCATGTAGTACAGTATCATGATATACTCTATGGATTTTAGTATTAATAATAGCATGGTTTACTAATGTAGATATATTTGCGTCTATATAATGATTTACACAATCCTCAGCCGTACCGACATAATCCATTTGCCCATTTTTCAATATGATACCATTTTTACATAACATTCTAACGGCACTCATATTATGACTAACGAACAACACTGTTCTTCCACCTTGAGAACTAACATCCTTCATCTTACCTATAGCTTTCTTTTGGAACTCTGCATCACCGACGGCGAGCACTTCATCAACAACGAGTATTTCCGGTTCAAGGAAAGCAGCTACAGCGAAACCGAGACGAACGGTCATACCTGATGAGAAACGTTTTACTGGAGTATCAAGATAACGTTCAATACCTGCAAAATGAACAATTTCATCAAGTTTGAAAGAGATGTCTGTTAAGGTAGTACAGGGTGATGTTGTCGGTATCATAGGTAAGAATGGTGCGGGTAAGTCAACCCTTCTCAAA
>JAEEGL012118712.1_pt1 | contig 13956 bp, 10 predicted proteins | sample 9134231 | NCBI WGS metagenome assembly JAEEGL01 (sample SAMN16246548, study PRJNA631951) | gut metagenome | biome: gut microbiome; feature: rumen; material: fiber-attached | host: Bos | place: Iran: Karaj | collected 2018-10
GGTCAAAGAAATGTTAAGGCTAATTCCCTTCACTTTTGCCCATGTCGGCGAACGACGGCATGACTGCCCTGACCTTTGCACATCCTACTCTTCCAAACCAAAAGTTAACCTTAGGCAAACTGGTGGTTTACCTAAGGTAAAAGGAGAGTTTGCTTTAGGCAAACTTGCCAGCGTTGACATAGTCGACACTGACTGCGCTCGGCATAGGTAGAGCAAGCTCTACTCTGCCCTCGCTGTTGCCAGCGTTGCCACGTTTTGCGTTTTATGACACTGTCATTTGTCAGAATTGTCAGAATTGCCATTGTCTGGAAATCGTATACCGACTGACGCCCCTTCAGTTACCGACTGACGCCCCTTCAGTTACCGACTGATTCCTCTGTTACTCTGTCTCTTTGTGTTTAAATCAAAATGCCTCAAGCCCCCATGCCGATGCTCTTGAGAGCGTTTTGGACGATGCGCTCATACACGAGGGCGAGGTCGGAGAGGCGCAGAAGGCTCTGCATGGCGGCCTTTCGGACGGCGAGAGAGGGGCCTTGGAGGGCTGCCAGAGCCTGGTCGACAAGCTCGTTGATGCCTCGCTCGTTGGGTTCCTGACCACGCATAAAGAGGCGCGTCAGCACATGGAAGCCGCAGAGCTGGTAGAACTCCTTGTCGCTGGCTATCCACTGATAGGCCTTGTCAGGGGCGTAAGGCAGGTGTTGCCACAGGTTGAAGGCCGCCTGTTCGGCAATCTCCTGCGACGTAACCTGTTCCATCCAGATGTCGCACACCTCAGGGAGCATGACGTCAGCAGGCATGATGAGCGTGGCGAGAATCTTGCACTCGCGGACATTCTCCTTCCACAGGGCTATGGCGAGGTCGTAGTCCTTGCCCAGTTCGGCAGCCATCTCATAGAGTCGGGGCAGCGTGACACCCCAGTTGAGCTTATAGTCCACGCCTTTGTCGCGCATGGACTTGGAGACGGCGCCATCCATCACGAGACGGAATGACTGCTTGATGTCTTTCACTCGCTCACTTGTGGTCATATCAGGGTAGCATATTCGGAGCTGTAGCGCAACATCTGGTGGGCATAGCTCTCCGTGTAGTTCAACTGAATGTCGGCAATCTGACCTTTTTCGTCAATCACGGGCGTCATCACAGGGTTGATGAAGCCTTTGTAGGGTGCCAGGTTGAGGCGCTTGTAGCGCTGAAGCACTTCCTGGTGCAACTGGGTGTCGACCTTGACGGCATAGCGCTCCACGAGCTGGCGTGCAGCCTCATAGTCGCCTTCGCTCTTGATGCGCTGCACCTCGGCCAGCAGACGGGCAAACAAACCTCGAAGGGCCTCGTAGTCAGTGATGCTGACATAGGTCTTGCCTTCGCGCTGATCGAGTCGTACTGCCCCACCCTGCTCATAGCACCAATGGACAATGAGAGCACGGTTGCGCATGTGGGCCTCCTCAATCTGACGCCCAGGCTCTATACGTATGAGCTGCGTCATCAGTCCGTTCATCATATACGAATAGTACTGCGCCTTATAGGCCTCAGCATCAGGCAGCAGTCCCAGGTCGATGAGTTTCCGGTCGGCAATATAGTAGAGTCCGAAGAGGTCGGCACGGGCCTCTTCTATCGTGTTGCCATAGTTCTTCAAGGCGTCAGGGTCAGTACCAGGCAGCAGCTGTCCGCTGCCGTGTCCCAGGCATTCGTGCAGGTCAGTATGCAGGTCGTCGCAGACATCACCATATCGCTCGATGAGTGCCAGCGTGGGAGCGTCGATGACGAACTCCTCCTTGAAGCCGTTGCCGTGCGCTGCCTTGTTATAAGCATCGGTGATGTTGGAGATGGTAATGCTCTTGGAGCCGTACTCAGCACGTATCCAGTCGGCATTGGGCAGGTTGATGCCAATGGCCGTAGAGGGGTACTCGTCACCACCCAGCATGGCCGCACAGATGGCGTTGGCCGTGACGCCCCTGACCTCAGCCTTGCGGAAGCGTGGGTCGACAGGCGAATGGTCCTCAAACCACTGCGCATTACGCGAGATGGTCTGGGTGCGCTTGGTAGCCTCCAGGTCCTTGTACTCCACAATGCCCTCCCACGAGCCTTTGAGGCCCAGCGGGTCGCCATAGACCTCGATGAAGCCGTTAACGAAGTCAATGCGCCCCTCATGCTCTGAGACCCACTCTATGCAGTAGTCGTTGAACAGCTGCAGGTCGCCAGTCTTATAGTAGTCAACCAGCAGGCCGATAACACGCCGCTGGTGGTCGTTCTCAGCCACGCCCATGGCCTTCTCGAGCCAGTAGACGATGTTGCGGATGGCAGCACCATAACGCCCCTCAAGGGACCACACCTGCTCCTTGACGACGCCACCCTCCTTGACCAACGTCGTGTTGAGTCCATACGACACAGGCTTGGCGTTGTCAGCATCGACAGCCTTCTGCTGCCCGTAGAACGCCTCAGCCTCCTGCTGCGTCACACCGTCGTAGAAGTTACAGGCTGACGTCAGCACCAAGTCGTCGCCATCGGCCTTGTTCACACGCTTGGGCAGAACGTCAGGGTCGAAGATGACAGGAAAGAGCTCCTGGCACAGCTGCTCCACACTCTCGCCCTCGCGGAGCGGCAGCAGCGCAGGGTCCACAAGGTCTATGGCCTGACGCAGATAGTCGCTGCTGAAGCCTGGCTGGAACTTGTCGCACCCATAGTGATGGTAGATGCCGCTGGAAAACCAGACGCGCTTCAGGTAGACTTCGAGGGCCTTGAACTCAGCCGTATCGTGAGACACCGTCGCAGCGGTATATACCGCCTCGAGCATCTTGCGAATGCGCAGGTTATACTTGCCAAACTGGTCGAACGTGATGTCGCGCCCGTAAAGCGTGGCCTGGGAAAGGTAATAGACGAGCGTCTTCTGCAACAAAGACAATTGCTCAAACCCGTTGAGCCGGTATCTGAGCAATTGTAAGTCTGCGAAACGCTCATCGACATAGTCGAAGGGCTGCACGCCACCGCAAGAGACATTCATGCCAAGTCGATTACTTTACCTTCTTGGCTGCCTTCTTATGAGCAACCTTCTCTGACGGATGGTTAGCCAGCTGCTGCATGCGATACTCTCTTGGCGTCATCTTCAGCAGCTTGTAGAAAGATGCGTAGAAGGACTGCCTGTTGGCGAAGCCCACCATGTCGCTCACCTCCTCCATGGACAAGTCCTGATAGCGACGGTCCACAAGAATGGCCATCGCCTCCTCAATACGGAACTTGTTGACGAAGGAAGAATAGTTCATGTGGAACCGAACGTTCACCACGGCTGAGATGTAGCGCGTGTTGGTGCCCAGGTCCTCAGCCAGTTTCTTTGCAGAATAGTTCTTGTCCTTGTACTTCTTCTGCATAACAATGAAGTCGAGGATGCGGTCTTTCATCTCATCCATCACCTTCGGGTTCACGAGGCTACGGTAAGCAGCCTCTTTCTCCTTCTTCTCTGTAATATTATACTTTGCCATATCACCTAGATTAAGGTTTTGTACATAAAACTTGTTGCAAATATACAAAAAAATTCGATAACTGCAACAATTTATATGTCAAAAAATCTTAAAACGAACAGAATATCTGCAAAATAAGCCATTTCAGCCCATCAAACATCATAAATCCTGCAGTCGGATGGTCCTTGCATCCTTTAAATAGCTCATTCTCATCTCCATAGCCTTCCCCCATTCGCTGGTCAAAAGCGTGCTGACGTCAAGGTCGACCTTCCACTGTCCACGACTCTCCAAACGGTCAATCAGCACGCCGAGTGTAAGATTATTAATGTCCTCGGACGGGACAAAGCGAGACTCTTCGCCCTTCTCGTCGCTGTTAATCTCTATGAGCAGCCCCGCACTAATGAGTTCGTAGAGCAAATCCTTGACAAAACGGATGGGGATGGTCGTCTCCTGGCGCAGGTCGAGAGCAGTCAGCGCCTGCTCACCGCTGGAAAACCGACGGCATATACGGCTCATCAGCAGCGCACAGAGCATGATGCGATAGCAGTGGCTAATCTCACCAGTATGCGTGTCGTAGTCGTAGTAGTCAAGGTTCTGGTTGGTGTAGCACAGCTCTGCACCAAACAGGCAGATGGTCCACGATATCTGCAGCCATAGCATAAACAGCGGCAAGGCAGCAAACGACCCATAGATGGCGTTATAGCTCGACAGGAATATCTGCGAATTGATATACACGAACTGCAGTCCCTGCATAGCGATACCAGCCAGGATGCCAGGAACCACCACATTCTTCACCTTCACCTGCGTATTGGGCATGAAGACGTAGAGGCCGATGAACAAGGCCGACATCAGAGCGTAAGGTATCAGGTCGATGGCCCATCGTGCCGCCGTGCCCAGCATCAGGAAGTCGGGCATGCTGTTGGCTACCGTAGCCAGGAATATCGATATACCCGACGACAGCACAATCAGGATGGGAAATATGAAGAACATGGCCAGATAGTCGGTAAAGGTCCTGAAGATGGAACGTGGCGTCTTCACCTGCCATATCTCATTGAAGGCCTCCTCGATGTTGCTGACCAGCATCAGCACGGTATAGAGCATGAACAAGAGTCCCACACCCAGAAATATGCCGCTCTGCGTGTGTATCAAGTAGCTGTTGACGAAGCCGATAATGACCTCTGCCACCTGGGGTTGCGACGAGAAGGCGTCTCGGAACCACACCTCGATGTACTTGCTGTAACCGAAGCCACGGGCAATGGCGAAGACGACAGCCAGGATGGGCACGATGGCCAGCAGCGTGGAATAGGTCAGCGCCGAGGCCTTTGTCAGCACCCGCTTGGCTGTAAAGAACCGTACGGCCAGCAGCACCTTCTTCAGCACCTCCAGCAGTACGAACTTCACAGGCGACAGGGCGCCCTTGTTCACCCTCCAGATGTCAGTCGTCAGAAACTGAATAATCCGCTTCATATCCTATACTCATGGTGCCAGGCATACCCAGCACCCTTGTTGTCAGTAAAAAAGAAAGCACTGCCCCTGTAAGCCGGGTTCTGTACCCCCCAGGGGGAGGCGTCTGCCATTTATCTACACTGACGGTTACCCGACAGCTCCAGCATTCTACCCTCCGTCGGGACCAGAAGTCTCGGGCGGACAACCCTCACCGACGGTATACGCGAACTTGCAGCCTCCAGACGGAACAGCACGACGGTCACCCGTCGCCTGGTGGGCTCTTACCCCACCTTCTCACCCTTGCCTCATGACCCGAGGGCCATTTCGCCGCCAGCAGAAGCCGCGACGCGAGGCGGTCATTCTCTTCTCCCGTATCCTACTGTCACCAATAGCTGGCACTTTCACCAGTGGAGCGTCCTGCGCTGCCCGGACTTTCCTCTCGTGCCTTTGCGACACCAGCGGCAGACCGTGACACTGCTTTCCGCGGGCAAAGATACAAAGAAAAGGGCAGACTTCCAAATTTTCTCACCGATAGTTTTTCCCTTATCCTTTGGTCAGTCCAATTTTTCTTCGTACTTTTGTAGGCAGAATGGAGAAGATCATACTGGGCATCGACCCTGGAACGAATATCATGGGCTATGGCGTCATCAAGGTCACCAACGGCAAGGCCGAGATGGTAACCATGGGTGTCATCGACCTGCGCAAGTTCGGCGACGGCTATCTGAAGCTGGGACACATCTTCGAACGCGTAACAGGAATCATTGACGGCTACCTCCCCGACGAGATGGCTATCGAGGCACCCTTCCTGCAGAAGAACGTACAGACCACCCTGAAGCTGGGGCGCGCACAGGGAACCGCCATTGCCGCTGCCGTCCACCACGGCGTACCAGTCCACGAGTATGCCCCCATGAAGATCAAAATGGCCATCACGGGCAATGGTGCCGCCTCGAAGGAGCAGGTGGCAGGCATGCTTCAACGCCTGCTGAAGTTCGACGACGACGCCCTCAGCAAGTTCATGGATGCCACCGACGCCCTGGGCGCCGCCTACTGTCATTACATGCAGATGAACCGTCCTGAGAGCCAGGCCCACTACAAGGGCTGGAAGGACTTCGTCACCAAGAACCAGTCGCGCGTGAAGAAATAACGTTCGTCGCAACGTCCTCACGCCATGACGTAACAACGACATAACACTCAGAGCAATGAAAGTAACAGCCGTCGTAGGACGCAACGGAAGTGGCAAGACCCTCTACATCGACCAGCTGCGCAAGGCACTGGCCTCCGACCGCGTGCGCTACATCGCCTTCACCGACTCGTACGGCGTCAACGTCGACGGGCAGTATTACCTGCAACTCAGGTGGAACCAGCACGACATTGACCACGAGACCCCTACCTGCGGCGAACTGCTTCAGCGCAGCTACCTGCAGAGCGGCAGCGATACCCCCGAGCGCCGCCAGCTCAGGACGCACCTGTATGAGCTGCTCCACATGGACACCTTGCTCGACAAGTACATCATCACCCTCTCCAGCGGCGAGCTGCGTAAGTTCCAACTAACGAAGACCCTCTTCGCCAACCCCCGTCTGCTCATCATGGACAACCCCTTCATAGGCCTCGATGCCGAGACGCGCGACCAGCTGAAGCAGCTGCTGCTCGTGCTGGCTGAGCAGCGCGACATGGAGATCATGCTGGTGCTCTCAAAGACGGACGACATACCGTCCTTCGTCAGCCAGGTGACAGAGCTTCGCGACGGCAAGTCCCTGCCGCCCTGCTCGCGCGAGGAGTACTACCAGCGCCAGCCTCAGGTTCCCGCCCATGTGCTGACAGCAGAAGCCAAGGAGTCACTGCTGGCACTGCCCTACCACGACAACGACTACGACTGCCGTCAGGTGGTCGACATGCACAACGTCAGCATACGCTATGGCGAGCGCACCATCCTGAAAGACCTCGACTGGACCGTGCTCAACGGCGAACGCTGGGGACTAACCGGACAAAATGGCAGTGGCAAGTCCACACTGCTGTCACTCATCTGTGCTGACAACCCCCAGAGCTACGCCTGCGACATCACCCTCTTCGACCGTCCGCGCGGCTCAGGAGAGAGCATCTGGGACATCAAGAAGCACATCGGATACGTCTCGCCCGAAATGCATCGCTCCTATAAAAGGAACCTCCCAGCCATACGCATCGTCGCCAGCGGACTCATGGACTCCATAGGTCTCTACGCCGTCCCCGACCAAAAGGACTATGCACGCTGCCAGTGGTGGATGAACCTTCTGGGCATAGGCGACCTGGCTGACCGTCCCTTCCTCCAGCTCTCGAGCGGCGAACAGCGGCTGGTGCTGCTGGCAAGGGCCTTTGTCAAGGACCCCCAGCTGCTCATCCTCGACGAGCCCCTGCATGGTCTCGACCTCTGGAACCGCCGTCTCGTGAAGGACGTCATCGAGACATTCTGTCAGCGCCGCAACAAAACCCTCATCATGGTAACCCACTACCTGGAGGAGCTGCCCTCAGTCATCACCAGCCAAAAGGTTTTGGCACGGAATTTGTAAGTACTGACCACAGAGAGAAAACAGTTAAACAAGAAACAGCATACGTGACAAGTCAATTTTCCCCCAAGGTATCCGAGATTCTCGCCTACTCCCGCGAGGAAGCCGCGCGACTGGCCAGCAGGTCAGTGGCGCCTGAGCATCTGCTGCTGGGACTGCTCCGCATGAAGGACGGCCCGGTGTTGAACCTGTTCAGCCGCCTCGACATCAATCTCCAGAGCGTGAAGACCGAACTGGAGAACAGAGTCCGCGAAGATGAGCTCGACATGCCCATATACACCCAACAATTAGTATTAAACGAAAAAGCAAGCAACATTCTCAAGCTCGCCGTGCTCGAGGCACGCATCCAGCGCACCACCCGCGTTGAGGAGCAGCACGTCCTGCTCGCCATCCTCCACGACGCTGCTGAGAACGGAGCCAAACAGATATTAGAGATGAATAACATGAACTACGAGGATGCCCTCACACTGCTGAGCGTGAAGAACGGCATCGGACTGCCTGAAGAGGACTACGAGGAAGAAAACAACACCCAGGGCAGCCAGGCCTCAGGCAACCAGGCCTCAGGCAATACACAGACTGCTACCCAGCACAAGACGAAGTCAAAGACCCCCGTGCTCGACAACTTCGGTACCGACCTGACGAAGCAGGCTGCCGAAGGCAAGCTCGACCCCTGCGTCGGCCGTGCGAACGAAATACAGCGCGTAGTCGAGATACTAGGACGCCGCAAGAAGAATAACCCCATCCTGATAGGAGAGCCCGGCGTAGGCAAGAGCGCCATTGTCGAGGGTCTGGCACAGATGATTACCTCGCGCCACTGCTCGCCCATACTCTTCAACAAGCGCATCTACACACTCGACATGACAGGTGTCGTAGCCGGAACCAAGTACCGCGGGCAGTTCGAGGAGCGCATGAAAATGCTCGTCAAGGAGCTGGAGCAAAACCCGGACATCGTCATCTTCATCGACGAGATACACACGCTCATAGGTGCCGGCTCGGCAGCGGGCACCATGGATGCCGCCAACATCCTGAAGCCTGCCCTGGCACGAGGAACCATTCAGTGCATAGGTGCCACCACGCTCGACGAGTACCGCAACTCCATTGAGAAGGACGGCGCACTGGAACGCCGATTCCAGAAGGTACAGGTGGAGCCCACCACGAACGAGGAGACGCTGCAGATTCTGAAGAACGTGCGCGGCCGCTACGAGTACCACCACCACGTCAACTACACTGACGAGGCGCTGGAAGCTTGTGTCAAACTGACAGCCCGCTACGTGAACGACCGCTTCATGCCCGACAAGGCCATCGATGCCATGGACGAAACCGGTTCACGCGTACATTATAAATATATTAACGTGCCCCCTGAAATCACCGAGATGGAGAAAGAACTCGAGGTGGTAAAGGGCAAGAAGAACCTTGCCGTCAGCAACCAGAACTTCGAACTGGCGGCAGGCTTTCGCGACCGTCAGACCGACCTCGAGCGCCAGTTGCAGGAGCTGAACAGACGCTGGCTGGACGGCGAGGTCGACGAGCGCCACAACGTCACGGCTGAAGAGGTGGCAGAGGTCGTCTCGATGATGACCGGCGTGCCCGTACAGCGCATGGCGCAAGAGGAGGGCATACGCCTGAAGGGCATGGCACGCGAACTGAAGTCGCAGGTCATCGGACAGGACAAGGCCATCGAAAAGATGGTGCGCGCCATCCAGCGCAACCGCGTCGGCCTGAAGGAGCCCAACCACCCCATCGGTGCCTTCATGTTCCTCGGCCCCACGGGCGTGGGCAAGACCTATTTGGCCAAGAAGCTCGCCGAGTTCATGTTCGGCTCAAGCGACGCTCTCATCCGCATCGACATGTCAGAGTATACCGAGTCGTTCAACGTCTCCCGGCTCATTGGTGCCCCTCCGGGCTACGTCGGCTACGAGGAGGGAGGCCAGCTGACAGAGCGTGTGCGCCTCCACCCCTTCTCCATCGTCCTGCTCGACGAGATTGAGAAGGCCCACGGCAACGTGTTCAACCTGCTCCTGCAGGTACTCGACGAAGGGCGCCTCACCGACGGAAACGGCCGCTTTGTCGACTTCCGCAATACCGTCATCATCATGACGTCCAATGCCGGCACGCGCCAGCTGAAGGACTTCGGCAGGGGCGTAGGCTTTACCAGCGGCTCCTCGTCAGCCCTCATGCTCGACGAGAAGGACAAGGAACACGCACGGCAAATCGTGCAGAAGGCCCTGTCGAAACAGTTCTCACCCGAGTTCCTGAACCGTCTGGACGAGATCATCACCTTCGACCAGCTCGACCTGGACGCCATCAAGAAGATTATCGACGTCGAGCTGCACGGGCTCTACCAGCGCATTGCCGACCTCGGCTACCGCATCGACCTCAGCGACGAGGCCAAGCAGTTCGTGGCTGAAAAGGGCTACGACGTACAGTTCGGAGCACGTCCCCTGAAGCGCGCCATACAGTCGTACATCGAGGACGGGCTGTCAGAGCTCATCGTCAACGGCGACCTGTCCGAAGGCGCCACCATCCACGTCACGCGCCAGGAAGGCAAGGACGAGCTCAGCTTCCAGGCCGAAGCCAGCAAAAATGAGGTTTCAGTAACATCCAAGCAAGAATAATGAAGACACTCAAGACAACACTCGTGGCCTGCGCACTGCTTGTGACGGCAGGCGTAGTAGCAACCTCGTGCGGGGCAGGCACCCTGCTGCAAACCATCGGTAGCGGAGGCACACTCGCCAACGCCTTCACCAGCGTCATCGGACTGGACAAGGTAAGCAAGCGTGGCCTCGTAGGAACGTGGAAGTACGACGGGCCTGGTTGCGCCTTCACCAGCAAGAACCTGCTGGCCAAGGCTGGCGGCGAGGTCGCTGCCACCAAGATTGAACAGGAGCTGGCCCCCTACTTCCAGAAGACCGGCCTGACGGCACAGAACACCTACGTAACGTTCAACGAGGACGGCACCTTCAAGTGCTCAGTGGGCGGCACAGCGTTCAGCGGCAACTGGACCCTGGACGAGTCAACGGCAAAGGTCACCATGAAAGGGCTCCTGCTCAGCATCAACTGCTATGCCAAAAGGGAATACGGCGGCATAGCTCTGCTCTTTGAATCGAAGAAGCTGCTCAATGTTCTCCAGGTGCTTGCGGCCATGAGCGGCAACGACACCGTCCAGAAAGTGGGCGAACTCTCGAAGAACTACGACGGCGTTCGCCTCGGCTTCGACATGAAGCAGTAATACCACACTTTTTCCAGCCTTCTCTGCTACCCTCTTCCCGGGGGTAGCGAAGGCTTAATTCCCCTCTAGCTCCCGAGCTGCTCCCATTTAGCTCCCATTTAGCTCCCAATTATAGAATGGGATGTAAATGGGAGCTAAATGGGAGCAGCTCGGGAGGTAGGCGCTTGTTGAACGCTTATCGGGGGTGATCCGTGGACTGTATGGCGACTGGCTCAGCGCGCCAGTTCACGGTCGAAGAAGTCAAGACACTGACGGAAGAGGTGGCACCGGGTGTTGCCGCCAAAGATGCTGTGGTTGCGGTTGGTATAGACCAACTGCCGGAAGTCCTTGTCTGCCTGGACAAGTGCCTCGGTGTACTCCGCGGTGTTGCGGAAGTGTACGTTGTCGTCGGCCATGCCGTGACAGAGCAGCAGGGCGCCCTTGAGGCTGCCGGCGCGGCTGATGGGGCAGTCGTCGTAGCCGTCCGGGTTCTCCTGTGGCGTACGCATGAACCGTTCCGTGTAGATGGTATCGTAGTAGCGCCATGAGGTCGGTGGGGCAATTGCAACACCGCAGCGGAAGGGGAAACTGCCCTCTGACATGGCCATGAGGGTGTTGAATCCGCCAAACGACCAGCCCCAGATGGCAATGCGCGCGGCGTCGGCCCATGGCTGGGAGGCTATCCAGCAGGCTGCCTGAGCCTGGTCGCGGGCTTCGAGCTGGCCGAGCTTGAGGTAAGTACACTTTTCGAAGTCGGCACCACGGCCGCCTGTACCCCTGTTGTCGACGCACAGGCAGACGTAACCGCGCTGGCAGAGGAGCTGCTCGAGGATGGCGCCCTGTCTTTCAATCCCCACTCCCCAGGCGTTACGTACCTGCTGGTTGCCCGGTCCGCCGTACTGATACATGATGACGGGGTACTGGCGCGAGGCGTCAAAGTCGGGGGGAGTAACCATCCACGCGTTCAGTGTGACGCCGTCGGCGGTGGTCAGCTGCAGCAGCTCGCGGCGCCCCAGGCCGTAGCCTGCGAGCTTCGAGCGCAGCGCCTGGTTGTCGATGAGGGTGGTCAGTGCCCTGCCCTTCCTGTCGCGCAGGGTATAGACGGGCGGGGTCTGCAGGTCGCTCCAGGTGTGTACGAAGTAGCGGAAATCGCTGCTGAAGGTGGCCGTGCTCCAGCCGTCAGCCTCGGTCAGACACTGGCGGGAGCCGTCGGCATGGGCTACATAGACCTGCTGCTCGGTGGCACCGCGCTCGTGCGAGGCGAAGTAGGTGTCGCCAGTGGACTCGTCGTAGCCGTAGACGGTGCTGACATCGTACTGGCCGTCGTCAATCTGCCGGAGCAGGCAGCCGTTGAGGTCGTAGAGATACAGGTGCATCCAGCCCGTGCGGTCGCTGGGCACCAGGATGTGGCGGCTGCCAATCTGGACGCCGTCCAGAATCTGTTCGCGTATGTACTGGGAGGTCTGCTCCTCAATGACCTGGCGGCACTGGGCGGTCTCAGGGTTACACATGTAGATGCGCAGGCAGTCCTGATGGCGGTTCAGGGTGTAGACGGCAACCTGCTTGGGGTCGGCGGTGGCCTTCAGACGGGGTATGTAGCCGTCGGCATCGACGGGGACGGGCAGCTGGCACACCTGGTGGCGGGCTATGTCGTAGGCCCACACGGTAACGGTGGCGTTCGTTTCTCCGGCAATGGGGTACTTGTAGGTATAGAAGCCCGGGTACTGGGCCAGTTCCTGACGTTCCGGCTTCAGTCCCTTGAACAGCTGCATGGAATACTCCTTGACGGCCGACTCATCGTAGCGGACCCACACGAGCTGGGTGCCGTCGGCACTGAAGGCCATGGCGCGAGAGAGGCTGAACTCCTCCTCGTTGACCCAGTCGGGAATGCCGTTGATGACGGCGTTGCGCTGGCCGTCAAAGGTCACCTGAAGCTCGGAGGAGGCGTCGCCGATGGTGGTCAGGAAGATGTTATTGTCGCGCACGAAGGCCACATGGCGACCGTCGGGCGAGAACAGCGGGGTCTGCTGGGCGCCGTTGGCCGACAGCGGCTGCAGCGTGCCGTCGGCAATGCTGTAGACGTAGTAGTTGGCTGTGAACGAGTGGCGGTAGATGTGCGCCGTGGCGGTCTGCACCAAGAGGTAGCGACCGTCGGGGCTCACCGTGTAGCCGTCGATGTCGGAAAGCTGCTCGCCCTTGGCGGTGGCCACGTCGAAGAGCGTGCCCGTCGGACGGCCGGTCTTGAACGAGTACTTCACCACGCGGCGGTTGTCATCGGTCAGCTGCGACCAGCTCTCGCCGTCGGCCAGTGCCTGCACGGCAGCCATCGCCTCGGGACGGAAGGCACCGCCCGTGATGTCGCGCAACTCAAGTTTTTCTGCCGCGGCCGTCGTCAGCGCCGCAGCCAGTGCAACCACGAAGGTTGCCAGTAGTCTGATGTTTCTCATATTGTTGGCAAAGGTACGAATAAGTGAGAAGAAAACCAACTTTTATGCTGAATATTTGGCACTTTGGGCTTTTTTTAGTATCTTTGCTCCCACTTGATAACACTGACCAGATGAGACGTAAAACAGTATTCCTCCTTTTCATGGCCTTGATGCTCGCTGCATGCCAGGAGACGATGGACCAGCGTTGTGCCCGTGAGGCGCGTGAGTATACCGAGAAGCACTGCCCAGCCATGGTTGCCAAGGGCGTGACCATCGACAGCCTGACTTTTGACGCGCCCTCGCGTACATTAATATATTCATATACGATAGAGGGGCCGTCGGACGATGCCGAGCTGTTGGCAAAGACTGACTACCGCGACGTGCTGCTCAAGGAGCTGAGGAACTCCACCAGCATGAAGAGCTACAAGGAGGCGGGGTACAACTTCCGCTACGTCTACTGGTCAGCGAAAAACAAAGGAACGCGACTGATTGAAGTCACGTTCCAGGAAAAAGATTACCGTTAAGCACCTTTGAGCTTACAGCTCCTCGGGCTTCATGTTGGTATAGACTGTCTGCACGTCGTCGAAGTCCTCGAGGCGCTCAACCATCTTGTCGATTGTTTCACGCTCCTCGGGTGTTACGTCCTTCAAGTCGTTCGGAATGCGCGTGAACTCGGCACCAGTCACCTCGAAGCCGTTCTCCTCAAGGTGCTTCTGAATAGCACTGAAGCTCGACGGGTCGCCGTAGATGGTGATGCTGTTCTCCTCTTCGTCCTCATCGTATTCGTCCTCAACACCGAAGTCAATCAAGTCCAGAATCATCTCGTCCATATCCAGACCATCCTTCTTCTTGAAGGTGAATACAGCCTTGTGGTCAAACAGGAACGA
>JAEEGL012720737.1_pt1 | contig 13956 bp, 3 predicted proteins | sample 9134231 | NCBI WGS metagenome assembly JAEEGL01 (sample SAMN16246548, study PRJNA631951) | gut metagenome | biome: gut microbiome; feature: rumen; material: fiber-attached | host: Bos | place: Iran: Karaj | collected 2018-10
AGTGGGCTTTCCTGAGTTTTACGACCAATTGCTATTTCTGTAATCAGAAGTGTAAAACCAAAGGTGATTGCGAGCACAAGATAAACTACGAGGAATAATCCGCCGCCATCTTTTGCTGCAAGGTAAGGGAAGCGCCAGATGTTTCCAAGACCAACTGCACTTCCTGCTGCTGCGAGTACAAAACCAAGTGAACCGGTAAATGAGTTTCTTGGTTTGATTTCATTTTCCATAGAAATGTCTCCTTTTTAAATTAAACAATTATAACAAATAATTATATCATAGGTGGCGGAAGTTGTAAAATGTTCCGATAATCATAATATGTCGAACAAAAAAGCAAGAAAAGAAAGAATCTTAAAAAATTTGAAGAATCAAAACAGAAAAAAGCTTGTGTTACTTATTTTTACTGTAATACTGTGTTTGTGTGGCGTTGTAAGTGGCGTTATGGCTACTGTTTCTACAATAAAGAAAAGTCGTTCCGAAAAAACCGTTAGAGTAGCGTTTTACGGGCTTTCTGAAGAATATGTAAAGGTTTTGAAGGAAAGAATTCCCGTAGAAGAAAAAATTACGCTTAAATGTGACGTACTTTCGGAAGGTAACCTTGATCTTGGTGCCCTTAAACAAAAATACGATATGCTTTTTACCTGGAAAGGCGAAGTTACAGATACTCTTGAAGCTTCTTCCGAAGATATTCCTGCAAAGATTCTTGATACAATGCCAAGCAGCCTTAAAAACAAAAAATGCGTGCCTATTCTGCTTGATCATTGCGAGCTTGCTTATAGTATTGATGTTGTTAATAACAGTTCGGGTTCATTACCTTCAAGCTATTCTTCGTTCCTTAATTATCTGAACACTGCAAAAAGTCAGGTATTCAGCCCGTTTTTTTGTGCCGGTGCCGATGACAGGATTATTACGGCTTTTGTAGGAAGTCTTGTTGAAGCAACGGGAGGCGTTCAGGCTTATAACGCTCTGATTTCTGAGTTCAAAGCAGGCACAAACTTCAATGAACTGCTTGAAAAAAAGCTTGGAAACAGCAGTGTAACGCTTGGTTCTGTTTTAGAAACAATAAAAGCATGGCCAAAAGAAGGTCTTGCACATCCTGCCTGGTTCAGCGGTCAGAAAAATGACCTTATTTATTTTGCTCACGACAATCATGTTGGTGTTTTCTTTACTTTCCTTCATGATCACCGCGAAATTCCATATGAAACAATAAGCAAATTTGAATCTTTTGTTGTTCCGCCAATTTCTTCTACAACAGAATATGGAATTATTGCACCTGCAATTTCATGCATGTTGTTATCCGATAATTCAAATTGTAAACGATATCTTGCTGAATTCTTTACCGAAGAAGCTCAGGCAGAGCTTTCAAACTACACTAAGCTTGCTCCTGTTCATTCCAGAGCACAGGCATACGACAGACAGGCTGATGATGTACGATATTGGGCTGCTTCGTGTCCGGGTGGCGCTCTTCCTGATTTGTATCTTGCAGTATGGCAGAGAAACCCTGCAGGTTGTGTCGAATTTGCAAAGAACATACGAAATATGATACAATAGACATAATTAAAAACCTTTTTTATTAAGTCTATTATATAACTGTAACAAATTCCTAAAATGTTGATTTTCTCAAGAAAAGGCAAATTTGTGCCGATAATATAAGGTACAAAAAGATTGTTTTAAAAGTACAACTATGTGTAAGCGAGGTTTTTATGAAGAAAAACAATTATTTTGCAAAGGCTAGTTTTTTTACATTATTATTTTTGGTTTCGCTTTTTTCTTGTGAGGTAGGTTTAGGTTCTGCCGTAGATACTCAGCCACCTAGCGTAGCCATATCATACCCTCCATCTCTTTCTGTTATAAAAGACTCTTTCCTCTTATCTGGTACCTGGAATGATGATAGGAATATTGAAGGAATTTTTGTAGAGGTTTACCAGATAAAGGATGATCAGAAAACAATTGTTTTTAAAGATCAGGCAGAAACAACTGACAAAATTAATACAGAAGAAGAAAAACAGGATGGAACCTGGTCAATTATTTTAAATAAATTTAATGCTGAAAAGCCGGAATGGTATAACGGCTGGGAATTCAGCGACGGCGATTATGAAATTCAAGTTTATGCAAAAGATAAAGCAGGACAAGTTTCATCAATAGCTTCCAGAACAGTTTCTGTAGATAATACTGCACCAATTTTGCTTTTAACAAATCCAACTTCGGCAGGTAATGACAGTTCTCCTGCAACCTTTGGACAGATTGTTCAGTTAACGGGTGCTTTTTATGATTTCTGCGGAAAAATTTCAAACCTCACTGTAAGCTTTTTTAACGAAAACGGAGAAGCCATTTGTGATTCAACTTTTTCAAATATCACAAGCATGAGCGATTCAAGCCCTCTTACAATTGCAAGATATTTTTCTTCGGAAGAAGACAGAACTGCCAATAAAAATATTTTTGATAATTATGTAAAGTTGTTCGGCGCAGAAAATCTTGCGAAATTTGAAAATAAAGAGAATACAGATAACGCTAAAATATATTTTACGGTAACAGCAAGCGATAACGCCAAGGTTTATAAAACTTTGAATGATAACGGGATTGGCGAAGGAAACAGCACACAGCATTTCTATCGTGGTACTACATCAATGCAGAACCTTGTAAGTGGTGATGGTGAAATTGAAGATTTTACACTTGCCGATTTTGCAATGTTCTTAAACGGAACTTCAAAGCAGTTTGCAAACTATTCTTCAACAATTAATAATATCGAAGTTGCTGCACGAGGGCTTTCCGTAACAACTGCTTCAAACAATGATATCAGTCAGTATATTTCAAATACAGACAGCCGCAACGGAGATCCTGTTTATTTAACTTTTGTTTTGAATCCAAAAAACAATCCGCTTTATACTGTCGGCGGATATGAAAAAATTGCTACACCAATAAATCAGCTTGAAAAAGAAAACTATTCGGATGAGGGCTTCAAGTATATTTATACTGGAACTCCTATTCCAATGAGCATTAATGTTGGTGCAGATAATAAAAATCTCAGCACACATACTGTAAGCATTTTCAAATTAGACAGAACTAACCTTGTAAAAGCAGGAATTACCGGCGAAATAAATCAGTCTAATTTTGCAACAATTTTCAAAGAAGAAAACAACGACAAGCTCTTCAGCCTTATGTGGACTTGGAATTCTGAAATCCTTGAAACCTTCAATGAATGGGGAATTGATAAATCAAGTTATTACACTCCAACAGAAGACGATTCAAACAGTGCTTCCATTTCTAAGCAATTTGTAATAGACAGTTTTGAAGCACAGCACAATTATGAATTCTTAGTATTGGGTCAGGATATTACAGGCAACAATATTATTTCTACAATCACAAAGGGTTATGGTTTCTGCGGAAAAGTTTCGGAAACAGTTCCTAAGGTTTATGTAGATGACGGCTATGCACAAAATACAATTGTAAATGAAAATAAATTAAAGGGAACCTGCGTAACAAGACAGCAGGATGTTCTTTTCTTAAGCGGAAGAATTATTACAGATAAGGTTTTGTTTGGTGAAAGCGGCTTTAATTATAAGGCTACAATTGTAGATTCTTCAGATAGCACAAAGAAAAAGATTCTTGAAAAAAACATTCAGGTTCAGTCTTTGAATGGAGCTCCTGATTATTCTGCAGATTATTTATCTAATTATTGTTATACAACATCAAGAGAAACTCCTTTTGAATATCACTGGCGATTCACAACAGAAGAGTTTGCACAGGATGCTGATGTTCTGGCTTTGATAGCAAATGATGGTTCCTACGAAATTACTCTTGATATAACTGCAAAAAACAGCGAAACCTCTGCCACAACAATTACGAGAATTTATACTCTTGATAATATGGCTCCGGTCCCTGAATTGTCAGAAATTGATGTTTCTGTAGAAAAGAAATTAAACGCCAATGATTCTGTTTATTGGATTAATCCTAAAAACACTCTTACTATAAACGGACTTGTAACAGATAACCTTTCTACATCAAAATCTTGTAAAACTTGGGTGAAGGTTGTTGGTTTAAGTGATGCAAATACAGAAATTGCAAGCGGCTCGACCTGGAACAATGAAGCCACTTTTGTTACAGGTGTAAACAAGTGGACATTTACTATTCCTGTAGCCGCATTTGATGCAACTAAATATGGTGCAAACTTATACATTTATTCTCAGGATGTTGCAGGAAATGTAAATGTAGCAGAAGCCATTCCTCTTTGGTTTGATACTCAGGCTCCTAAAGCAAAGCATGTTATAGATACAAAGCTTAAAGATTTGTATTTTAGAGTTGGCGAGCAGGATCGAGATGATTTTGTAAGAACAAAGAATGACGGTACTGTTGAAGGCACAAATGGTATAGCTTTTGATTCTAACCTTGATAAAAATGTTGGCGGTAAATACAGCGATGGAACATACGGAAATGCCAGTACAATTACAATGCGAGGAAATTTTGAAGACTCTGCCAGTGGAGTAAAAATGATTTACTACAAGGTTTACCAGGGTACTGCAAATGATCCAACATCAATAACAGATCTGGAAGCCTTGAAGACAACGGTAATGACTTCTCCAACAGGAAAATTTGCTCCTCTTTCTGCAGATGCCGAAAACAAAACAAAACGCGTTTTCTATAATGATAAATCTGGAAACGGAACTTTAAGCGGACAGCTTTCTGCTTCTGATGTACATGCCGTTACAGAAGATGGTGTTGTAAAAAAATACTGGACAACAGTTGTTTCAAATTTCATGACAACAATTTCTGGATTTGCTACTGGTGAAAACTATATTGTTATTGTTGCCGAAGACTATGTAGGAAACGCTGCAGTTGACGCGCAAACAGTAAGCGGAACCCTTTATAATAATTTGAAAGTAAATGTAGATAATGATGTTCCAACAGTAACTACAGGTGAAGAGTTCTCAAAATCACAATACTACAGACCAGTGACTGGTGGAAGCTTTGTAATTTATGGTGTTGCAGAAGATGCAGCAGCCGGAATCCGAAGCCTTGTAGTAAAAGCAAACGGAAAAGAAATTACAAAAGACATTACAGATTACGGAACAATTACAACAATTTCTTCCGGAAAGGTTGTAGAAGAAACAAATGACCAGGGAACCAAAGTTTATAATATTTATGGTCTCAATGAAGATGGTACTGCAGATACTACAAAACTTTTGCTGGCAAATGTTAATAAAGAATATAAAGATTCTGTATTCACAGGCAACAAAGTCTTCTGGCAGACAGTACTTAAAGATGATATTTTCAAAGAAGGAAATAATTATATTGCTAACGGAAAGAGTATTTCTGCTCAGGTAATCGTTGCAGATAACGCCGGAACTGGTAACACAGAAACTTATTCTGTTGCAAACATTACAATTGACTCACAGGCGCCAACTGTAACTATAAAATCTCCAAAAAATGAAGAAGAAGTAAACCAGACAATAACAATTTCATTTGTTAATAGCGACGGAAACGGTTCTGGAATTGATGAAACAGATGAAGCAAAGCCAAAGCTTTATTATTCAGAAGAAACAACTATAACAGCTTCTTCAACTTGGACAGAATTGGATCAACTAAATCCGACAGAAACCGACGATGGCGGCTGGAACTTTACACTTGATACAACTCAGTTTACAACAGCAAGCAAAGATATAACTATAAAGATTTCTTCTCAAGATAATGTAGGAAATGTTGGATATTCAGATCCGTTGATTTTAAAAATTAATCAGGATTCAGACAGACCAATAATTAAGTTGTCAAACTTCGTAATTTCTGGAAACGGAACTCTTATGACAGCCGATGCTCCAGTCTGGTATAACCGTAGTGAAATTTATGGAACGGTAACTGATGATGATGGAGAAGTTCTTTCAATAAAAGCAATTTCAAAAGCTGTAACAAGCGGCAGCCAGACAACAGATCCAACTGATGAAGAATGGGAAGCAGCCGGAGAGCTTAATGATAATGGAAGCTGGACATTTCAAATCGGAGATGGTTCTCAAAAAATTTATTTTAGAATTGTAGATGCGAAGGGAAAAGATTTTATTTCTAACATCGCAAGTACAACAACCGCTACTTATGGTCCAAAGCTTATAGATAAATTAAATAACAAGACAGGTTATGCAGGCACAGCACAAAATGACCCTGGAACTCCTGATGATATAATTTATACAAAAGTCGATACTTGTGATCCGGTTTTGGATGATTTGTATTATTATGCATGCAGCGCAACAGTTGCCAATGTAGACGATATTTCAGACAGCGATTGGACACAGGTTGAAGGAATTATATCTGAAAAATTTGGTGGTTCTTTAAAGCGCTACTTATATTTGAAGTATAAAGCTTCGGATACAAATGGTATTTATAAAATAAATCCAAGAATTAAAGACTCTGATGCCAATGTAACAGACGAAGGAGTTTCTCCAACGCATGTAGAAGAAATTAGTCGGGATGATGAAGCTCTTGAATGCGTTGCATATTTTGATTTGAACGATGGAAACAATCCAATTTCTTCTGGAACAAAAACTTTGTCTATAAATATCAAAGATAACGCATCTATTAACGGAAACGGTATCTTCAAAGAAAGCAAGCTTCAGATAGACAATGATGCGCCAAGTATTTCGTTCTCTAATTATGAATCGGGCGCACAGGTTTACGGTTCATCTTCTGTAACTTTAAGAGGTACAACAGTTGATGACAACAAGGTAAACAAGGTTGAATATATTCTTAAAGATTCAGCCACAGAACCTGATGCAAATGATGCATGGACAGTTATTACAAAAGATGAAACGGTTAATCAGCATTCATATACAAGTGCTCTTGGCTGGCAGATGCTGTTTGATAATAAACTCGATGTAGATGATTCCTCAAGCTATCATGCAGAATTCTTAAAAGAAACTTTATTCAGATTATATAATGTAGCAAGTTCAGCACAAGCTGCTTATGATGAAAATCAATATATTTATGTTTGGATTCGCGCAACAGATGAATTAGGAAACAGCACTACAAACAAATTCTATTTTGATGTTATTCCAAACGGAGACAGACCTTCTATCGAAATTTCATATCCTGCAATTGATTCAAGTGCGGGAGGAACTCTTAGAATTACAGGTTCAACAGATATTCAAGATCCAAGTGCAACAGTAACAGCGGTATATCTGCAGATTGATCCTAATTATAACGGAACAGAATTTAGTTCAACTTGGTACACAGATCTTCGGACAATTATGAATGCCGCAGGAGTTAGCGAAAGCAGCTATTCAATTTCTGATGCACCTGGAGTTATAGGACATGGAATTCCTATTACCGGTTCTAAGACAAACTGGCATCTTACTGTTAATGCAAACAAAGAGTTTAATAATTCTATAGGAACTGATGATGAAGGAAAACCAATATACAGAACATTAGGTATTCGTGCTTATGCTGTAAGTAGTAGTAATCCTCCTAAGATTTCTGTTACACCAATTCATGTATGTAAAATTGACCCTGATGCACCAACATTCGAAAACCTCAGATTCGTTCAGTATGATGAAGACGGAAACGAAACGGCAAGCAGAAAATACGAATCAGGAATCAACTTAAAAGGAATGTGGTATCTTGTTGGTTCCATAGAAGATGATAGTGGTATAAAACTGGTTACTTATAATTCTACAAATCTTGTTGCCGGCGGTGAAATTTTATCAGCAGGAAATGATTTGGTTACAGGGTATACAGTAAATGGCAAGAAAAACTTTACTTTGAAAATTCCTGTTGGAAATAATACGCTAGATTTATTCGGTGAACAAAAGCATGAAATATCAGTAACAGATGCTTCTGAAAATAATGCAGATGCAACTTTGGAATTTACTATAAACTTTGATAACAAGGCTCCTGTTTTTGATGTATTAACAGGAAACGGAAAGCTTCTTTCTGAAGAAGAAAACAGAATTATCCGTCAGTCAAACGGTAAGTATTCTGTTGTAGGAAGCTTTGAAGAAAAATCTATTGGCGGTAATAAGCAAAGCGGCTTTGGACGAATTGCCATGTTCTTTACAAGAAGAAGAGGAGATAAACTTTGTCTGCTTGATCCTGTTGTTGATTGTGGTGCTGATGGAACTGCAAACTTCATTGAACTTGGAACATATAGTGGCGAAGACCTTACTCTAAATACCGGAATTGTTTTGGGCGAAGAAGGACTTTACTGGCGTACTGCAGAAGCAACAAAAGCAAGTGAAGTTGTTCTTACAGTTTCAAGCGTTCCTGCTAATGTAAGGGTAGGCGGTCTTTGTATGGTAGACAATGTAGCTTATCGTATAAAGACTATAAATGGCACTGAAATAACACTTGAAGGTTCTCTTACTGAATTTGATTCAACTAAGGCAGAAAATCCTGATTCAACTAAGGTTGTTAAATTTGCTATTGCTCAGATTATTGATAGTTCAAAGGGCGAAACCTTGAATGTTTCAAGAAACATCCAGTCTGGAGAATTAATATATAATATATTTAATGATGATGGCGACGGCTTTGCAGATGATATCAATATGTCTGGCGGTGAAGGAACCTGGACAGTACAGCTTAATTCATCAAACATGCTTGATGGAAAAATTGATATGAGCTTTGTTGCTTTTGATGCTGCAGGAAATACTACTTCAAAAACTATTGAACAAAAAATATATAATAACCCACCTCGTATTGCCGGAGTAAAATTTGGAGCAGATAAAAACCTTGATGGCAATGTAACAGATGGTTCAAATAATACACCAAATGAAATGATTGTTGGTTTCCATAAGTTTAAGAATATTGCTCTTTCTACAGGAACACTTGGAGGTTCTTATAACGGACAAGATGGAGACGGTAACTGGATAACAGATTATGATGAGCCTTTTGAAAATGCTAATGAAAGACTTGTAATAAAAGGTGCTGTCAAAGTAATCCCAGAAATTGTTGGTGGTAATGGCGGTCTTGGTTACACTTATACCTATAAAAATGCTTCAGGAACATCACAAACAACAAATGTAAAAGACTTTAATGTTGGTTTTTCTTCTGATGGCAGCATACGAAATAATCTTACAATAAATATTTCACTTACCGATTTCCTCCGCAATAATATAAAGGAAGATGAACAGGACATGATATTTACTGTCTGGGACAAAACAGACGGATATACCTGGGATAATAACACAAACCCTGGAAGTGAAAGCGCAAAAATTACAATTCCTGTTAAGGTTATGATTGATGATGATAAAGCGCCTGATGTAAATATAACTCCATTGTATTGGAACAACGCAGAAAAGAATTCTTTGTATAAGAATAGTCCAAATAATGGACATATTGAGCTTAAGAATGATTTGCCTTCTGGAGAAGGTAAATTCAATGCAAACGGAAACGGAGTATATGACCGTGATGATAAAGTTTCCGGAATGATTACTTTTGAAGGAAAAGTAACTGATAATGTTGTTGTAAATAAAATTGAAGTAACAATTACAGGATACAATCTGGAAAACGATGAAGCAAAAGCCTTTACAATTGCAGAGCGTGGTTCAAACGGTTGGGAATCGGAAAATCTCAACGCTTCTCTTACGGAGGGTGCAGACTGGTCTTTTGAAATTGCAAAAGATGAAAATGGAAACGATAAAGATACTTATGATTCAGAAGGAAAAAATACTGTAGAATTTAAATTCCATTTTAATACAGAAAAGATTTCTACAGTGGCAGCTTCAAATGTTACTGTTTCTTTCGAAGCATATGATAAGGGATCGCCTTCTCTTAGTGATGATGATGAGCCTGAGGTTGAATACAATACACCAAAGTCTTCTACAGGAAATTACAGAGTGGATGTTGTTCCGTATATTACAAAAATAACAACAGCTCTGTCTGCACTTAAGAATAATAATCCAAGTGTTTATGCAAGAACTTCACAAGGACATTATTCTGTTGCTGCTGATGAAACAGCAATAAAAATTGAAGGCTTTAATCTTGGTGGAAATGTGAAGTTTGTAAAAGAAGGTGGAAGCACAACTATAGCTTATAATGCAGACGGTATAGCAATTCCTGCTGATGCAAAATCTGGAAATGTCAGTATAGAAGTTGCTGGTATTGAATCGCTCAATAATCTTAATGGTAACGATAGCAAAGGTTCATATACAGGCTCTGTTGATTTAACAGCTAACCCAACAGGTGATGAAGACATTTATGCTGAATACTACTACAACCGCCAGCCAAACGGCGATAACAACAATTTGTTGACGGATGATGTTGTATTTGATATATGGCAGATTAATTCTAATGTGGCGCAGGCACAGGGTTCAGCTTATATTGCAGAACCGATTATGAAGATTAATCCTGTAAGTGGTATGTTAAATTTTGCCTATAACAGTGGACCTGCAAATTTCTCAATGGCAAATGGTACAACAACTTCCCATACAACATGGGTTGGAAACCTTGCCCGAATGACAACGGCAGGATTTACGGTTGATGAAAATGGAGTTACTCATGGTATAACTGTTGGTCTTGATACAAACCCATCTTCTGGTTCTGCAGGTCGTATGCAGTATGTAACAAGTAAGTGGGGACCAGTTTATTCCAACAGAGATAAAGACAAGGGTACTCAGGAAAACTACGAAGGTACTAATTCTTCAAGATTTGAAACCATAGGTGCTCCTGCAGGAACTTATAATGGTGTTACATATGATGATTTCCTCTTTATGGAAGATAGATTCGCTTCTCCGTCTATTGTAACTTCAATTCATTCAGAAGGCGAAGGTGAGTCTGCTGTTGAACATACATATGTTTTCCTGGCTTATTATGATGATTTAAATAATCAAATAAGATTCAGATATGGCGATTTGAATAATACTACAGCGCATACGATAGGAAGATCTTTTGGAGGATTCCAAGATGCGTGGGTTTATGGAAAGGGAAATACAGGAGATGGAAATCATAAATCTTTTGATACAAATACCAAATCTCAGTTCTTTAGTGTAATAGCTGATTCTGGTGTTTCCGGTAATTATCTTTCAATAGATCTTATTAAAGGTGATTCTGTTGATGAAGATATAATTGTTGCAACATGGCAGGATTCAACAAGCGAAAAATGGTACTATGCATACAAAAAGAAGCCTTGTACAGATAATGACTTAGGAGCAGCTGTTCCACAAAATGCAACATCAAATGACGGCTATTGGAGCGATCCTATACTTCTTGCTTCAGATGCAGGAGAAGATTGTCATATTTCTGTTGACCCGAGAGGTGGTGTACACATTGCTGCTTATGATGGGTCAGGGGCAAATTTGATTTATGCATATTTTGCAAATTATAATGACGCAGCCCCTCAGCTTGTAACCGTAGATTCTTATGCATTTACAGGAGAACACCTGACTATTGATACAGCTTTCTCTGCTGATGGAAATTATGTTGTTCCATTAATTGGATATTACATGGGTTCTGCAAAAAAACCTAAGATTGCAAAACTTGAAAAAGTTATCAGTGCAACAGATGGAAGCGGAACAATTCCATCCGGAGTAGATAATAACGATGCTTGTACCGGAAAATGGGAAACAGCCATTATTCCTACAGACAGTAAATATTCAGACAATTATGCATACAGTCATGTAAATGTTGCTGTCTGGAAAGATGCGGATGGAAAAATAAAGAATTCTACACGTCCAGATGAAGGAACCGAAAATGTTGATACATGGATAGGAAATAATAAAGCTGTAGCTGATGAAACAAACGGTTATTTCTGGGGCAATGGAACAGAAAATCCTGTACTTGGATATGCAATAAGAGTTGGTACGCGCGGTTATATAGAAACCGCGCAGATGAAATAATTAAAACTTCACCACCTGTGGTGCGCCGGCAAAGCTGTACAAGGTTGCAGTTGCGTTCTTGAAGTACAAAACTTCGGTGTTGTCGTCGGTGGCGGAGTACATGTTTTTTAAGTCTGGGTAGTTGTTGAGCATGTCTTCTTTGGCTTCGAGGCGGTCGTCGCGAACTAACTCGCCGGCAAGACGGAGCCATTCGCCGTTGGCAAAGCAGCAGATTTCTACTTTTGGGTTTTTCTGGATTTGTTTTGAAACTTCTTTAACTTTTCCTGTCTGGATGTAAAGCTTTCCTTCAAAGAGGTTGGCAGTTCCAAAAGGGCGGTTGCGTGGCTGATCGTTTTCTACAGTAGCAAGGTAGTAAACTCCACACTTCTTAATAAAATCGCATACGTCGTTGATGTCTTTCATAAAAGTCTCCTTATTCTTATTTGTGTTAAGGATAGCACAAAGGTTGTAAGATTTCTATTAGTTTTGGATTGCTTCGCCCTTTGGGCTCGCAATGACGAGAGATATGCTATATACTTTTATTTATGAAAAATACAGAAGCAATTTTGGCGACACTTTCTATTGATGAAAAAATCAGACTTTTAAATGGCGTTGGAAACTGGAACACTTTTGATGCTAACGGAAAAATTCCGGTTATTTCTGTGAGCGACGGGCCTCATGGTTTAAGACATCAGGATGGCAGCGAAAGTATTGGCGACATAAATAACAGTCATGTTGCAACCTGTTTTCCTACTGCGTGTGCAATTGCTTCAAGCTGGAATGTAGACGCTGCAAAAAAAATGGCAGAGGCAATCGCTACCGAAGCAAAAGCCGAAAACGTTCAGATTGTGCTTGGCTGCGGAATGAACATAAAACGTTCTCCTTTGTGTGGTCGCAATTTTGAATATTTTTCTGAGGATCCTCTTCTTAGCGGAGAGATGGCAGCGGCTTTTACAGAAGGTCTTCAGCAAAATCATGTTGGTGCCTGCCTTAAACATTTTGCAATGAACAATCAGGAAAAGTTCCGCCAGAGCTCTTCAAGCAATGCCGACGAAAGAACAATGCGCGAAATTTATCTTGCAGGTTTTGAACATGCTGTAAAAAAAGCACAGCCTCATTCAATAATGTGTTCTTACAATAAAATCAACGGACATTTTTCAAGTGCAAACAAAAAGCTTCTGACAGAAATCCTTCGCGACGACTGGGGGTTCAAAGGTTTTGTAATGTCTGACTGGGGCGCAAACATTAATGCAGTAAAAAGTCTTAAAGCCGGACTTGATCTTGCAATGCCAGACTCAAACAGATATTTTGACAAACAGTTAAAGCTTGCCTACGACATAGGAGAATTGACAGAAGCCGAAATAGACAAAGCCTGCAAAAGAATTATTGAACACGCTCTAAAATATGATGAGTTCAAAGAAGAATATGCGGGCGGGTCAAAAGCTAAGCCAGTTAATTTTGCATACCAGCACCAGATTGCATTTGAACTTGCGAGCGAATGTGCAGTGCTTCTAAAAAACGAAAGCTTCCTTCCGCTTGCACAAAAGCAGAAGATTCTTGTTGTTGGAGAGCTTGCAAAAAACATGCGCTTTCAGGGAGGAGGTTCGAGTCATATAAACAGTGCGCCTTATCCAGATGCAGTTGAAGCGCTTAAAAAATATTATGATGTTGAATATGTTGCAGGTTATGATTCTACATTCTGTAAGCAGAGCAAAAAAGATAAGATAAATGAAAAACTTAAAGAGCAGGCCGTTCAAAAAATCCGGTCTGTGATTGAGAATAATCCGCGCATTCCGGTTTTGTATTTTTGTGGTCTTGAAGAATCATACGAAGGAGAAGGTTTTGATCGCGAAACACTTTTACTTCCACAAAGCCACATAGAGCTTTACAAAGAGATTATCAAAATTACAAAAAACATTGCGCTTATAACCTTCAGCGGTTCAGCAATTGATTTGACTTTTGCGCCGGAAGCTAAGGCAATTCTTCATATGTATTTGTGTGGTGAAGCATGCGGCGAAGCGTGTGCAACTCTTGTAGCGGGTGAAAAAAATCCGAGCGGAAAGCTTGCAGAAACATGGCCGCTTAAAGTAGAAACAGGACACCCCGCAGACGATCTTGATGTTGATTACAAAGAAGGAATTCTTGTTGGCTACAGATGGTATGAAAC
>JAEEGL012761931.1_pt1 | contig 13956 bp, 12 predicted proteins | sample 9134231 | NCBI WGS metagenome assembly JAEEGL01 (sample SAMN16246548, study PRJNA631951) | gut metagenome | biome: gut microbiome; feature: rumen; material: fiber-attached | host: Bos | place: Iran: Karaj | collected 2018-10
CGTTCCGTAACCGCCGCGGACGATGAAGTGGTCACCGAGGGAAAGGGCTGCTTCCGCGCCGAACGTATCCGTACCGACCGTAGCGCCGAGTCCGAAATGGACGGACTGTGCGGAAACGCCGGCAGCCGTCAGCGCGGCGATGGCAATCGAAAGGATCAGTTTTTTCATTGTGATACCATTAATTATATGTTTCTTATGCAAAGATAGGAATATTTCCTTTCGTACCGCATATCGGGCCTGCTTTTCACGGCAGGGGATTCATTTCCCTCTGTTACTTAACATAATATAAATTGTGTAACAAAAGGGGATTGTGGGGAAACAGCCTTCATGATGCTGCCCGGCACGACTGAGTGGAAAAAGATTGCAGCCCGATGATGCGTGTTTCCGTGGATTATAAAGTGGATTTCGAGTACGTGCGTTAAGTTTTCATCGGAATACGCGGCAAAACCATTATCTTTGCATGCAAAATGAACCAGCATGTCGAAAAGTCGCATAGATCTCATCCTTGAAAACGTGACCATCGAATCCGTGGCCGCCGAAGGCAAGGCGCTTTCGCACGTGGACGGCCAGGTCGTCTTCGTCGAATTCGCCGTCCCGGGCGACGTGGTCGACGTCAGGGTTTACAAGAAGAAAAAGAATTACATGGAGGGCTATACGGTCCGGATGGTCAGTCCCTCCCCGCACCGGCTGAAGCCTTTCTGCCCGCATTTCGGCTTCTGCGGCGGATGCCGCTGGCAGCCGCTTCCCTATCCGATGCAGCTGGAAGCCAAGCGGCAGCAGGTCATGGACCAGCTGGTCCGGATCGGCCATCTGGATGTCCCGGAAATCCGGCCGACACTCCCCTCCGAACGCACGCAATATTACCGTAACAAGCTGGAATTCAGCGCATCAGCGCAAAGATGGTTCTACCGTGACGAGGATCCGGCCGCCATTCCGCCCGAGGACCGGCCGGGACTCGGTTTCCACGTCGGCAAATTCTTCGACAAGGTGCTGGATATCAAGGAGTGCCACCTCCAGCCCGAGCCGTCCAATGCCATTCGTCTCTTTATCAAGAAGTTCTGCATCGAAAACCACTACGATTTCTTCAACATCCGGGAAAACCGCGGCTATTTCCGCAACATGTTTGTCCGGACGACGGAGCGCGGCGAGGTCATGCTGATCCTCTGCTTCTTCCATGAAGACAAGGAAAAACGGACCGCCCTCCTGGATGCCGTCGCGGCGGCTTTCCCGCAGATCACTTCGCTGTATTACGTCATCAATACCAAACTGAACGACTCGATCGCCGACCAGGAATGCGTCCTCTACAAGGGCGCGGACGCCATCTATGAAGAGATGGAGGGCCTCCGTTTCAAGATCGGCCCGAAGTCCTTCTACCAGACCAATACCCTCCAGGCTTACCGGCTCTACTCCGTCGCCCGGGATTTCGCCCGGCTGACCGGCGAGGAGACGGTCTACGACCTCTACACCGGCACCGGGACCATCGCCCAGTTCGTGGCCCGGAAGGCGCGGAAGGTCGTCGGCATCGAATATGTCCCCGAAGCCATCGAAGATGCCCGCGAGAATGCCCGCAACAACGGGATCGGCAACTGCACCTTCTTCGCCGGAGACATGAAGGACGTGCTTTCCGCGGATTTCATCCGGGAAAACGGCCGTCCGGACGTGATCATCCTCGATCCCCCGCGCGCCGGCATCCACCCGGACGTCGCGAAGGTCATCCTCGAAGCGGCGCCGGACCGCATGGTCTATGTCAGCTGCAATCCCGCCTCCCAGGCCCGTGACCTGGCGATTTTCGCACCCGACTACGAAATCACGGCCGTCCAGCCGGTCGATATGTTCCCCCACACGCAGCACGTCGAGAACGTCTGCGCCCTTCAACGCCGCAAATCATGATTACCCAGATCCTTCTGCTCCTCGCCGGCCTCGCCCTGATCGTTTTCGGCGCCGATTTCCTGGTCGACGGCGCATCGTCCATCGCCCGGAAACTCGGCGTCAGCGAATTCGTCATCGGCCTGACCATCGTGGGGATGGGCACTTCCGCCCCGGAGATGGTCGTCAGCCTCCTCGGCGCCATCAGGGGCAACGCCGACATCGCCGTCGGCAACGTGGTGGGCTCCAACATCTTCAATACCCTGCTCATCCTCGGCATGACCGCCATCATCCTTCCGATCGGCATTACCCGGAACAACCGGCGGCGCGACATTCCGATCGGCATCGCCACGACCCTGCTGGTCATCGGGCTCGGCATGGACCAGGCCTTCCATTTTGGGAGCGGGAACATCCTGGGGCGGATTGACGGCGCCATCCTGTTGGCAGCCTTTGCGCTCTATATCTGGAGCTGCTTCAAGTTCGATGATAAGACGCCCTCTGAATCAGACACTTCCGAAGCCCGCACAAAAAACATCTGGCTGGCCGTTCTCTACGTCCTCGGCGGCCTAGGCGGCCTGGTATACGGCGGGCAGTTGTTCGTCGACTCCGCAACGGAAATCGCACGAAGCGCGGGTGTCAGTGACAAGTTCATCGCCATCACCCTCCTGGCCGGCGGCACTTCCCTGCCCGAACTGGCGACCTGCGTGGTCGCCGCCGCCAAAAAGCGCGGCCAGCTCGCGCTCGGCAACATCATCGGGTCCAACGTGTTCAACCTGCTGCTGATCCTGGGAAGCGCTGCCGTCATCACGCCTCTCTCCCTCGCGGACATGAACTGGATCGACCTCGGCGTCCTGGTCGCAAGCGCCGTCGCGCTCCTCATCTCGGCGTACACTTTCAAACGGGACAAGGTAGACCGGGCCGACGGCGTCTTCCTCGTCGCCTTCTGGTTGGCCTACATGGTCTACCTGTTCCGGCACCTCTAAGCGCCAAGACACAAAAAAAGCGACCGTTACTGGTCGCTTTTTTCTGCTGTCATCTGCTCCTTCGCCACAATCGGATTGGCGTAGATTCGCAGGAAGATATCCCGGAGCGCCACCCGGTTGAGCGTCGGCTCGACCTTGTCCAGCTGCTGTTCCGTGTAGAGGATGAAACGCTCCATCTCCTCGGGTGCGTAGCGGTCGCTGAACTTGAAGGAGTGGTTGACGAGATCGTAGGCGATGTAATTGTTTTTCCACAACTTGAAGCCTTCGATGACGCGGCGGTCAACGGCATGCCGGATGGCCTGGTAACGGTCGTTCTTGTCGCATTCCGAGGCGGCCTGGATCTCTTCCTCCGTCAGCGGATCGCCGAAATTGAGGTGGACGTCGCCCTTCTGCTGCTTGATGCCGAGCATGATGCTCTGCAGGTCCTCGTTCTCCGTCTTGACGTATTTCTGCGTCCGGGAAATGAGGATTTCGCGGGCCTTCAGGATGTCGCAGGGCTCATATTCATAGGAGATGCTGAGCGGGACGATGCTGAGTTCCATGAAGTTCTCGAGGAAATCCCCCTTTCCGCTCATGTCGAGCATCTTGAGAAGGCCCTGCTCGGTAATGTCCATGCCGTCCTTGGTCCTCCCCTGCTTCTGGGCGATCCAGACGGAACTCTTGCCGCTGGTGATCGTGTCCCGGATATATTGGGAAAGCACCTGCGAGGACAGGTAGAGTTCACGGGCGGAAATCCCGCGAATGACCTTGATCATGCGGTTGGAACGGATGAGGTACTCCAGCGCCTTGCTCTGCAGCAGGTTGTCGCCGACACAGATCTCCGTCAGGGGCAGATGGTTGCGGAAGAGGATGATCTGGGTGAAGGCGGGATCCAGGATGATGTCGCGGTGGTTGGACATGAACAGGCACTTGCCCGGAAGGGCCTGCAGTTTGGACACGCCGTCATAGGAGAAATTATGGACGGATGTCTCGATGACCCATTCGATGGCATGGGACATGATGGCGCGCTGGAACTCGTCGATGCTGTGGATCTGCTTCAGCTGGTCCCGGAGGAAGGTCTCCGGCTGGTTGGAGAAGATGTATTTGGAGATCCAGGGAACGGATGGATGATTCGCTACTTTTCCGAGAGCGGCGACGGCTTCTTCGTCCGTATAGGGAGCGATGCTCTCAACTTGGTATTGTTCCATAAGAGTCTGGTTTTCGGTTTTCGTACATGCAAAGCTAAGCATTTTCCCGAAGATTCCCAAATGCGGCCGCCGGCGCGCGGAACAGCAGGGAACTGTCGCCGTAACTGAGGAAACGGAAATCATGGGAAAGGGCATAATCGTAAATGGTCCGCCAGTCTCCCCCGACGAAGGCGGAAATCAGCAGGATGAGGGTGCTTTCGGGCTGGTGGAAATTCGTCACCATCCTTTCCACGAGGCGGAAACGGAAGCCGGGGACAATAATGATTCTCGTCCCTATCTTCAGTTCTTCCAATTTATTACATTCAAGGTATGATACCAGTGCTTCAAGTGATTCGCGGGTAGAATAGGGATATTCCCGCGTATAAGGCTCCCACTGGTCAACGTCGGAGGGACTCCCCTGCTCCAGGCATTTCACGCCGGCGTAATAGAGGGATTCCAGGGTTCTGACGGAGGTGGTTCCAACCGCGGTGACGGAACGGCCGCCCGCAAGCAGTTCCTTGAGGAAGAAAAGCCGGACCGTAAAAGGCTCCCGGTGCATCGGATGGCCGGAAATCAGGGAGGATTTGACCGGGAGGAAAGTGCCGGCACCCACGTGCAGGCAAACGTCCTCCGTGTCAATCCCTTTTTCCCGGATCCGGCGCAGGACGTCCTCCGTAAAATGAAGGCCCGCCGTCGGGGCGGCGACGGAACCGCGGAACCGGGCATACAGTGTCTGATAGCGCTCAATGTCAATCTGTTCCGAAGAACGGTTCAGATACGGGGGGATGGGAACGGTCCCGCAGAGTTCGAGCACGGCGGAGAAGGGAATCCCGTTTTTCCAGGAGAATGTGACAAGGCCGGTTTGCCCGTCCCGGCTTTCCAGGCGCGCTTCCAGCCCCATCGCATCCACATCCGGACGGTTTCCGGGGTGATAGGGTGTCAGGACGTCGTCTTTCCAGCGCTTTGCGTTGCCGATGACGCATTTCCACGTACAGCTTTCCGTAGCGGCAAAGGCCGTGTTGTATTCCACGGGCCGGACGGGCTCCAGGCAGAAAACCTCGATATGCGCTCCCGTCGGACGCTGGAAATGCAAGCGGGCCGGCACAACCTTCGTGTCGTTGAAGACAAGCATCGATCCGGACGGGAGCAGGTCCGGGAGATCCCGGAATATGAACTCGTCCACCTTTCCGTCTTTATAGCGGAGCAATTTCGATGCGTCCCGCTCCGGCAGCGGATATTTTGCGATCCGTTCCTCGGAGAGCGGATAATTGTAATCTTCGATGCGGATCTCAGGAATCATGCTTTTCAAATTTTGCGCGAAGTTACGGAATTCCTTCCGAATATTGAAATCTCATCAACAATTGGCGGGTGTTCACAAATCCGAATCCGAATAATTCATTATTTAAAATTCCTCTCCTGGTAGTTTGTTAACATAACTAAACACATTGGAGTTGTTCATTTATTTATCGCCGAACACCCAAAGATAAGCATAAAAAATATTTATAATTAATTCGCAGTATTTCTAACTTGCTAATAATCTGCAGTTTACTGTATTTTTAGTGAAGTATTAGTCAATATAATATCGGAGGTATTGGCCTTTTTGCTTGCAAATATGTGCCATATTAATGGTACAAGCGAAGCTTATTAAATTAATAATCAGTGTTTTATCTAATATTATATAAATCAATTAATAGGTATATTGAAGCGGTATTTCGACCATTTTCATGCCCCCACTCCCCTACACTCCCGCTTGCATATTCCATGAAAAAGTTTTAGTTTTGTAAACGTAAACAATACAAATATGAACAGACGTCTCCAACAATTCCTCCAGGCCGAGAATATCAGTCAGGCCCAGCTCGCTGATACGCTGAAAGTCGCGCGTGCCAGTGTGTCCAATATCCTGTCCGGGCGCAACAAACCGGGCTTCGAGTTCCTGGAAAGCCTCTCCCTCCACTATCCCGACTTGAATCTGGAGTGGTTGGTTACCGGGCGCGGCAAGATGTATAAGGGACGGCAGGACGACTCAAAATCAAGCACTTCCATGCAAGAAGCCGGAGCGGAGAGCCTCCTTTTCCCGCCCGATGAACCCCGTGAGAATCGCGAATCCGGCCCGGATTCCGATCCGATGCCCGAATCCGTCCTTGCCGATGACGTTCCGTCGGCATCGGAAAAGCGCGTCGTCAAGGTCATAGTTTTCTTCGACGACAATACATTCCAAGAGATTATTTCTTAAATTTGCATCGGAATCGATGCAGTCATGACGGAAGCATTCTTCAAGGGCCTGATGCAGATCAGGAGAAGGATTCCGGGGGCCTCGCTGGCCACCCGGTACTGGTCCTCCCGCGCTTTCTTCAACCAGCCGGTCGAACTGTTCGGACTGGATTTCCGCAATCCCCTGGGCCTTTCCGGCATGGATCCGGACGGCCAGTTCGCCAACCAGCTTTCCGACTACGGCTTCGGTTTCATCGTGACCGGCCCCTTCCATCCCGAGAGCGACAACAAAAACCTGCTGAGGACCATTGCGCGTCTCCGCGAGCGTCCTTCGCGGACCCTGATCGCCGCTACCCTCGCACGCAGGCCCGGCGACGTGCGCGATGAAACCGTCCTAGACGATTACCGCATCCCGTTCTCCCTGCTCTACGATTTCGTGGACTTCTTCATCGTCCGGATGGAGGCACCCCAGCTCGATTCGATTTCCGAGATCCTGGACGAACTGCTGGAACTCCGGCTCTGCTATGAGCGTTTCTGTCCGATCCTCCTCCGGATCCCGGAGAAAATGCCGCCGGACGAATTGTCGGACATCCTTTCCTACTGCATGCTGTCGGGAATCGACGGCATTGTCGCTGAAGGCGTTCCGCTGATCGGACGCGTCCGGGACCAGCTCAACGGCCGGCTCCCGGTCATCGGCCTGGCCCAGACGGTGACGCCGGAAGACGCCCTCGCCATGCGCGATGCGGGCGCCCGGTTGATCATCATGGAGGGAAGCCTGCTCCGCCAGGGCCGCAGGGCGGCGGCCAAAGTCCTCAGAACACTGAAAAACAAAACGAATACGCAGCCATGATCCATGCATCCATCTGCACCATCGGCGACGAAATCCTCATCGGACAAGTCGTCGATACGAATTCCGCGTACATTTCCCGCCAGCTCGGCGATGCGGGGATCCCCGTTTCGCGGATGGTCTCCATCGGGGACAAGCGGGAGGAAATCATCTCGTGTCTCAGGAACGAACTGGCACGCAACGAGATCGTGATTTCCACGGGCGGACTGGGCCCGACGAAGGACGACATCACCAAGGCTGCGCTTGCGGAACTCTCCCACAGCCGTTCCTATGTCGAACATGCCGGCCAGCTGGCCATCGTCGTCGCGTTCCTCCACGCCCGCGGACTGGATGTCCTTGACATCAACCGGGCCCAGGCCTCCGTGCCGGACACCTGTGAAGTCATTGAGAACAAGCTGGGTACGGCTCCGGTCATGGTGTTCCGCTTCCCGGAAGGGGAATTCGGCCATCCGGCCGTCCTCTATGCCCTCCCGGGCGTTCCGCACGAGGCCGCCGGCGCCATGCCGGACGTCATCTCGGACATCCGGGCCCATTTCCCCCTCGCCGCCATCACCCACGGGAACATCATGGTATTCGGCATGGCGGAATCCGCCCTCTCCAAGAAAATCGAGTCCTGGGAGAAGGCCCTTCCGGCCGACATGCACCTCGCCTACCTGCCCAATACGCGCACAGGCGTGCGTTTGCGCCTCTCGGCATACGGTGGGTCCAAAACGGAGCAGGAAGCCCGAATTTCGGAGGAAACGGCCCGTTTACGGGCCATTCTGGGCGACCTGGTCTACTCTGGCCAGGACGATACGCTGGAAAATACGGTCGGCCGGCTCCTGAAGGCGGCCGGCCGCACGCTGAGCACTGCGGAGTCCTGCACGGGCGGCAACATCGCCCACATGGTCACATCGGTTCCCGGCTCCTCCGCCTATTTCCTGGGATCCGTCGTCTCTTATGCCGTCTCCGTCAAGGAGGGCATCCTCGGCGTACCTGCCGAAACCATCCGGACGGCCGGCGTCGTCAGCGCCGAAGTGGCCGCCGCGATGGCTGAAGGTGCCAGGAGGGTGACCGGAAGCGACTATGCCATAGCCACAACCGGCCTGGCCGGGCCGGACGGCGACGGGACGAATCCCGTCGGCACCGTCTGGATGGCCGTCGCCGGTCCGGACGGAACCGTGACGGAAAAGAAGACCTATCACAACGACCGCGTCCGCAATATCGAACGCTTTTCCGCCGCTGCGCTGGATCTGCTGAGGAGGCGGCTCGAAGCGGACCGCCTCCGTTAGGCATCCCTTACTTCGTTCCGACCGGAGCAACGGTGGATTTCATGATCTTGACGATCTTGAATTCCGGCGTTCCGTTGTAATAGAGGGCGCTCCCACCGGCAAGGTCGAGCTGGAGCGACTTCTCGGCACTCACGGTCGCGGTGCCGTCGTTCATCTCGGCTTCGACGTCCAGGACGGGAAGTCCCATCGCATCGACATTGGCGGAACGCGCCGTTTTCACGGTCAGGGTATTGGCAGTGCCGCTGATTCCGACCTTGGAAGAGCCCGTCGAGGAGACATAGACCTTGGCGGTATTGACGCCCACGCTGGTCTGTGAGGAGCCTTCCGTGTTGACGGACAAGGACGTAAGGACATCGCCGGAGACATTGAGCTGGGACGAGCCGGAAGCCGTGAGGCTCAGGTCGCGCGATTTGCAGGAGAGGCGGAGGCTGGCGCTGCCTTCCGTGGTCGCATCGATTTCCCCGTTGGTTTCCAGGGTCAAGACCGCCTGGGCGTTCTTCTTGAGCTGGACTTTCGCCGAATTGGCCGTCACGGTCAGGTTCTTCACGTTGGACTTGCCTGCAAGGGTCATCTCGAAGCGCTCGGCGCTGAACGTGTCCGCTCCGGACAAGGTTGACTCGCCATCCAGCGTAACGGAAGCCAGTTCAGGCACATAGACCAGGGCCCGGAGGACGGGGACCGGCGCGTTGCGCCCCTTGTACATCTTCTTGACTTCCTTGGGGATCGCCTTTTCATCGCAGAAGATGTAGAGCGTATAGCCCTTGACATATGCCTTCACATAATCGGAAAGGGCGTTGTCGACGGTCAGTTTGACGCCGTAGCCACCCTTGGCGACCGTTACCTCGAAATTGTCCTTCACGTCGATGGCGCTGAAGGCGGAGACTTCATGGACCCTTTCCCGGGTCTGGGCTCCGGCCAGGAAGGCGGAACCGACGAGGGCGATGCAGCAGACAACCAGTCTCAACATCTTGAAATTCATTGTTCTCATATGCAAAGAATGTTACATTTCCATTTGATCGAGCAGGTTGCCCCACTCTTCCGTGAACGCATCCAGGGAACGCTTGTTCTCCAGATAGTTCCGTGTCAGTTCCAGGATGTCGTCCTTCTCCCCCGGTTGGGCGAGGATCCGTTCGATCCCGGCCTGTTCGCTTTCCAGCCGCATGATTTCCTTCTCCAGGTAGCGCACGCGGTTCTGGGCTTTCCTGTATTCCCGGCCTGCATTGCGCTGCTCCACGAAGGCCTTCTTTGCCGGGGTCTTCACGGCGGCATCCCGGTCTTTCCGCTCCGGTTCCGCCGTCTTCCGCTCCAGTTCCTGCAGGTTCTCCAACTTGCGCTTCTCCAGGAACTCGCTGACGGAGCCCAGGTGCTCCTTGACCTTTCCGTCCCGGAACTCATACATCTTGCCGACGAGGCCATCCAGGAAATCCCGGTCATGGGAAACTACAATGAGCGTGCCGTCAAAGGACTGAAGTGCCTGTTTCAGAATATCTTTCGACCGGATATCCATGTGGTTGGTCGGCTCGTCCAGCGCAAGGACATTGTGGGACTGGAGCATCAGTTTGGCCATGCCGAGGCGCGCCCGCTCGCCGCCGCTTAGGACGGCGACCTTCTTGTCGATGTCCTCCCCCTTGAACAGGAAGGCGCCTAGCAGGTCCCGCAGCTTCGAGCGGATCTCCCCGACGGCGATCCGGTCGAGCGTTCCGTAGACCGTTTCGTCCCTGTCGAGTATATCTTCCTGATTCTGGGCATAATAGCCGATGTCCACATTGTATCCGAGCTTCGCTTCGCCGGCGAAAGGCTCCAACTCCCCCATGATGACACGCATCAGGGTGGTCTTTCCCTCGCCGTTGCGGCCGATCAGGGCGACCTTCTCGCCGCGGCGGATCTCGATGTCGGCATCGGAAAAGACCGTCTTCTGCGGGTAGCCGACCCGGAGGCCGGTCCCCTTGAAGACAATGTCCCCGGACCGCGGGGCCGGCGGGAACTTCAGGCGGAGTTGGGAACGGTCCGTATCGTCGATCTCGATCCGCTCGAGCCTTTCCAGCGCCTTGATGCGGGACTGCACCTGGTTGGACTTGGTCGGCTTGTAGCGGAAACGGTTGATGAAATCTTCGGTCTTCTCGATCATCCGCTGCTGGTTCTCATAGGCGGCCGTCTGCTGCGCGACCCTTTCCGCACGAAGGGTAACGTATTGACTGTAAGGGACCTTATAGTCATGGATATGTCCCAGAAGGATTTCTGCCGTGCGGTTGGTGACATTGTCCAGGAACTTCCGGTCGTGCGAGACCAGCAGGAGGGAACCCCGATAGGACCGAAGATAATCTTCAAACCATTCGATCGACTCGATGTCCAGGTGGTTGGTCGGCTCGTCAAGGAGGAGGACGTCGGGGCGGGTCAGGAGGATCTTCGCCAGTTCGATGCGCATGTTCCATCCCTGGCTGAAGGTCTCGGTCCGCCGCATCAGTTCCTCTTCCCGGAACCCCAGACCGAACAGGGTCTTCCGGGCGAGGACCAGCGGAGACTCCCCCGAATCCAGTGCGAGCCGGTCGTTGATGGAATTCAGGCGATTGATCAAGTCGGCATATTCATCCGACTCGTAATCAGTTCGTTCTGCAAGTTGTACATTGATATGCTCCAACTCCTTTTCCAGGGCATGGATCTCATCGAAAACGGTCATGGCTTCGTCCAGGACGGTCCGGCCCTTGTGGTGGTCCATGATCTGCGGAAGATAGCCGATCTTCTGCCCGGCAGGCGTTTCGATGCGGCCGGAGGTCGGACTCTGCTCCCCGGTAATCAGCTTCATCAGCGTGGACTTGCCCGCCCCGTTCTTGCCGACGAGACCGATCTTGTCGTTCTCGCCGATATGAAGGCTGACATCGTCCAGCAGCGTGAAGCCGCCGAATGCGACCGTGACGTTATTCAGGGAGATCATCCGCTTCTTTCCGCTTGCAAATCAGGATACTGAATTCATAGAGGCCGTACAGGGGCACGGCCAGGACGAACATGGAGAAGGGGTCGCTCGGCGTAATCAGGGCGGACAGGATCAGGACCACGATGAAGGCATGCTTCCTGTATTTCCGGAGATCCTCCTTCCCGACGATCCCGAGGTGCGAGAGCACCATGATGACGGTCGGGAACTCGAAGATCAGCCCGATCATGAACACCATCGAGACGAACAGCGAGATGTAGGACCCCAGTGAGATCGTGTTCCGGACACTGTCGCTCACGGAATAGTTCATGAAGAACATCAGGCAGACCGGCAGCACGATGAAATAGCCGACGGCGACGCCGAGGTAGAACAGGATGGAGGACATCCGGAAGGCCTTCCCCACCGCTTTCTTCTCGTTCGCGTACAGCGCGGGAGCGATGAAGCGCCAGATTTCGAAGATGATATACGGGAAGGCGATGATCACGCCACACAGCAGCGCCATCCGCAGGTGGACGAAGAACTGGGCGGAGATATCGATGTTTATCAGCGACATGGAGAACGGAAGGTCCAGCAGGCGGTACAGGATGAAATCCGGCTGGGAAGGCCACAGGACGGCCTTGAACAGCCATTCCTTCGTCCCGAGAAAGACCAGGGAAACCAACGCGGCGGCGAGGATGCAACGCCAGAGCGTCCCCCTCAATTCGTCGAGGTGGTCCCAGAAGGACATGTCTCCGCTTCCCGTCGCCACGGTTTACTTCCCGCTTTCGTCCTTGTCGATGTCCTTGATCTCGTTCTCAACGTCTTTCATGCCCTGCTTGAAGCTCTTGACGCCCTTGCCAAGGCCGCTCATGAGCTCGGGGATCTTCTTTCCGCCGAACAGGAGAAGGATGACGAGCACGATGGCGATAATCTCCCATGTGCCGAATGCGAGGGGATAAATCATCAGCATAACAGTCAGTATTAATCGTTCATTCTGGATTCAATGAGTTTCGCCACCGCTTCCGGGCAGCGGACCGGCCGGTAAGTCTTGGCGTCGAGGAAACCGAGCGTCACCGTCCCTTCCGCGCAGATCTCCCCGTCCTGGTTCCGGACGGATTGTTTGACCACGAGCCTGGCCATCGGTACCTGGTCGATGGCGGCGGTCGCCGTGAGGACATCCCCCATCCGGGCGGACCGGCGGAGGTGGCACTCGATGCCGACCACGGCGAACAGGACGCCGAGTTCGCCTTCGCAGACCGAAACCGGCAGGCCGGCATCCTCCATCATCCGGTTCCGCGCGATCTCGAAATACCGGATGTAATTGGAGTGGTGGACGACCTTCATTTGGTCGGTTTCGTAGTACCGGACCGGGAAAGTTTCCTCAAAATACATTATAACAAAAATGTTAGTATGATTAACTTATTTGTTTTATGCGTTGTTTTTCAGCGAATTGAGTTGCGACTCCAAACTTTCAATCTTCGAGAGGCTATCCGCCTCTTTCTTGCGCTCGTTTTCGATGACGGCGGCCGGTGCATGGGCCGTAAACTTCTCGTTGGCGAGTTTTGCCCGGACGCTGGCGAGGAATTTCTGCTGGTACGCCAGGTCCTTTTCCAGCTTCGCGATCTCTTCCGCGACATTGACCAGTCCGGTCAGCGGAACGAACATCTCGACGGTGCGGACCATGAAGTTGACGCCGGCCGCATCCCCGAAGGACGGGACGACACCGATGGATGCGGTGTTGGCGAGCCGGGCGATGACGGGCAGCATCTCCTGCGGGAAATCGCCCTTGATCTGGAGGTCCAGCGGTTCGCGGGGTGCAATGTTCTTCTGGTTGCGGATCCCGCGGACGCCGGCGACCGCCTCTTCGGCCATTTCGAAGGCCGTGATGATGGAAGGGTCGTACGGGCCGGCCTTCGGCGTCGGGGCGAACAGGATGGTCTCCCCTTCCTTGCGGCTTTCCATGTCCTGCCACAGTTCTTCCGTGATGAAGGGCATGACCGGGTGGATGAGTTTCAGCAGCGCCTCGAAATAGCGGAGCGTCGCGGAGCGTGTCGCGCCGTCCAGCGGCTGCGGCTTCCCGTCCACGAACGCGGGCTTGACCGCCTCGAGATACCAGGAGCAGAAGTCGTCCCAGAAGAGCCGGTACGTCGCCATCAGCGCGTCCGAGATGCGGAACTTGCTGTAATGGTCTTCGATCTGCTCGATGGCCTGGCTGAGGCGAGCATCGAACCACTTGACTGCAATCTTCGCAGCATCAGAAGGTTCCAGGCTCTCATCTACAGCAAAGCCTTTAATAAGGCGGTAGGAGTTCCAGATCTTGTTGCAGAAGTTCCTCCCCTGCTCGACCATGCTCTCGTCATAGAAAATGTCGTTGCCCGCGGACGAGCAGAGCAGCATGCCGATCCGGACAGCGTCGGCCCCGTACTTCGCGATCAGGTCCAGCGGATCCGGGGAGTTGCCGAGCGTCTTGGACATCTTCCGGCCGAGTTTGTCCCGGACGATGCCCGTGAAATAGACGTTGGAGAACGGTTCCCGGCCCATGAACTCCTCGCCGGCCATGATCATGCGGGCGACCCAGAAGAAGATGATGTCGGGGCCGGTCACCAGGTCGCTGGTCGGATAGTAGTAGGCCAGGTCCCGGTTGGGCTTGTGGTCCGGATGGCCGGGCATTTCGGGATCGAAGACCGAAATCGGCCAGAGCCAG
>JAEEGL013143581.1_pt1 | contig 13956 bp, 21 predicted proteins | sample 9134231 | NCBI WGS metagenome assembly JAEEGL01 (sample SAMN16246548, study PRJNA631951) | gut metagenome | biome: gut microbiome; feature: rumen; material: fiber-attached | host: Bos | place: Iran: Karaj | collected 2018-10
ATATACACAAGCCATGTATCTTTGATAGTTACGAGCAACAGAACCACCAAAGAATGTGACTGATGCACTGGTAGTGCGACCAGCTTCGACTGAAGTAAGAACTTCTACTCTTCCATTGGTTCTACCGAGTTCGATCATGAAAGTGTCAATTGTTTTATCAGTAGTGATGGATACTGTTTCATTTCCAAAGCTCTGAGTAATGTCAGGATTGCTCCACAATTCATAAACACCATGTTCTGAAACGGCAGGCATCATTGATACCACTTCATCAATTGCATCCTGCGCATTGGTAGCAGTAAGACCTGATCCGGTGTTGTCATATGTAATAGCTGATGCAGGAAGTGAAGTTGTCTCTTTACCTGACACGAGTACTGTGAGTACAAGGTTGTTAAGAACACAAACAACGCTCTGATTGATAACAAAAGCACCGGCTGAAAGAGCAGTACCATCCATAGCGGTTGCAGTAACTGATGCACCATCAACGGTGAATGTATCACCTGATGCATAATTACCGGTTGCAATGAATCTGAACATATTACAGCTTGAATCTGTTCTGACAAGCTGATGAACAGTACCCACCTTTGTATCCGTTGCAACGGTTACTCCCGATTCCTGAATGGGTTTAAGGATCGTATCCAACAATGAAAAGTTGGGATAGCACTGTGTAAGAAGATTAACAGCATCCGATCCGGTTGGAATAATAAATCCATAATTAGGTGTTAAAGCCATTTACTTATCCTCCTATACATAAAGTGTATTACCATGTAAGGTTAAATCTGTGTATGTGATATTAAGAGCATCAACCTGATTATATGTGAGAGCTCTTGTTGCCATTGTATCATAGTCGATAGCATCATTGATATGAAACGCTGACAAATAATCAACCATTTCCTGAATTGTTACTGTTTCACCGGTAAATGGATTTAATACTACAAACAGATCGCCTACATTTTCGGTTATTTCATTGAGCAGATAAACATTGTTCTGTTCAATTTTAAGATCGGTAAGATCATTAACTGCCTGAATCGAATTAAGGAGTTCGGTTCTTATCTCAACAATCTCTCCATTGATCTTATTGGTAAAGTTTGTGATTCTAGTATCATATTGCGCTAAAGTTTCCTGAGTGGATTGCTCAAGATTCTGCACTTCTGTAATGAGCTCGTTGAGCTGTTGCTCATATGGCACAAGTTGTTCCTGCACCCGAGCGAGCACTTCACTCTCAATATCTTCTTTGATGGTATTGAGTTTTGATTCAACGTCTTTCAACCGATTCAAGAGATAATCGGCATTGAGCTCATGGAAGTCCGTATAGGGATACTTGTTAATGAAGCTGTTATCTATGTTATCCATGTATGACCTCCTTAATAAATTGGTATGCAATACTCAGTTACAAATACATCCGCTATATGATCGTAAATGTTCCATTGGGATATGTCATAGAAAGCTTTGAGCATATCGCTTGCCTGCGTTACACCTATATTTCCATGTATATGTCCGGTATGAGTATTGCTTGATGTTTCTGAATCTGTGGAGCTTGCGCTTGTTTCAGAGGATGATTCTGAGGAATTCTCTGTACTTGTTTCGGTCTTGCCTGATGGCTGATACGTTGAAGCATCGTATGCCGATACAAGACTTTCTGTACTACCTCCTCCGCCAAAGCTATCGCTACCACTTGATGATCCGGATGATGTAGATGATCCTGATTTACTTCCTGAATCGGAAAATTCTTCATACCTATCATAATTTTCAATAGGATTCCATGTTGCATTCTGACCCTTTACCCAATCGGTAAAGGTTTTTGACCACTTGCGTGACCATGCTCCAATGGAAAATTTCATGAAATCAGGATTAGGATAAAGCACCTCAAACTCTCCACTTCTCATTAATATGGTATTAATGACAAGATCGCGGTCGAGCTCATCAGGGAGGATCATGTTATCAAATATTGTTGAATCGTTCTTATACAGTCCGATCATTGTCATTGTCATTGTTGACATCGGGTACACTCTCCTCTCTTAAGTCAAAATCAAGATTGATATCCGGATAAAGTTTCTTTATCTCTTTAACACTGGACTTTAAGCATTCAACCGCAGTAATGATTCTCGCCTGTGAATCATATTGTCTTGCATTAGCTTCGGCTGATACGAAGCGTTCTGCTTTAGTGTACGGAAGTGTCTGAATGCCGATTTCCGTGTCAAATGCGCTGAGCAAGGTTTGAAAATCCTGCAATTGCTTATCTGTGATATAGTTCTCATTAAGCTTTTGCAACGATAAAAACTGAAAAGGCATTTCTCCATCCTGCGGATCATTCATGAGTGCTTTATCAACAATGACTGCAGGCTCGCCCTTGTTTACTTTATCAAGCATTTTCTTAAGAGCTTCAGCCGTTGCCTTATTCTTTGCTCCCAGGATGAAAGCATATTTGTTGTTGATTATGCTCATGTTTATGGCATTGTCGAGAGTCGCAAGCTTCTCAGCATAATATGTGATCGTATCAAACAAGCCCCGGTAATCAGGCATAAACTTTAAAAGTTCACCCTCTTCATGGAGAGTATATCTCTCTTTTACTCCGAGCTCTCTCGCTCTGGGATTAGCTATAATTGCTTCAGTGGGCTGATAATAAAAATCCTGTCCATAGAGTGAGCAATAATTGAACCAATATCCAAGAGTCTCATTCTTTGATACAAATACATAACCTACTTTAAATAGTAGGTATAGGAGAAAATCTCTCCTGTTGCCCTCCCAATTATCCGGGAGAGTAGTCTTTAAACGCGATACGCATCTTTGAAAAAGTGACCTCTCCCAATATGCGAAAGTCGCGTTATTATATGCTTTAACCATAGACGGTGAATAATGACCGGCTATTTCATTTAAGCTTTCATAATTGAGCGGTACATAATACATTGCGTATCCTCCAAATGTAGGCGCGCATCATGTGACACGCGCCTATGTGGTTATTAATCAGCCATGTAGAATACTACGATATTCTCAGAAAAGTCCGTAATCGCATTTCGAGAAATGGTATTCCATACGGTCCTATACAATTTTCTGCTCTCTAAGGGCGAGGAAGCTGTATAATCCAAGACAAAATCAGTAAGAATTGCATCGCGGTCGTAAAGGATACCGAGCACGGTACTAAGTGATACTGCGTTACCTACTGTCTGCTCAGTGGGATCGTTGACATCCGGAATTGCAGGAGTGATCGAAACTGCAAAAGGATCGTTAATGTTCTGCCAATAAGATACCACTTCCATCTGAGGTTCAGCGAGGTACTGAGGATTGAAGATCGCAGGCATTACACGAGCGCGAGCCGAGTTCCAAAACCTTGCATTCATGATAAGTCTCTGATCTGCTTTCTTTGTCTGACGAGGAAGCACATAAGATACTCCGTTGACAGTCTTAGCAGGAGACCAGTGGTACTTGATTGTACGATGCTCAAGTTCATCGGATACATTCTGGAATGTTTCGATGAAGAATTTAAGGAATTCATCAAAATAGGTTGTAAGAAGTTCCTGCGTTGTGTAAGCAGGGCTGATGTTAAAGTACGTATTGAATGCCGATGTAAGGTTGATAGCCGATCCGGGCATATCACTTGACATATCAATAACACCACCGATTGCGTTGAGTACAGTTAAGCGAGAGAATGCTTCCTTTTCAGTCTCAATGTCGTTAGCACATGCAACGAGGAAACCATTAAGGAATGCGGTCCACTCTTCAGGGCTTCTGAATGCCAATTTAAGGGCTTTTTCATAGATCGTATATGAATACTGCCATTCGGTAGAACCACCAAACCAAAGCTGTAAAGCAATGGGCTGTTCCTGTCTCCACATGGATTCAACAGACTGCTGAACCGGAGGAGTGGAAGCATCATAATGCACACCGTTGTCTGCGCCCTGGAATAAGTTCTCTCCGTAAAGCTGAGTATTGGAAGCACCTGTAGGGAGTGCATCCTTTGCATAGTATGAAATCTTTCTGATACGGTTAGAGTAAACACCGGAATCCAGAGCATTAACAAGTCTGAATTTAGCCTGATAAGGTCTAACTGCGATCAAGTCTCTTGATGCAACAAGAGAAAGTGTATTGATAACATTTTCGATGCCGGAGTTAAGAAGCGTTTCACCAACCGATATAAAAGAGCTAAGATCGGTAGCGGTGATGGTAGCATTCTTGCCGAGCATTTCATCTGCCATTGCATTAATGACAGCATATCCATCTGTGACGTTTAATCGTCTTGCCATTTGTTTTGTCCTCCTATTTAATAAAGGTTTCTTAAAGCTTCCTGCACTAATTCCCTATTGGATTTGGGCTGAGGATTTCCGAGGTTCTGTGAAGCGTTCTTGTTCTGAAAATCTTTTATAAGCTTTTCATCCTCTTCGAGCTTCTTTTTAAGCTCTTCGATCTCAGTATCTTTGGGATCAGTGCCGTTATCATCACTTGCATTCTCATCACCTGCGGTAGCGAGATTACTTTCAGGCGTTTTTTCATCTGCCCCATCTTCAGGCTGTAGTCCACCCTCATCATTCGCTAACTTTATCAGCTCGTCAACGTCTTTCGGTGTGTACCCATTCTTAGCAAGTTCAATGATCTCATCCGATTTAATACCGGAGTCCTTAATCTTTCGGATATCATCAGGCTTAAAGCCCAATGCTCCGAGCTTAATCATGTTTGTGAATTCCATCTTATTCATCCTTTCTTTTTAAAAATAAGGGAGAGCATTTTCGGATGGTCAATCCTGCCCTTGCTCCACCGAGCTGACCTAAGAGCATTGTCTCTCCCTTGATTTCAAGATAGCACAAATGACCTTTTAAGTCAATTATTCATAGAAGAAACCACCGTTAAGCATATCATTGATCGTATCACGATCCTGAGCGTGCATTGATCCGGATACGGATGCTCCGGAGCACTGAATGTATCCGGAGAGATTACCAATACGCTTTACCTGAAAGGCAGGAGTTCCCATTGCATTTGTAACGCTACTCGGTAGAGGCGCAGGTTCATGTACTACTGTCCATATTTTAAACTGCTGAGATAATCCCATACCGGCTGACGAACCAAGTCCGCCGATTGTCTGCGGAGTAGGAACAAAGGCATTGATTGCCTGACCCATTGCTCCTGGGTAATTACCAATAAGTACAGAGGTTGATGCTTCTGTAAGATTAGATACGACCTTTAATGGGTCTTTAACAGTTGTACCAATAGCTACACTTATACCGGCTGATGCACCATATGTTCCCACAAGAAATTGAGCATTTCCTGCCCATAATTGATATGCAATATCACCCGATATCTTATCTATTGAATAATCAAGTCGAAGTGATGTTATACCGATTAATGTTGATGCCGGAATATTAATAGTTCCAACAAAGGGGATTGATACATACACCTGCGTATATGGTTCTGCATTTCTCCAATCACTAAATCTCCATGGTATAGATACACTTCCGGTTGTGCCGGTGAGTATTCGAGTTGCTCCTTGTGATGTTTTCTGTCCAAGCAAATGTGTATCATATTTTCCAAGATATATTGGATCAGTTTTATCTTCAGGGTTTATAATAGTGAATGGAATCCATCTAACATCTCTGATGTTATCAACGGCTTTTCCTGATACAAATAATTCACGCAATCCTGCAATTATACCGGAAAGAATTGGAAAATTATAATCTGCACCCGGTGTAAAATGGCTCGCAATGGCTACGCTGATTTGATCCCATTTTGTAGATGCAATGAAAGTCTCAACCGAAGAATCTACCTGATCCTGAAAATCATTGGGTATAAGATCAGCAAGTTCTGCCGGATATATTGCATAAGCACCACATCCATCCTGATTTGTACATGTGACTATGATAGTTCCTGATTGTGAAAAGTGATCAAGTGCAACACCTGATGATTCTGATATTGACGGATTCGATACACATGGCAATCTTGTATCCGGAATATATGTATTACTTGTAGTATCATATAATACAAAAGCATCTGTAGCTCCAATATCACTCTTATATGTTGCCATTGGATCGAGCGTGCAATGTACCTCACACTGAGAAGCATTGATATTGATCACATCAGAAACAAAATAGTAATGTCCGAAAGCTTGTACATATGTATAACTTGCCATTGGAGTTGAGATGATGAACACCGGATTTTCCATCGAGCAATTTTCTTTGAGTACTACATTGATTGAAGTACCGCCTGACGGCTGTTTTGTGGAATTTACTCTTTTTGAGAAATTATCCCATACATTAATGGTCATTTTATCCTCACTTTCTGCCCCAAATGTACAATATACAATGGAGCTTTGATCTCAGGATTAAGCTCTTTTATCTTTGAAAAGCTTATATTGCATCTTCTCGCTATAGCTATTAAACCCTCACCCTTTTGAGCAATTGTATATTGCTTGACCGGAAGAAGTCCACTCTGAGCATAAGATACAAAGGGGAGCTTCCCATGAGATAACCACTTTCTTTTATGTTTAAGTCCGGTATCAATTCCAACATTGGTACATTCAGTGATCATCACGCATTTATCCCATGCTAAAGTACATTCAATAACCTTACCATTACCGATATACACACCAACATGACCGGTCATATATACTACCTCACCTGGCTGAATGGTTGAAAAATCATCTGTGATATCGATTCCGATCTCAGGGAATGGTTTATCGAGTGGATACTTATTGTACTGAGCACCACCATATGTTTTGGTCTTATCTCCGCACCATCCCCAAGGTAAAGCTTTATAAGCAAACCCTGAGCAGTCAAAAAGAAAAGTATCCGGTGTCAAAGTATCAGGTACTTCATACCTTTTGCGATTCTTTGCATTTGCCGGAGCACCGAATGCTCCCCATGCATAATATGTCTTAACTGTATTGTAAATCTTTAACAGCTCATTAACATATTCATGCTTGGAATATAGGATTTCCATCTTAAACCTCCTCTCTTTGATTCTTAAGAATATCCTCGATGCTCTTATTCATAAGAGCCATCGTTGTTGAGATTTCACCAAGCGTACTGATCAGCTTATTCTGCTGAGTGAATAAGTAAATGCAACAAGCAATGGGAAAACCCACCTGACTGATTAACGTTACGATTGATTCCATAAGATATGTACCTCCTATATTTGATACTCTTATTATAAAAAGAAACCCCTATATAGTCAAACTATATAGGGATTCCTTGTTGGGTAATATGCCGGAGATTCCATGGCGGATGATTTCCATGTACCTATATTATAAAATGAGAATCGCCCTCAGTCAATAACTGAGAGCGATCTCTTATGCGCCAATCATGATAAGATGGAATCACACTTCTATCTTAATCTTCTTCTTCAATATTGTCAAACTCTGCAAAAGGATTGAAAGGTTTACCCTCTCCCTTAAAGATGAGAGCATTGGGATATACTGCACCCTCTTTTAAGTTGAGTGATAATGCTACATCAGCACCCATCCAAGCAAACTCCTTGATAAAATCCTCAATGGATTTATGATCATTTCCATCCAAATCCCTACAAGGAAGATCGTACTGTGTTTTAACATTCACATATCCCTCAAATTTTTTCACCCATTCAGGCGTGAATTTTGCTCCGGCTTCAGCGAATGTCTCTCTTAATTCTTCTCTCTGATCCTTTGAAAGCTCTACCTCAGCAAGCGTGATATATAAAGCTTCATCACCTTTCTTGCCCTTAAACTCTTTGACTTCCCTCTTACATGTGATTAATTTACCTTTTACTATCATTGTTATCCTCCGTTACTATATCGATGATATACTCATCGAAATGCTCTTTTATTTTTAACTGTTCATTGGCACTACCGGCTAAAAATCCGGCTATGAATCCCATCAATATCGATGTGGCGCATGCTATCAATAATATAAATAATAGCCGTATCATGATTGATTTGTACCTCTTATGATTCCATGTGTTCAAGTTCCCAACGCTCCCTTGATTCCAAATCTTCAAGCTTATACCCATAATATTTAATGAGTATAGCTCTCATTGCTCCGAGCTCTCCGGCATTATAACTCATTTGCATCGGATTATCATCAAGCTCTAAAGATTCTTTATTATCTGCTTCCTTTACGATCTTGAGCTTACGATTGAAATCCTTTAAGCCGTTGATATAATCTGAATATATCTTTGCTGATATGGATTCCTTAAAAGGCGATACCTTGAGCTTTTTTGTTTTTCTCATGTGATTCCCTCCGATCTTATTCAAAGATAAAGCAAGCTTTCATCTTATTCTTTGCCTGCACCATCTTTGTGATGTATGTGATCCTGCTCATGAGCTCGGCGATTGAGTGACACATTGAATCATACATCGAAAATGCAGGATCAAGAGCCTTAATCACATATTCACTTGATATTGGGTTGACTGTTACGGTAAAATAAGTTTTTTTCATTTTGAGACCTCCTCGATACAAGTTATAAGCTTTTGAATTTTAATCTCCTTTAATACATTCTGATAAAGTAATAAGAGTATAAGATCATCATGATCATACTTCATATCAGACTGCGTTTTAGTTGCAAAATGATAAGCACCCTCTATAACTTCTGTACTAAAAGTATTAACAAAAGCACTGATATTTTCCATTATGATAAATCCTCCACCAAATCTTTTGCAAGTCCTGCCTGCATTTCAATTAACTCCGTATAGATATCTTTAACCGGCACTACCGCAAGACCGGAATGATTGACGTTCATCATTTCAACCTTTTCAAGTAAATGTTTCATCATGAGATTTGCTCTCTCACTTGTGCGGTTATTGATTATCTGTTGCATTTGTACCCATGCTTGATCTGTCATCTGTAGACCTCCATCATTATGATTGGCATGATTATTAACCATGCAAGTAGTAATATGGTTAATACTATTGTTAATAGTATGTTACCAACTGTAGTAAGTATCACCAGTATCCAAGAGTTTTTCAAGCTCTGTTTCCATTTCTTTCTCATCTTCTCTGTCACGCTTCATTTGCTCCCTTAATGCATACTTGATCCTACCTTGCTTGTTGAATGAATCATCAAGATACTCGATCAGATCAACATCCTTTTCCTTATGAAGCTTGAGACCATAATAACGTGTAGTTGATTCTTTTTGAATCATCTTCCCATATTCTGAATTAAGCTTTTGCTTCATTTTGGTTTGAGCCATTACAACATCCATTGGCATACTCATTCAATCACCACCTCTTCAATCTGTGCTCTGATTTCAAGAATCTCAAGATATTTCATCATGGTATGATTACCTCCCATCTTTTTATCAGATACCGGTTAAATCTCACTTCTCTGAGTTCAATCCATTCATCACCGTCACGATCCATTTCGAACATATTGATATATGATACATCATAATCCTGATTACCGGAGACCTTATAAACTTTGTTATGGTCACTTTGTAAGAATTGTCCCGGATGGAGTGTCAGGAATTCGTTTTTATCCATCTATCTTCTCCTCCATGATAGCGATCATCTCCTCAAAATATTCTTCCTGAAGATCATGAAGCCAATTATAAAGCTCATGCACGTTTGTAAGTCCGATATCAACATTTCTCATCTGTCGAAATACTCTACATATTGCCTTTTGATTAAGCGCATCCATTTTACTCATGTAATCTCTCCTATCGATTTACTACTAATTGTGCATCTACTACAATCACCAAAGCATCAACTGCTATAAGACATAATTCATTTAGTTCAAGATCAAGAACCACCCGATGCTTAACTGCATCATAATCAGGATGCTCAAAACGATTTTGTTTGATTTTCTGATAATACTTGCCATCAAATTTGAATACAATACCGTATCCGATATTTCCAAGTTTTTCCTTTTCGATTTTTTCATCTTTTACAATTACCATAGTACACCTCCGGCTTATTTTTATGATCTTGTCGATCTATTGAATAGTTTAACCGATTTCGGTTTAACTGTCAATACCTATAGATCAAAAATTTTTGTATAATTCATAATAAGATCATAATATGAATATTTCTCAAATTTCATGCGATCTTCTATGCAGGCATTTCTAAGATCGATTCCATGTTGTAACCAAAAACGCTTTTGCTGATTCTCACGGTCAAGATCATATTCCTGCATGGGATTTCCCTTGATCGAGCCCATGTACCACATGCCGGTATTCTTTTGAAGATAGATATAAGCGTGATTTTGTCTCCGGTATTTAAGATGATACATGCACCGCATACTCTTGAGGTTTTTCTTTTCAACATTTGAGAAATCGTTGTTGGCAAAATTACCACCAAAAGACTTTTCGTACCATGATGTACCTTGCATAGCTCTTGCAAGACCGCGCTTAGATCGGTGCTCCGTTACCGGAAATTCAGTCGCGGTAATATGATGGAAAAGTATACCACGCGTCTCATCATAATATATATTGATATTCCTTGCCTGCATCCATGCCATAGTATCAACTACTTCCAAAGCATTTGTTATCGGTGTGCTGATCTCCTCCGCGTTTGCCATAAGGATAAGCTTAAGCGGTGCTCTCCCTCTCTCGATCCTATCTCTTGATACTGTTTCATAAACATCGAGAAGCATTTCACCCTCATCACGCTTTACTACTTCACCCTTTAATGGGATAAACTCATCCAAGATCATCCATTCAACATCGGATAAATCGATACCCTTAATGGTCTTGATCGAATTAAGAGAAGCTACATAATTGATAATATCACCGCATGGATTACCATCCTGATCGGCATCATAAAACGCTCCGATGCCATCCATTAAAAGTCTACCCTTTACATTAAGATTAAAATCGCGGTTAAGCGGTGACCAAGGAGAAGCATCAAAGCTCACTCCCTCTTTTGCTTCCGAGGTACAGATCGTCTGAACATCCTTTTTGGTTCTCTTCATATATAAAGTCTTAAATTTGTGATAAGGATACCTAAGAGCTGAGTATGTCTTACCCGGTCCTCTAGGAGACCATACGATCACAATATCAGCATCAGGATAATCATTGATATCCTTTATAAGATGGTAATATCCATCATTGAAATCTTCTTCATCAACTTTCATCATCTTCATCATATACTTGAATTAAAACCTCCTCCGTAAATATCTTTTCCCAATCGACTTTATAGATTGAATCAAGCTTATAATCGCATGGGATCAAGCTGATTGAATCGGCTGTTTCATTTCCGTTTTCATCAATATAAACCCCATTCTCAGCAGGAATATATACATGTGTGTTTTTACCGGTCTTAAGACCTGAGAATATAAACCCCGGAGAGAATTTATTGATATCATCCTCAAGACAGAGAGCACCTTTTGACTTGGGTACTCCGGCAATAGTTATGTGAATCTCTCCATCTTCCAAGCACCTACCGCAATATCTCTTTGCTCCCATGTACTTAAACTCAGAATATTCATCCTCTAAACCGTTATGCTCCGCAATGCCGAGCCAAAACTCTCTCCCATCTTTGACTACTGCTCCGTAACCATTCGCGAGAAGCTTCTCCTTACATCCATCGTTGTATGCTTTAAGCTTCTCCTGATCCCAATCGATACCATAGCATGAATCGGTATCAGTATATAATGGAAGTCTGCAACATTTGATAAGCTGATGGACATTATAAAAAGCACAAGCTGTGACGGTCACACCCCAAGCATAATTTAATATAGAAGAAACTTTGTTGATATACTCAACATATTTCTCCTCAGGATCATCAATCGGTTGCTCTATATAATCACCGGTTTCATAATCCTCAACTATATCCTCTCTAATCGACTTCTGGCAACACATTCCATAGAGTGAATTGACCTTAGCTTTTGCAATGGCATATGATACCTTATCTCCACCTTTAAGCATCGTTTTAGCAGTAAAGCATTCATACACATAATCGGTAAACCATCTAGGAAGATAACCCTTTGATGCAAACTCAACCTCTTTACATATATGACCACTCCATGTATATTGCTCCGCGATCACAGCCAAATCCCACTCGGTAAGATATATCTCAACATAATTAGCGCAGAGGATTCTTCCGTTATCTTGGATCGCATTGATCGTCTTTATGCATTTGCTGAATTGTAACGCAGGCATTGGTTGCTCATCCGTTTTTAACCGAATGTTGACCGCGATAAACTTAAACATGAAAGCGTACTCATCCATTTGACTAAGGATAAAATCAACATCGCAATCATCAGTTTCAGAATATTTCTCCATTGGAAATTTCTGAGAGCACATGATGAATGGATAGGATGATGCAAAGTCATAAGCACGAACATTTGAACCAAATATATCCGGAGTAATCTTTTGATTAACATAGTGCCGATTTCCATGAGTATATCCTCCATGATAGCAAGCAGTCTGCTTGATATATTGAGGATATGTTAAAGCCATTTTAACAAGCTTTTCATGAGCTTTCTTTTTACCTCTATGTCTTGTTTCTTCTCTTGGAATACCGGTCGCAGTATAAGGCATTGAGTATATTTTCTTATTTAGACTTGTCATTGTCGCATCGATACACTCAACACCGGCTAAGGTATCACACTCTATATATTGCTTTTCATCCACGGACAGATCATCGGATTGATTCCTGATCTTTGTATAATCCCACTTGCCAACTGCTTTTTTATGCTCCACGTTTAAATCATTCGCCCATTTTTCGAGCTTCTTTTGCGCAAGTATGAGCGAATCCTTAATGATAATGCCATTATCCCATTTGATATAGATCGGATAGTGTGACTTTGTGTTAAGCTGTCTCTCAGGCAATCCATACAGATTAAACCAAAATTGACGCATAAAATAATGGTCATATGACAAGTTATGAAAGTAAAAAATCGTATTCATTCCACTCATCATAGTGTGGATTTTGAGCATGACCTCAGCCATCTTTGATGGTTTCTTACCCCAAAGCGTAACTATATTATGATGAAATGCCCTGATCGAGATAGTCCAGGCACATACATGATTGGCATATGTTTTATACTTAATTGTGCCATCTTTATCATAATATGGTTCATCCGGTCTTTTTTTACTTGTTTCGGTGTCTGCCATTATGATCACATCATTATATGTTTCATTTCGACCTCTTCCGGCTGAATAATAGTAATATATGAAGTTAAGTTTTGAGTAATCAAACTTCTTATAATGACAAAATTCGTAATCAAAAGAAAGCACTTTTTGCTCAAATGCTTTCTTGATCTTATCTTGTTGGCGCATTATTTATCTTCCTTACATAAAAAGATCATCAAGATTTATATCATTATTTGCCAATGCTTTATTGATACTTCTATCAATAAGTTTCTTTTCGGAAATCTTTTCATTTTGCTCATTTGCTGTCTTAATTCTTTCCTTTAACTTTTCAGCATTCTTCTTTCCATATTTCCTTAGCTTAGCAATCATTTTCATTGCGGTTTGTGAACCGTATTCTACAATATTTTGCCATGTCTCAGATTCATAAAATTGAGCCATTTCTTTCCATGTAAAATTAAGCCCCGGATAATGTTCATTAAGAGTATTAGCTCTTTTCTGATATGAAGCTCTTATACCTGATTTTGTACTTGTAGGACTTTGTAAGAATTTTTGAATATCTGATATCTTAGCAAGTAACCTCTCAGGATTCTCCGGTGGTTTGGTATTAAATCTTTCTGCGTGTTGTCCTGACCATTTTTTAATATCATTTTGCGCAACAGCATATGCCCATTGTATAGCAGGCTTAAAATACTTATCATGCGAATAAGCTTTCAGAGCTCTAATACGATCATCGGCTGTACGAGCTAACCTACGATACCAATGCTCCATTGATTCTCCGGGTCTCTGATCTACATCATATAATGCTGACATATGTTATACCTCCTTTGCTCCATAGTAACATAATGGTTTAACCGTTTCAACCCAACAACACATGTTATTTTAAATAATGTGACACAAGCTCCCTGGATCATGGTCGCAAGATCGGTTCGGGGAGTTTTGTTTTGGGCGTGGGGTACGTGTTATTTACAC
>JAEEGL013773713.1_pt1 | contig 13956 bp, 10 predicted proteins | sample 9134231 | NCBI WGS metagenome assembly JAEEGL01 (sample SAMN16246548, study PRJNA631951) | gut metagenome | biome: gut microbiome; feature: rumen; material: fiber-attached | host: Bos | place: Iran: Karaj | collected 2018-10
ATAAAAGAATTCTTTTATATTTATTTCCTGTCCTCGGGTAAGCCTCATACATATCCTTATCAGGCCCACGTCAAAAATGCTGATAAGAAGTGCCTGAACAAGACTTACAAGCACACTTACCAGAAGGCCCGACACACTGACCATGAGAAGCAGTTCGGACAACGTAAAATATATAAGAATATACAGTGAAACATAAACGGACAGCTTCGAGTAATTACCCAGAAGCTGTTCCCGTGTCAATGCCTTAAGCAGTCCTACGGACTTACCGTTCATTACAATATATCTCCTATCCTGCAAGATCCAGATTTGCGCCTCTTAGTGCCATACCATGGATCGCCTTCATATCCTTTGTATAAGGGCTGTTGTCCTTGGGATACGCTATGGCCGTCCTTGTTACACCGCCGGCTACATACGATCGTCCGCATTCCGGGCAGATCGCCGTTTTAAGGCTTACCCCGCACGAAACAACCTTGCCGCCCTTCTCCGCAGCCTTTTCATAAGCATTTACGACATGTTCCTGCTCATGTGCCCTTACCTTTGCACCTGCGGCCTCCGGCGAAATATGCGCGGCTGATTTAAATGAGACCATTTCATCCGAGCCGTCCTGATATTTACGTTCTTTACAGGTCTCGCATTCCGCGGGCGATGACTTCCGGCCCGGTGTAACCTCCATGGATTCTCCCGGGTTGACTATCGGCTTGGTCCCTTCGGTCCCCTGAACGGAGCCTGTAGCGCCGACCGAGCCCTGAAGCGGACTCATCATCGCATTATACATTCCGTATCCGCCGTATCCGTACGGATTTATCATCATATCTGATCACCCCACTCTCCGGGAAGATCGGGAACCCATCCATGGGCCTCCTAAATGACTGTTTACTTATCTCTGTACTCTTTGGACTTTTCTTCCAGCCGGTCAAGCATCTCATCCATCTCCGGAGGCATTTCGGTCCCTATGTTATCGTACAGTTGCTCGTAATACTCCCTCATCTCATCCACGAGCTTATCGTTCGTCTTAAGCTCATTCATGGTATAATGCACGGAGTATCCTGCCAATCCGACCGTCAGTAAAAGCGATGCTGCCGTACCTATTATCGAAAAAGTAAGTCCCTTGCCGGCTTCTTTCGAATACTCCTCGGACCCGCCCTTCGATATGATCGCAAATATGATCCCCAGACCGCCTATTACCGGCATCAGTGGGAAACAGCATATGAGACCCGCAAGGGATATCACTCCGAAGATCATTGCAAGTTTTGCATACTTTTCTGCCGACAGCCGCTTCGCACTCAGCAATTCCTGATCCATATAACCATTCCTTAATCTCAGCGGCTTTATGATATGTCGGAAGCAATGGATATAAATCCAAGTTAATTATATCACATACAATGTCAAATGTAAACTTTTCCTTCCATATCAGCCGTCATCTTCCAGTTTATACTGCGGCTCAGTCCTCAAGTCCGAAAGCCTCATGCACTGCATTCATGGCCTTCTCCGTCTCCTTCTCGTCAATGAGGACCGTTACTCTTATCTCTGATGTCGAGATCATGTTTATGTTGATATTTGAATTGTAGAAACATTCAAACATCCTCGCGGCAACACCGGGATTGCTCATCATGCCGGCACCGACAATAGAAACCTTGGCCACCTTATCGTTATGGGATATCTCGGGATTTCCGAGCCTTTCCATGTTATCTTCAAGAGCCTTCAGCGCATCATTGCATGCATCCCTCGGTATAGTAAACGAAATATCCTTAGAGCCCGAACGTCCTATGGACTGAAGTATCATATCCACATTGATATTGGCCTTTGCCAGTATATCAAACACCCTGAAGGCGATACCCGGCTTATCCTTAAGTCCTACAAGTGATATCCTGGTTACATTCTTATCGGCTGCAACACCGCTTACAAGCATTCTCTCCACCTTGGTTTCCTCCTTAACAACGGTTCCCTCGGACTCGTTAAGAGACGAGCGGACCACCAACTCTACATTATACTTCTTAGCCATCTCAACAGATCTGTTATGAAGAACTCCCGCTCCAAGCGTTGCAAGATCGAGCATCTCGTCATAAGTGATCTCCTTCATCTTGCGGGCCTTCTTAACGATCCTCGGATCGGCCGTGTATACTCCGTCAACATCCGTATATATCTCGCATTTGTCTGCATGCAGTGCCGCAGCAAGAGCGACCGCCGTAGTATCCGAACCTCCTCTTCCCAAGGTCGTAAGATCATCATACTTATTTACCCCCTGGAAGCCGGTCACTATGACTATCTTCTTAAGATCCAGCTCATTCCTGATCCTCTCGGTATCTATCCTCTTAAGCCTTGCATTCCCGTAAACACTGGTCGTATGCATGGCAACCTGAAAAGCATTCAGGGATACCGCAGGAACTCCGAACATACTCATCGCCATTGCCATAAGTGCTACAGAAGTCTGTTCTCCTGTTGTTAAGAGCATATCAAGCTCTCTCTTTGACGGATTGGGATTTATATCCTTTGCCATATCAATGAGCACATCCGTCTGCTTTCCCATCGCCGACAGCACGACCACGACATCGTTGCCTGCCTGATAATCCTTGATGCAGCGTCTTGCCACATTCATGATACGTTCCTTATCGGCAACGGAAGTACCACCGAATTTCTTAACGATCAACATTTATTTATCCTCCCTGTTATCAACACGGATCCTTGTTATCGCTCCTTCGAGCTGTTTAAATCCCTTTTCAAATTCTTCTTCGGTCATCACACCGGTAACAAAACCGGTCTCGCCCGTAACTCCGGGTGCCTTTACTATATCCACTTCTCCGAACAGTTCCTTTATCCTGTCAAGCTTCTCTTCCTCGCTTCCCGATACACGCACAAAGAAACTCCTCTTCACCGAACCCACGCTGCAAAGTTCAAGATCCTTATCATCCCAGTCAACTCTCACATTTGTCTTATTCTTAACTGCCGCGATAACATCGGAAACAACAGCGCTTGCCGTAGGAAGCTTGCCTGCGCCCGAACCAAAGAACATTGCGGGGCCCAGTACGTTTCCTCTTACATATACGGCATTCAGGACATCATCCACATTATAGAGCGGATGGGATCTCTTAAGCATGATTGGAGCCACCATTGCAACCAGACCGTCATCGGTCTTCTGGCTCTCCGCTATGAGCTTGATCTTAAATCCGAGCTCCTTTGCATATTTGATGTCCCTGGCACTGATCTTCGTTATGCCCTCAGTATATACTCTCTCATAATCGGTATTCTTACCCGTATAGAGCGATGTGAGTATGGCTATCTTACGGCAGGCATCCCACCCGTCGATGTCCGCTTCGGGATTTCTCTCCGCATACCCCAGATCCTGAGCGGTCTTAAGAGCCTCTTCGAACTCCCAGCCTTCATCAGCCATCTTTGTCATCATATAATTAGTGGTACCGTTAAGTATCCCGCTTATCTCCTCTATGTCGTCAGCGGTAAGGCACAGATTGAGCACCCTTATTATCGGAATACCGCCGCCGACAGATGCTTCAAAGAAAAAGTTGATGCCCTTCTGTCTCGCTATCCTTATAAGTTCGGGGCCCTTTGCGGCAACAAGCGCCTTGTTTGATGTGCATACAGACTTGCCCGCCTCAAGGCATCCCTTCACAAAGGTATAAGCAGGTTCCACACCGCCCATCACCTCAACGACCACCGACACATCCTTATCATTAAGGATATCGTTAAAATCGTGCGTGAGTATCTCTTCCACCGGATCTCCGGGAAAATCTCGCAGATCCAGCACATGTTTGATCTCCACGGCTTCACCTGCGTTTTTGTTCACGATCGCCTGATTTTTCCTGATAACTTCATAAACACCGGAACCAACCGTTCCGTATCCGAGTATTGCTATGTTTGCCATACCGATCTCCTCGTACTGATCTTCGTTTACATACTTCACGGCCATCCCCGACAGAGCCCTTAACCATGCGCCATCATGGACAGCCGTTTAATTTTACCGCTTAATACAATAAATTGCAATAGTTTCCTTATCCTATCCTTCTGCACAGTTCCTTATATTCCGCAAGAAAACTTTCGGCATCTTCTTCGATAAATGCCGCGTTCAGTTCCTCCGCCGCCTTCTCGTGCTTTCTTGCGCGTTCACTTAAGCCCATAACTCCTATCGTCGCCATGATTCCCTTCAGGGCATGAGCCTCTATCTCATAACCCTTATAATCCTTATCTTTGATAAATCCCTTCATTCTGGATATCCTGTCGGTGTACTCGTTTGCAATCTCATCGACTATCACCGAAAGCAGTTCCTCGCTGTCCCCCGCGTTAGAGAGCGCCATGTCGTAATCAAGGCCTTCTATCGCCGTCATCCTTGCCCGGATCTCATTTTCATGCGTATCCCCGTACCCCTCTGCCGCTGCATCAGCCGCATCGCTTGCGAGAGCATCCTCTTTGTAAGCGCTGTCTTCGGATATGATCTTTTCCTTTGGAAGATGATTCCTGACCGTCTCTTCAAGCAGACCGGAATTTATAGGCTTTGTAAGATAGTCCGAAAAACCCGCATTCATGTATATCTGCCTGCTGCCGGCAATGGCATTTGCCGTGAGCACGATCGCTGGAGTTTCCTTATTAAGCGATGCCTCATCGGAGCGTATCAGCTTAAGTGTTTCTATGCCGTCGGGATCTGGCATCATATGATCGAGCAGGATAAGATCATATTTTTTCTCCTTGCACATTTTCAGTGCATCATTCCCGTTAAGGCACATATCCGGGATTATACCGGTACGTTTCAGGAAAAGCTTCACTATGCTTAAGTTTGAATTATTATCATCGACTGCAAGCAGCCTGGCATCCGGAGCCATAAAGCCCGGCCCTGTCATTTCATCCTTACGGACACCCGTTCGCTCCCTTGCTTCCTCCGGTTTGGACGAGAGCAGCGTATCATCGGCTGCTTTTACCGGCAGTATCACGGAAAACGTGGATCCGGCCGAGTACTCCGACTCAACAAATATGCGTCCGTTCATGGAATCGACTATGCTTTTTACGATCGCCAGCCCCAGTCCCGTTCCTTCTATGCTTCTGTTCTTCTTCATATCGATACGCGAAAAAGCATCGAACAGGGACGCCTTGTCCTCCGCTCTGATCCCCCGTCCCGTATCCTTTACATCAAACCTCAGATCATATATGTCGTTATCCGACCGGCTCCCCGATATCATCAGGGTAACGCTGCCGTCGTCTGTATACTTTACCGCATTATTGATAAAGTTGACCAGGATCTGCCTTATCCTGACTTCATCCGACTCGATCCTGCGCGGTATTGCATTTAAGAATACCGTTTTATAGGCAAGGCCTTTACTCTGCGCTCTCTCCCTTGCTATCGTTTCTGTCTCCGCCAACATCATCCCAAGATCGAACTCCTCGTTCACTATCTCCATCTTGCCGGCTTCTATCTTCGAAAAATCGAGCACATCATTTACCAGAGACAACAACATACGGCTTGAATTCTGCACTGTACGGGCATATCCGTCGATGACCGGATCCTTATTTTCCCGAAGGATCATTTCATTCATACCGAGGATGGAATTGATGGGTGTCCTTATCTCATGAGACATGCCGGCAAGAAATCTCGTCTTGGTATCCGATAAGCGTATCGCCCGCTCTCTCTCGGCCGATATCCGTCTCAGATCCGAAAGCTGCTGCATGATAACGCAGGCAAGCAGGAATACGAGCCCTAAGAGCATCATCAGTCCCTCGTTCTTATTTGCCATGAATGTCAGCATGAATATCGTTATCATGCCAAATACAAAGAATCCCAGAAAACCTATGAGCGTGTACATATACTCACCTGCATGTTTCCTGCGCACATCGATTATAAGTATCACAAGCACTCCGAGCATCGCAATACCCAAGATGATATCTATATATATCAGTGCCCGCCTGAATGAAAAGATCCCGGTAAAATGCAGCAGGCTGAACACGATAAGGCTTGCATTTGCAAGCGCTAAAAGTATCATAACGACCTTCCTGTACCTGCCCTTCTGCAGCGAATCTATGTACAGAAGGAAGGCATGCGGAAGCAGCATGCACAATATGTAATTGATCACTCCGTCTATATGGTAATGTCCGAATACGAACGGATACAGATAAGAATCGGTTATAAGCCATCCGGCAGTAACGAAGATCCCCGCGGAAGCATACAAAAGGCTTATAGTCCGCCTGTAACCTATCTGAATCCCCGCCGCGATCATCATGATAAAACCCGAAACGGCAAGCAACATGAATGACATGATAAAGGCGACGCCGTATTTATCCATCAGCACGTCATATAAGCCCTTCGGGCTTGTAACAAAGGTCTCAGGTACTATTTCAAGACGCTTGTCCGTATGTATGCGCGTCATCCTTACTTCCGCACCGGAGTCATCCGGACCAAGGGGCACAAGCATATAAAAGTTCTTGACCGTACCACCCGGAAGATCGATATCCCTGTACGTATCAAAACTCTTCCTGAGTTCTCCGTCTATATAAACATCCACGTTACCGCGTGTTATAAAGCACAGGTAACTGCCTTCCTTTATATCTCCCGGAAGCGCTGATACTATGGTAAAATCCTCGGTTTCAAAGCGCTTGTCCCTGTAAGGTGCATCTACGCTTAAGCTGTTCCCGTCCCGGTCTATGACTTCCCATGTCTTTATATATTCAGGATCTTCGATCTTAAGGACTTCCGTCTTATCACCTGCATTGTAACGGATAAGTAACGCAATCGTACAAACACAGGTCAGCAAAAGCATCACTCCAAAGATCCGCATTATATATAAATATCTGTTTTTTACTCCGGTATCTGTATTCATATCAATTCCTTCTTGTAAGAAAATAGAGCATTTTAATTTTATTAAAAAAGCCTGCCGCTTGCAAGCATAACTACATATTATTACAGGTTGCGTCCCACAGTATATTTAGAGTATAATATCAGAGTTTGAAATGATCTGAGGAAGGAAATATGGATAATTCGATCGCATTCAGAAAAGGATTAAGAGACGGTACACCCATAGCTTTGGGCTACTTTGCGGTAGCCTTCTCGCTGGGCTTTATGGCCAAAAAGTGCGGCCTCTCCCCGTTTCAGGGGTTCATCGGAAGTTTCTTCACAAGAGCTTCCGCCGGCGAATACGGCGTCTATTCTCTTGTTGTACAGAACGCCGGCTATTTGAGCGTCATCGCAATGAGTCTTGTCACGAATCTCAGATATCTTCTTATGAGCACAGCCCTGACTCAGAAATTCTCGCCCGAGACTTCACTGCTTAAAAGGATACTGGTCGGGTGCTGCGTCACCGACGAGATATTCGGGATATCCATAGCATATAAAGGATACCTCAATCCCTATTATACCTTCGGAGCTTTTGCGATATCCACACCTCTGTGGGCTCTCGGAACAACCACCGGGATAATCGCAGGTTCCATACTTCCCGCAAGGGCCGTGTCGGCATTAAGCGTTGCACTCTACGGAATGTTCATAGCGATAATAATCCCTCCCTCGAAGAAGGATAAGGCGATCGGCATCGCTGTGGCCGTAAGCTTTCTGCTAAGCTGGGTGGTACGTAACATTGACTTCTTCGGTCAGCTTAATCTCAGTTCCGGAACGATCACAATAATACTTACTCTTTTGATATCCGCAGCGGCAGCCCTGATCCATCCGGTGCTTACCAATGTTGAAGAAATGGATTCATAGATATGACACACTCAACCTGGATCTACATTATAATAATGATCATCACCACGAACCTGATACGTGTTATCCCTCTCACGCTCATCCGCGGACAGATAAAAAACCGGTTCGTCCAGAGCTTCCTTTATTACGTTCCTTATGTAACACTGGCGGTAATGACTTTTCCCGCCATCATGGAAGCAACAAACAGCCCCGTTGCCGGAGCTGTCGCACTTATTCTCGGTATAGTCGCTGCTTTCGCCGGATTGGGTCTGTTCCCCGTATCCATAATCTGCTGCGTAGTTGTATTTATACTTGAGTTTTTCCTGTGATCTTCGGATCTACTCCTGTATCCACCTTAGATATGCATTGATAAACGGATCTATATACCCGTCCATTACCTTGTCTACCTGAGCGACTTCCTCATTGGTCCTGTGATCCTTAACCAGGGTATAGGGCTGCATTACATAAGACCTTATCTGGTTGCCCCAGCCTATCTCCTTGACATCGCCCCTGATGTCTGAGAGCTTCTCGGCATTTTCCTCCTGTTTTAACATATAGAGCTTCGCCTTCAGCATCTGCATGGCCTTGTCCTTACTCTGGAACTGCGAGCGCTCATTCTGACACTGCACAACGATACCTGTCGGGATATGCGTGATCCTGATAGCCGAACTGGTCTTGTTTATATGCTGACCGCCGGCTCCGGAACTGCGGTACGTATCTATGCGCAGATCGTCATCATTTATCTCGACATCAAGATCTTCATTTATCTCGGGCATAACATCAAGCGACACAAAACTCGTCTGGCGCTTGCCCTGCGCATTGAAGGGCGATATGCGCACCAGCCTGTGTACACCCTTCTCAGACTTAAGGTAACCGTAGGCGTTCTCGCCGTTCACCTGAAATGTCACGGACTTTATCCCGGCCTCGTCACCGTCAAGAAAATCCAGCACCTCCACGGCAAATCCCCTTTTTTCCGCCCACCTTGAGTACATGCGGTAAAGCATCGAAGCCCAGTCGCAGCTCTCCGTACCGCCGGCACCCGCGTTAAGACGCAGGATCGCATTATTTTTATCATATTCGCCGGACAAAAGCGTGCTTATCCTCAGGTTCTCAAGCTTCTCCTTGAATTCGTCAAACTCCGCCTGTATCTCAGGCACCATTTCCGGATCGTTCTCCTCATAACCCATCTCAAGCAGAGTCTGTATATCTTCATATTGCCGGTCAAGTCCGTTCACGAGCGCTATCGTATCCTTAAGACTGCTCAGTTCTTTGGTGAACTTCTGTGAGCGTTCGGCATCATCCCAGAAACCCGGAGCCTCCATCTCCCGCTCAAGTTCTTCCACACGCCTTGCCTTGTCTTCAAGAGAAAGAGAAGCCCTTATCTCCTTAAGGGGCTCCTCGTAGGTCACAAGTTCGGTTTTTATATTATCCAATTCTACCATAATTTTTTCTTTCCATGATCCTTATCAAAATAAGACAAAAGAACCGTCCCCATGTCTTATTTTCTTCCGCAGCACTGTTTATACTTCTTGCCTGAACCGCACGGGCAGGGATCGTTGGGATAGATCTTGTTCTCGGCCCTCTTCTTGGGCTGCCTTGCCGCGCTGTCATCCTTGTTGGTCCCGGTAACCTTTGCGACTTCCTCACGCTCAACCTTCTGCTCGATCTTGACATGGAAGAGAACACGCACCGTCTCCTCTGCTATGCTGTCCGTCATCGCATTGAACATATCGTAACCGGACATCTTATATTCAACAAGGGGATCCCTCTGGCCGTAAGCCTGTAATCCGATACCCTGACGCAGCTGATCCATATCGTCTATGTGATCCATCCACTTACGGTCTATTGCCTTTAACAGAACCACACGTTCAAGTTCTCTGATCTGCTCCGAAGCAGGGAACTCAGCTTCCTTGGCTTCATATAACTTGACCGCTTCCTCCTTGAGGTTATGCTTAAGCTGTTCCTTCTTAAGTCCGCGGATATCAGGTGTTTTCAGTTCATTGACCGGAATGGTCGCAAGCAGGTGCTGGTTCAATTCCTGAAGATCCCAGTCTTCCCAGTTATTGCTCTCGCCGATGCACATATCCACCGTGCTCTCTACGAAATCGGTAGCCATCTTGAACACAACATCCCTCATGCTCTCACCGTCAAGTACGCGGCGTCTCTCGGCATATATGATCTCACGCTGTTCATTGTTTACCTGATCGTATTCAAGAAGGTTCTTTCTGATACCGAAGTTATTGGCTTCTATCTTCATCTGAGCCTTTTCAATGGCACTCGTTAACATCTTATGTTCTATCTGCTCGCCCTCGGGCACTCCCAGGGTGTTGAAGATCTGCATCAGCCTCTCCGATCCGAACAGTCTCATAAGATCATCTTCAAGGGAAATGAAGAACCTTGATTCTCCGGGATCTCCCTGACGGCCGGAACGTCCTCGTAACTGATTGTCGATACGGCGGCTCTCGTGCCTCTCCGTACCTATTATCTTAAGTCCGCCTACTGCCCTTGATTCCTCATCGAGCTTGATATCGGTACCACGGCCGGCCATATTCGTCGCGATAGTGACTGCTCCATGTACACCTGCATCGGCTACTATCTCAGCCTCCATCTCATGGAACTTTGCATTTAATACGTTATGCGGGATACCGCGTCTCTTAAGCATCGCACTTATCTCTTCGGAGGCCTCGATCGTGATCGTGCCGACAAGTATCGGCTGGCCCGTTGCATGAGCGGCTTCTATCTCATCACAGATCGCGTTGAGTTTCTCCCTCTTGGTCTTATATACGGCATCCTGCTTATCGATACGCGCTATCGGCCTGTTTGTCGGTATCTCTATAACGTCCATTCCGTAAATGTCACGGAACTCCTTTTCCTCTGTAAGCGCAGTACCGGTCATGCCGGATTTTTTCTCAAATTTGTTGAAGAAGTTCTGGAAGGTGATCGTAGCGAGCGTCTTGCTCTCACGCTTTACCTTCACATGCTCCTTGGCCTCTATCGCCTGATGCAGGCCGTCCGAATAACGGCGTCCCGGCATTATACGTCCGGTAAACTCATCGACTAGGAGTACCTGATCATCCTTTACCACATAATCCTGATCCCTGAACATAAGGTTATGCGCACGAAGCGCAAGGATTATGTTGTTCTGTATATCCACATTCTCGGGATCCGCCAGATTTTCTATCTGGAAAAATTTCTCAACCTTTGAAACGCCCTGCTGCGTGAGCGTTACGAATTTATCCTTTTCATTGACAATAAAATCACCCGTTTCTTCACGCTCAACGCCCATGATGGCATCCATCTTCGACAAGTCTTCCATATCCTCGCCGCGCTTTAACTGTCTTGCGAGCACATCGCAGACTTCATAGAGCTTGGTTGATTTTCCGCTCTGTCCGGAAATTATAAGAGGGGTACGTGCTTCATCAATAAGCACCGAGTCCACCTCGTCGATTATCGCATAGGCAAGGTCGCGGAGCACCAGCTGCTCCTTATAGATGACCATGTTGTCCCTCAGATAATCAAATCCCAGCTCGTTGTTCGTAACATAGGTAATATCGCAATTATAAGCGGCCCTTCTCTCCTCGGGTGTCATAGAGTTAAGGACAACACCTACCGTAAGTCCCAGGAACTCATGAACCTGTCCCATCCACTCGGCATCACGCTTGGCCAGATAATCATTGACGGTCACGACATGCACACCGCGCCCCGCAAGCGCATTAAGGTAAGCGGGCAGGGTCGAAACGAGCGTCTTACCTTCACCTGTCCTCATCTCGGCGATACGGCCCTGATGAAGGATTATTCCGCCTATGATCTGCACCCTGTAATGCTCCATATTGAGCACGCGCCTTGCCGCCTCGCGGACTGTTGCGAAAGCCTCCGGCAGCAGATCGTCAAGAGTTGCCCCGTCGTTTAACCTCGCTTTGAATTCACGTGTCTTATCCTTAAGTTCCTCATCCGAAAGGGCCACCATCGAATCACGCAATGACTCCACCTTATCGACCAGCGGCATAATGAGCTTAAGTTCCCTCTCCGAATGAGTTCCGAATATCTTATCGATTATCTTCATGCAAAATCATTCTCCTAAAATATACGTACGCAGACTAAAACGCCGCAAACTATATTGTATCAGATTGCGGCGCTAAATTCAATGATTATAGGATGCCGGCATTCACTGTTTTCTTCTCAGTATAAAGTGCAGTTCCGACGAGAATTCACTTTCATCCAGTATAAGCTGCAGCTTGTCCATAAGAGGTGTGAACTTTTCCGCAAACATATCCGCGAATTCCTCGTTCCCGTTCTTGCGCATGGACACACTTATGAACCTGTACAGATCGTTTATGTCGGAGCCGAACCGCCACTCGTAAGCAACCTCGAATCCGATAGACTCTGCCATCACAGCGACGGATTCATTGGTAAAAAGATGCGTATGAGTTCCGCCCATATGCCTGTTATAACACTCCTGAAATGCCGTCTCGAATGCACATGAGAACGAGAACATGGGTACCGATGCGTACAGGTATTCAATATTCTTATTATCCCTTACGGCATCCAGGTTCTCCCTAAGATGGATCAGATGCTCCAAGACCCCGATAGCGGATATCACATTTGCGTCGGTATTCTTTATATGATCTATCGAATCCGTAAGTCCGACATGCTTAAGGAAGTTTCCGCTGCCGTCTCCTATCATCGCGTTGCCGTGCTCAACCTCTGTTTCGGAGACCTCGATACCGTTTGCCTCTATCCCGAAGGAATGCATGGCCGCAACAAAATATCCGCAGCCCGCTCCGATATCAAGATCCTTAATATCTCCTTCTCCTGTTCCGTCTTTCTTCAGGCAGTCGATAAGGAACCGGGCCTTGGGAACATAGATCATGTTCATCCTCCGGTCATAATTCTCCTTATCCTTCATTGAATAGTTCTTGGAATAATCATCCTCCACGTATACCTTGGAGGCAAAATCATCCGTATCTTCATTGGCGGAATTAAGATGACCGCATCTGCCGCAGACAATATAATCTATATTATGGGATCTGACGACACAGCCCGCATGGCCGTCCGCGTTACCGTTACCTTCACTTTTCTTAAGCGGCGCTCCGCATATCTTGCACGTCTTCCTTACCGGCTGAGCGTTTATGATATCCGCCATACCGTCAGCCATTTTAAGCATTCCGTCATTATTGTTAAAAAAATTCTGCTTCAGCGAATTAAGATCGCCGAAGGACTTACCGTATTTTTTCTGTGACATATTCCCTTCCCCTTATGATCAACAAACGTCCGTACCTTTTGGTACGGACGTTTGTTGATCATAGCATCAATACTTCATTGCCTCTTCTTCACCGTTAACGACCGCAAGTCCGCCCTGAGCAAGCGCAAGCAGCTCATCCTCTCCGGGATATACAGTAAACGGAGCGATCCACTCGCAGCGCTTCTTAAGTTCTGCCACAACATACTTGTCATAGGCTATACCGCCGGTCACGACTATCTGATCCACCTTGCCCTCAAGCACACATGCCATTGAACCTATATCCTTGGAAACCTGAAGGATAAATGCATCCCTGACTTCCGCAGCCTTCGTATCGCCGTCCTGTACCATCTTCTCGACATCACGCATATCGTTGGTCTTACAGTATGCATTAAAGCCGCCGTCCCCTACAAGCTTTTTATATACTTCGGCTTCGGTGTATTTCCCTGAGAAGCACATTTTAACAAGTGCACCTACGGGAACCGCCCCCGCTCTCTCAGGCGAAAAAGCGCCGTCTCCGTCAAGTCCGTTGAATATGTCTATAACCTTGCCCTTGCAGTGAGGTCCTACCGTAACACCGCCGCCCATGTGAACGACGATCAGATTAAGATCCTCGTATGCCTTGCCCACTTCCTTTGCATATCTCTTGGCAACTGCCTTCTGGTTAAGCGCATGGAAGATGGATACCCTGGGAAGCTCCGGCACACCCGAATATCTTGCTATCGGCATAAGTTCATCAACAACACACGGATCGACTATGAAAGAAGGAATACCAAGCGAATCACCGATCTCCCTTGCAAGTATACCGCCAAGGTTGGATGCGTGCTGGCCCGAAACACCTACTTTCAAATCTGCGATAAGCTCATCCGTTGTTGCGTATGTTCCGCCCGGTATGGGTTTTAACATTCCGCCGCGTCCCACAACAAAATCAAGCGATTTAAGATCGAAGTTTTTCTTCTTAAGGAAATTCGTGATTATATCCCTGCGGAAATCCTTCTGATCCACTATTGATGCATAGCTTGCGATCTCCTCGGTCGTATGACGGAGG
>JAEEGL015613370.1_pt1 | contig 13956 bp, 9 predicted proteins | sample 9134231 | NCBI WGS metagenome assembly JAEEGL01 (sample SAMN16246548, study PRJNA631951) | gut metagenome | biome: gut microbiome; feature: rumen; material: fiber-attached | host: Bos | place: Iran: Karaj | collected 2018-10
CAGATATGACTTTAGGGGGGTAAGGGATTATCTGAATGAGTCGTGGAGATAAGGAGAACAACTCGTTCAGATTATCTGAATGAATCAAAGGTCACATGGTTTATGGTTCAGGGGTAATCGGTTATCGCTATGGTGTTATACATCTTTAGCCCAGAACCGGTCTTCACGAAGGTATGCATGGACTTTCTGTTGGTAGGCGTGTATGTCCCGTCCGTGGCGGTATGAATCCATGAACCGATAATCTTCTCAGCGAGGTTATCCGTAGGGACAACAGGGTTATCTTCGTTCGAACAAGCCGTGAACACTGTTGTGAAGCATATGAGGATGGCTACAAGCATCCAATGCATAATCTTTCTCATGATAATTACACATAGTAACATTAAGGTGCATGTTCATCAACTTCTTGCTGTACAGCTTCCTTTCTCTTGGTACGCGGAGAAATTTCATCCTCTGTATAGTAACCTTTCTGGCCTGGCATACCATCAACAAAATCGCGCATCTGTTTTACCTCGTCATTCTGTTCATGCCAGAGTTGTTCGTAATCCCTGATATAATCTGCACGAGGAACAACATTGGTATCGAAAGACATTTCGATACAGGTGGAATCTTGGAAGTTACCGTAGCAATATATAAAATGGTTGACGTACCCCGTATTCTTGATAGTGTTAAATGTAAGTTTAATAGATCCGACCTTATGAGGAAGGACTACAATGGGGAGCTCGCTTTTGGGTACAAGACAGCCACAGGTAGTCTGTACTTCCTGGATAAAAAGAGGATTATCCGAGGTGTTCTCGAACTCGTAGCTGACATCCATCATCTCGCCTTGAATGACAGGATAATAATGCCTTACAGGATCCACAAGAATGACACTTGCCGGCTTAAGTTTCTTGTCGCATGCATGCATGCAGAATAAAGTAAAGATAAACATCACTAATTTATTTGCATGCCATATATTCTGTTTATATGTTCTCACAAATATTATTTATTTAAAACAGTTTTATAATACGTTTATTTCGGTAGAAACAATCAGAAGCCTTCTATCTCGTCTAATGCCATTGTACGTTCCGACTCATCCCTAATCACAGTGAGTACCAGTGAACCATTACATGAAGGTGGAATATCGAAATCTGCAACTGCCCTGTAGATATTGCCTTGAATAGCAGTAGGGACAACACTTCCTAATTCTTTCCCACCGTAGGAAAGGGAGACTCTGAGAGGAAAAGCTATATGATAAATAGAATTCTTAGTCATGTTAACACGTAAACGTGTCATTCCCGAAACACATGGAATAGAGATACGTAGTGCAGGCCATGCCGACGAAATCAACTGGCCGCAATGATAACACGAGGGCAATCCCAGCAGACCATCTGTAAGGATTGATATATCGTTATAATCTTGGTCTAAAGCTGTCAACGGTTCCAGTTTGGCACCGATGAGCAGATTCTTTCCCCATGTTTCATCAGCCCTGCGAAGCATATAGCGGTAATCATCTATGTAGCTGTCAATGGTCCCGCCTGATTCGCTATAGGCTACAATATCGTAATCTACAAGTTCGCTCAACTGTTGTAGCATCTGCTTACACCCTAAAGTATCGGCATCCATGCGATTGAGTTCCAAACGGGTAAGCATCATCGCACGACATAATTTCTCGACACTTTGATGTTCCTTACCGGAGGTCTCTGGTAAAAGAGAAAGAAGCTTATTGTGAAATTTGACAAATTCTGTAGCAGGCAAATAGGTCTTTACTGCTGTTGGAACACCCTCGTATAGCAGGAGAGGAGCCTGAAGGTTCTCGACCATCTTTTCTTGTTTCAGGACAAAGTCGCACAAAACATCGCCTGTTACAGGATAATATTCTCGACAAAACTCCCTAAGCTTGGGACTCCAGTCAGCGTCGGGGTTAGAAAGTAGCAATGCCATGATATGTATCTTAAGACCATATAAGGTACTGTAATCATGACCGCTTCCGTTCAGGAAGATACCTTTAACGCCAGCCTTTGCATAAAGACGAAGGCGATGTTGGAAGATGGTAAATATAGGGAATGGTGTAAAATAGTCATCGAAGTTATTGATATAATCCCAAACATATAAATGTTGGGTATAGGCCGACCACTTGTTCAGCAAAGCGAGGAAATCGTCTTCTATGGGTGTTCGGACAGATGAAAGCGGGAAATACATGGCACTGATAAGAATACCGGCATTTTCAGGGAGAGGCTCCTTGGGCAGGCTGCATGTTGTGCGGTAATACGAAGCAAAGAAGGTATGCTTAGGGAACGCCTTGGTTAAGCGGTTCAACATATAATATACAGCACCGGAAGCATCGTTCTCTTTATTGCCTAATTCTACGCAATGTGAACACTCACAAACAATAGAGTTATCATTTGGGAGGATAGCAAAACGCATTGCTTTATTCTTCCCGTAATTATCTTTAATATATTTAGAGATATATTTAAAAAGAGCATCAGAAGAAAAACAGAACTGATCATGGGTCACGCCTTGTCCGCTTCTGGCATAAACACTGGGAGACGGTTTCTCAGGTAATACAACGGAAAGATTATGTCCCCATATTCCCCAGTCACGATCAATACTGTTAAGACTTAAAGGAACATATACATCGCTGGTCAACTGAGGGAGATAAACCTCGCGATATTCGAAAGGAGATGTCGCAGTTGGCTGCTGCGTGTTGGTGCAACCCATCAGCAACATAAGCGGCAACATCAAAAGTAAATTCTTAAGCAGATGTTTCATGGTGAATATAGTATTTTTATTTAGCATGATTTAAAAGGCTAAATGGAATTGGAGAGCTAAAGAATAGATATTTCGGTATGAATCTACGAGTGAACCATCCAATTGCAGATATGGATTATAACAGGTGTTCCAACTGCCTGCAAGTCCCAGACAGAAGTGACGCGAAATCAGATATTGTATGTCGAATCCGACCATAGCATTTGTATGCGAGATATTACGTAAAGCTGTCTGTTCGAAAAAAGTCAACTCAGGAAATGATCCAAAACCGGTAACAACAGAAACAGACGAGATATTATCGTTGTTAATAAAGAGTTTACCTTTCAAGCCGACATTATAAAAGAAACTGTTTGAAAATAAGGTCAAATCAGAACTGGCTGTCACTTTAACACGTTCCCAATCTTTCTCGAGGGATGGTGTTATAAGGAACAAATCGTGTTCATCCCTTGTAATCTGTCCAATATCGACACCTCCAAGGTAAAGATATGTAGGTGGTGTTCTACGGTATCCTAAACGAAGTGATGGCGTCCAATGTCTGGGAGCCGAATATGAGAGTGAGACATTGGCACCGTACTTATTGAAATAACGGGTAGAGACTGATGCATTAATCATCCCACTCCATTTGGAGTTAAAGGTATGGTCCCATTGGGCCATGAACTCAAGTCCTGAACCGCCAGACTCTTTATCTCTCCCATAATGATAACCGTCGATACCCTTATAGCTAATCTGTCCGGTATATGTATTACGTGGGTTGACCCTGGCATAAGAAACTGTTGCTATGGAATATAGATGAGCTATGGTTGAAAGGGTCTCGTCGTGTGCATCATAAAAAGCTGCAGTATATGATGCATCTACCCTATTCCGGAATCCTTTGAAGCCAAGATAACGCATGTGATGGATATAATCCTCCTGTTCGGCATTACTCGGATTATAATAGCGTTTCTGGTATTCGTATGCCTTGTCGAACTGCTTCAGGTATTCGTATGCAATACCTTTATCATACAAGAGGTCTTTATTATCGGCATCGTAAACCAATGCTGAATCTATTACCTGTAGTGCTATATCTGATATTCTGTTCTTCAGAAGTTGAGTTGCCCACTCATGACTGATACCGGAATAGGCTGACACATATTGAGGATCAACGAATTGAACAGAATGCATCTTAGGTCGAAGCATCTCCAACGCTTCGGTATTTTTTCCTTGCGACTGAAGGGACACAGCCTGTTTGACCACGAAATAAGGCACATGCGGATATGTGTCGTAACCAATAGCGGCATAATACCGGAACTGGTCGTCACGTTTCAGAGTCTGGTTTACATTTATAAGACAGCGCATGGCCACTTCGCTGCCAGGAACAATTTCCAGCAGTGTCTTAGCTTCACTGAGAGCCTCTTCATAACGTTCTTCCTCGATCAGGAATTTCAGCCGGTTGGCAGCAAAATCTTCGTATGCTGAAGCAAATCTATGACGATTCTTCGGGCTCCTCTCGGAGGCTTGGACAACGAGTCTATGCGCTTCTTCCTGACGATTCAGACGCCCCAGCACCATTATCTGTCTGGATACAGCAGCCGGCCACGAATCGACCGTATCGGGCAATAGTTCCAAAACGCGACTGATATGCTGATAAGCATCTTCCCACTGCTCTGAAGCAAAATCATAATCGGAGAGTTGTAACATCATGTCGGCATAGGCCTCTATAAGTTCTTCATCTTCGGGATTCTGCTCGTACAGTTCAGTGAGAATTTTGTAACAGCGTTTTTCATTACCCGTTTTTTTCTCAACTGTATAGAGTTTCATCAGAAGTGCCGGTGTACGACCTTCATGCTTCATAGCTTCATCTATATAAAAGCGGGCATCATCGTAATATCCTCTGGTAATCGATGTATTCAACAGATAAAGCAGGGCATCACGGTTATGGGTGGCAAGATAAAGACGTCCGTTAGCTTCATAGGGGTCATGCATACGGGCATCGTTAGCTACTTCTTCGAGAAGATAATTATAAAGATTTGTACCCAGATTTTTACTCTTGACAAAAGCCAGGGCCTGCGTGTAGAGCCCTAAGTCGGTCATTATACCTACAACCTTATTTATAAGCTCAGCATCGTTAGGATAACGAACCAGTCCACGATTTGCTGTTCCAATGGCCTTTTCATACTCGCCTAACTTAACATATGTATTGACTAATTCTAAATAATAATCACGCATTTCCGGATCCTGATCGATCCATTTCTCCAAATTATCGGCAGCATCACGAAGAGTACTTTTCTTCAGTACATTATTCCAGTTTTCGTGGTTACGCCTTCTGACATCAGCCACAACAATGGAATCGTTGGGGTAAATATGAGCCAAACGAGTAAGGGCGGCATCAGCTTCTACATCATTTTTAAGCTTTCGATAAAAAGATATTTTACGACGCCAAAGGTCACGGTCGTAAGGCTGGAATTCCAATAATTCGTTTATATAACAGATTGCACTGGAATAATGTTCAAGCTTATCTTCGACATCTACCAGCACACGTTTAGCTTTAAAATGCAGGTCGTTGGTCTGAGTCGCCCTAACAAGATTATAGCGTGCCTCATTCATATCACCAATCACATAGTAGTAACGGCCATTCAGATAGCGGAGGTCTGGATCATCAGGATACTCCTTTAAGCCTGCATCAATCTCACGCTTGGCCGTATTCCATGCGTTAGAACTTATATAACCCTCAGCACGATGATAATAATAACGAGGGGTATGTGGTATTTCCTGAGCATTAGCCAAGGAGGAGAAGGATGCGAGTAGAATCGCCATTAAAATGAATGTATATTTTCCCATCATGATTGCTTCTTTTTAACACCTCTACGCTGAATGGGCTTCCAGACGGAAGTCTGATTGCTAATAAATTGCCAATAGCCCAAATTGGAACAATATGTTATAATCGGATGATATATAAACGGTTCCAAAAAGGTAACCAAGAGTAACTTCAAATAGCTTATCGTTGTATTTTTCCATTCGACTGCCTTGGACGAATAATCGAAGAAAATAACAAAAGAAGCCATAAAAACCGAGAATATATATATCATGCCAAAAAGTAAGATTGCAGAATCCCAGTTAACACCACCAGCGAAAATCAGCCAGATCATAAACAGGAATCCAGTAAGTTCCAGCATAGGAGCAATAAACTCGAAAATAAAAATGTACGGCAAAACAAAGGCACCAATGGGACCGTAATGAGGGTTAAAGAACAACTTACGGTGATTGGAAATAATTTCGAACAAGCCACGAGCCCATCTGATACGTTGGCGACACAAAGTTTTAATTGTACCCGGTCCTTCCGTCCAACAACAAACCTTGGGTACCTGTGCCAGACGGAAATCCTGCCCTGTGTTCTTCATGTATGTTACCATACGCAACAGCATATCAACATCCTCTGCCATACTGGTCGGATCATAACCGCCGGATTTAACAGCAATATCGGTATCAAAAAGACCAAATCCTCCGGAAATATTGGGCAATGCATTAATGCTGGACCACCCCAACTTACTGATTAGGAAAGAACGCAAATATTCCATCTGTTGAAACATAGGAATTAACGTTGTAGGAACATTAGCCTCAACAACACGTCCGTCTTCAACGATACAGCCGTTACTCATCAGCATTGTAGCACTAACACCAATCATCGGTCTATGGCTGTTAACCACCAACCACATCATACGATACAAGGCCATAGGTTCAATGATGCAGTCAACGTCGGTACAGACAAAATACTTATTACTACAGACATTGATTCCGGCATTAGATCCATCGGCTTTCTTTCCTCCGTGTTCTTTATCCACCACCACAAGTTTGCTATATTTGGGATCTGTTGACTTTAATACGCGTTTAATGGGCTTAGACTGCACCTTCATAGCAATATCATAAGGCACCTCGACCAACTTATAATTATTGATAAGCAGCTCTAAGGTGCGATCGGTACTGGCATCGTTTACAATAATAATCTCATAATTAGGATAGTCGATCTGCATCAATGAATGTACATTGTCCAGGATAGTGACCTCCTCGTTAAATGCAGGTGCTATAATGGAGACGGCAGGTGTAAGCGGTGAGCCCTTTAGGAAATACTTGATAGTCTCGTCGTCAGGAATATTTACACTGATATTTGTTTGGGCCCGGCGACTCATAAATACCAGATACAGATAACTGAACATCAGTGCCATGGTATATCCAAAAACCAAATAACAGAAAAAGTAATATATCGTAATCCACATAAGTACAATATCTGAATTTTAGCTGTTATACACAGTCTCGACCGAAGGATGATAAGCCTGTTCTTTGTCAAGACGAATTTTCTCAAGGGTTATAGGGTTGTTAAAGAATTCAAAGAACTTCTGATCTATATCCCGTGCATTCTTCTCCAATTCATAAAACTTTGCCCTACCTTCTTCACCATAATTATATATACAACGTAAGGCTTCGAAACGAACGTGCGGGTTTGTCGTATTATAAAATCCCTCCAATAAGGCCCCTAAACTTCTGCCTGTCGCAAAACGGGTAAGAGCGTGCATAATTGCGACTTTCGTATCATCGGGTTGTATCAACAAGGCATCAATCAGTAAATCCTCTCCGGCGGTATAATGCAAATATCCCCATGTACGTGAGATTTCTTCTATCAGTTTTTTCTTTCGAGGTTGAGTCTTGTATAATTCTGTCAACTGGTCACAGTAATCCAATTCATCAAATCTTCTCATCAAACGTACAAACATGCATTGTGAACTTTCATTCTTCTGCAAATTAGCCCAACGTGCAAGATTGGGAAGTTTACGCCCGGACTTGCGTCTTCGCTGCAAGGAGTATGCCAACTCTATCTCGTCTTTAATGCAACAATGCTTGTCGAAAAAGTCTGTTTCGAAGTAATCGAGGTCACTGTCAGAACTAAGCATAATGTTTGAATACATGGCCAAACGTTGCACACGGAGATACTTGGAACTGAGAAGTTTGTTAATAACCCAAGGACTGACAGGTAATTTGTAAGTTCGAATCATACTCATGTAACGAACTTTCTTATGCATACTTCTCAGACTTACTTCTTTTTCCAGAAACTCAGGAATGCCAAATAAAAAAAGTAAGGATGTAATGTTATCCCTATTTGCCAAATCTGACCTTTCCGTAATAAAACGAGAGTAAAAAAGTTCAACAAAGGACTCTTTTTCGCGTCTGTTTTTAAGAATCTCCTTGCCAACAACATCTTTATTCAAATCAAAAACTTCAGCTATCTCATATCTGGACATTCGTTTTTGAGCTTCGGAAGAAAGCATATAATCCATTCCCTTACCAAATCTTGCATTAATGCGTTGGTCAAGTTTTCTTCGTCTTTTCCTTTCAAAAGACATATAGACTAAATGACCGAACATTGCTATAATCAAAATAATGCAAAAAATAGTTACAGAAACAGCCACTTTTACCTCAGCGGGATAGTCTGCAAACAGACTTAATCCATACTTAAAATAGTAGGAAGCGTACGCCTCTATCAAATTAAGATAGTATTTTAATATGGAAACACTACTCACTTTACTGAATTTTGGCTATTTGTACTATCGTTAAAAAAACGACCGCAAAATTAGGCAAAACTATTCATACACCAAAAAAAAAAGAGAACTTTTTCTTATTTTGTTGATACATATCAATCAAACAGAATGTCAATATATTATTTAAACAACATCTTTTTTACATTTCCGTCATTACTACGTACAATTACTATGCCATGAGGATCAAGCACCCTTCGTCCATGCAAGTCGTAATAAGTCTGGAGATTCTGCAGTTGTAAAGGAGCAATAGAAGTCTGTATTTCTGGATGAAGAGCAATCTCACTCTCGAGAAGTAACTTAAATGCATAATCCATATCAGGAGCCATCGAGAAATTATCAAGCAACTGATAATAGTCAGGGAGAGTATTAAACCGGTAAGCACCTGAGACAGCAGAAATGGAAATGGCTTTCGGTTGTTCGGACTGAACAAGTTTTGTGCCTTCGGTACCTAAATAAAGACCTGTTCCTACATTATATATATAATATTGTCTGTAAGGTTCAGAGTGTAAGACAAGCCAATTGGCGCAGGAATCCATAGCGTCCTCCGTGCCGTCTTTGACAAGTGATGTTTCCATATTATCTTTCTGAGCACACAAAACTGATTGTTTTGAAATGTTATGTATCTGATAACAGCGTGTTGTACTGATATGCTGCAACTTATTAACAACACTATATTTGAGTGGTGTTGCATCGGATAGTTTTTCCAATGCCTCCTTTAGGGCTAATGTGTCTGTACAGTTTCCTTCGTCATAGACAGGGATAAGATGCTGCACATCTGGTTTTCTGTAACCGCCTAACCTGCCAGCATTCCTGATAATCTCATTAGTGGCATTCAGCATCCTATCTAAACGATAGGGACACATGAAAGATATTTCATTGATAGCAAGTACATCACCTCCATAACTTGACAGGAAGTCCAACTTAAAATAACGACTCGTAAGTTCTGTGCCAAAATCTACTTCGGGACTATTATCGTTAGAAAATGCTCCTGACTTACGGGACTTCCATGTCTTACCGTCTTCAGATGTATAAAGTCGGTACATTCTGGCGCGGTAACCAGACTCCCTAGACTGATACAGTGATATACCAGTTATAGTGGTTTCTACACCAGCATCGAAAATAAAATAATGAGGAAAAGGAGCCTTGGAATTCTTCCATTTGGAATGCCAATAAGTAGAACTGTTTCCGTCTATTACCTGCGCAGCTCTTCCATTATCGCCTTCGCCTTCTGTCTCTTCGTCAGAATATTTTAACAAGGTCCATTTGCTCATATCTACTGTTCTGAATGACTTTAAGCGTGATGCAGCCTGTACAGCCTCGTCCTTCCTAATCGCCTCGTCAACACGTGCTGCAAGTGCCTTTATATTAATGGTATCTACCCATGGCATCTCCTCTGGCAAAGGCAAAACCTTAGCACTGTCCTCGATGTTACCAAAACCACCAGTTTGCAGGAAAAAACAATTGTCGTATAGTTTAGTTACACCATGGCCGTAGTCTTTGCGTGAGAAACGAGTACCATCGTTTTGTGTATGACCAAAATCGACATTATTCCTTGCATACCACTTGCCAGATGCTAAAGAACGCATAGCTGCATTACGAAAATAAGCACGATGAACAAATTCGCCACCTACATCATAGAAGTTCTCCAGGAAGGAGTATAATCCCTTGAAGTAATGATTACGGCCACTCTCACGAAGTGTACCTAAGTAATGCCATTCCGAAGCATCTTCCATCTTATACCAACAACTTACAAGGGTATTCTCGTAGCTTACTATAGAATCATTATCCTCATGGTCTTTTAACGATACTTTTACTTGTTCCGGACGGGCATTCCATAAAAACTGCACCCACTTGCCCGGTGTCCACCAACTGCCGTTTAACAAACGGGCACTGCTTCCTGTTCCTTCGCCTCCAAAACGGACACCGACAACATCTTCTCCCGTATCCAAAACACCCGATTTCAGATATTCAGGCATGGCGGGGTCTTTATCAAGATCACCATTATCCCAAATAGAAAAGAGAACGGGACGCGTCCATGTACCATTGCTGTTATATATCGACTGGAATCCTGAATAGCCGCCATCAATGCCTATTACCATCGCGTATGTACTCGGGAGTTCATATTCGGGCGGTATCATACCTTCCTGATAAATCCAATCGTATGCTTCACCTGAAGGAGCACTCTTGTCGGTACTGGAGTAGCTGTGCAAATGAACACTAGGGGCCATAAAGATAGGCGAATCCCCCACTCCTTGTGAAGATTTACGCTGAAAACGCAACTTGGTAAATTGCGACATACAGGTATTTCCTTTTGGACTAGTTATCTCGAAACGATACCAAGTATCCGAGGGAAAAGTGAAATCCGGCAACAACTCCAATGTCTGTTCTTCTGCCTTTTTACAGGTCAATGAACAGGTATTCTCTGTTATCACCTCACCTGTATTAGCCTGAACGACACGTAAGTTAAAAGTAACCGTCCTACCGGCACGAGGGGTAAAAACAACATCGGCTCTTACATGAGACCTGGGTACACGAAGACAATAAACCATAACAGTTCTATCGTTCGTGGGCCATGCAATTCCTTCATCTATACGCGAAACGCCAGCATATTTACCATTAAGTTCCATGAACACTCTCCCACCCCAGATTTCATCAACAGTTTTATTGTATGTAATGTCTTGTGCAAATAAAGATATTGTACAGGTACACAAAATAGCAAGCAAAAATCTTTTTTTCATATCAGTATTGTTTTTTTACCAAATATCTTCTGGTTCGTAAGGATTATCGTAAACTTCTTTGGCTACATACTCAAAATAGTCCATGTAGAACTCACGGTCTTCCAAGTCAAGTACAGACTTGAATCGGATGTAATAATTCTGGTATGGCATCATATAAGCATTTACCATGATACGTCGTGTCATGTAGTGAAAAGTACGAATAGAAGTACTGCTTCCCATCGAATTGGTCCAAAGATTGGGAGCTTTCATAAACCCTTTGGCTCTCATACGTTTGGCAACCTCATCATTATGCTCCTGGTCTTCTGTGTCAGCTTCCCATCCCACTCCGGAATCTGTTGTTATAGAACCGTCGCGTTTTTCTAATCCACCAAGACGCAAATCCATGGGAATACCTGCAGCTGGCATCATATTAGGATCGGAACCAAAATAAACCTGTGCCATTGAACGTACGCGAGAACCTGTTGCAACACCAAAACGAATCTCGTACTGTCCTGCACGGGGCACAGGAGGCAGTTTCATGGTGAAGTCGTAACGTCCGATGATGTTATACTCATCGCCCTGAAGGTTGTGCCAGCTGCTCAAATAGCCAGGAAGATAGTAAAAAAGTGTACCGTCCTTGATCTCAATATTTTCTATATAACGATAGTTAGTCGGAATTCCACGGCAATTAGTAGCACCGTATGAATAGTAAGCACGATGCGAACGAACATCGTTATTCATCAGCTCGGGCATCATGCAGCCTGCATCAATACGAATACGCTGATTGGCCAACTGATTCACAACATTTTCACTCCATATTAACAGGTGGTCAATAGGATAAACAATACCGTTGGCAACACTACTATTATCCGTTCCTGCCTCTGTATAGGTAAGAACCTTTATACCTTGATTTTCATCAGGAGCACTGGCTGTACCACTCAATTGGAAAAAGTCACCGCTTTCATGATAGTCGTTCCGGTTCTCTTTGGATGGACTGAACCTACCAACTCCGTTTCTAAGTATAGGAAAACGGTTCAGGTATATACCTTTGCTCTCTCGGCTCTCGTATGTCTTTAACAAACGAGGCAAGCCCATGGTCTGATAGTAATCACATATAGGGACTGTGGGACTTGAATTCTGTGAATAGTTGTAACCTAACTCGTTGTAGTGAATCACCAACTTTTCACGACCTATGCGCTGGGGCAAAAGATGGTAGGTTACAAATTGGTTCAAGTAATTCATCTGACGGGTGTAATCATCATCAAATGTTGTGCCATCAACATGGTTAAATAAACCGCTTTGACGCAAGAATTCGCAAACATCATCAACTCCAATCTCAGATGCAGACTTGCCCAATGTTTTTTCCCAGAAATGGTCTGTTTCGGCAAAAAGTGTGAATCCGTAATAACGATGCTGTGGAATGGTACCAATCTGACCAACCGAAGTGTGCTTTGGCAAATCCTTAACCCCACCTGTCAAATACAGGTATTCCCAAGTATCATCACGAAAAGCATTCAACGTGTCCACCAAACCACATGCCATCACCAATTTGGCCATTACACTATAGCCACTTTTGGGAGTGCGTGCCCAATGAACAACAAATTCGCCCATACGGTCGTTACTTGGAGCTATAACAGCCTCGACCTGATGAATATATCCGTTGGTCAGGGTGATGCCACGGTTTTTTTTATTTACAAGAACGGTTCCATTTATACTTATACTGTCAGGATCTTCTGTACCATAAAAGACGCGTAATTTGCGATCGTTCATATTTGCCTGACCAAATTCATGTTCATGATCAGGGAAGTCCATAACATCGAATGCCTGTTGATCGCCACTATCCAAAATGCTATTAAAGACAATTACACGACTTATGCTGTCTTTGTCTCTTTGGCTGGTAAATCCGTCCCAAGAGGGTTCTGTTATAAGTCCTTGAGCGCAAAGTGTGTCTAAGTAAATATTAATTGCATCATTTGTAGGGGCAAATACCGTGTAATGTCCGCGGGCCGATAGAAGCTGCTTTAGGGTTGTCTTAGAAAAGTCGCTTACAGGAACCTCGCTCAACAACTTTACATAATCACTATAATAATCTTTGCTTTCTAAATACTGTGTGATAGTTTTATCTATAAACACATATCGGGAAGAAGTATCAATCTCCTCGGTGCATGATATAAATAACACCATTGCCAAAGTAATAAAAAAGAATCGTTTCATATATTAGATAGGTTGTTTTATAACGATTTAAGCAGTTTGATTTTGCAAAGTTAAATAAAAACGAGCATACAAACAAAAATAATTAGCAAAAAAAGAGAGCAAACCATGGATTTGCTCTCTTTTTGTTTTATATGTAATTTAAGTTTAGAATGTTTGAGAAGTTATGGAGTTATCGGGCTTTCAGCCCTCCGAAGTTACCGCTTCGCTCCGTAGTTTTCGTTTACTGTTTACCGTTTACTGTTTACTGTTGAGCGTTTACTGTTTACCGTTTACTGTTGAGTGGTTATCGGTTATGTGGTTCCCTCTTACATCATACATCTTACATCATACATCTTACATCATACATCTTACATCATACATCTTACATCTTTAGGCTGTTTTTTAGCGATAGCAGGGTTTTTCTTCTGTTCAGGCTGAATCTCTTTGAGATTGATAGCGTCTCTGGGTGCTTTTATCTGGAAGCTTGCCTTACATGTAAAAGAACACAGATACGACATCAAAGACGGAGTCTCAGCCTGAACAGAAGGGTTTTTATCGTTTTCTTTAAATTCACACATTTCAACAAATATGCAGAAGAACCTTTATTTTTTACACAAAAGGCACTGATTTATACGGAATCTTCACACATACCTTACGAACAGGTTGAGGACATCCATCCACCGCCATGCATGGTTTGTGGGCATCTGAGGGGTAAAACACCTGGTAGCTTGTCG
>JAEEGL017023626.1_pt1 | contig 13956 bp, 4 predicted proteins | sample 9134231 | NCBI WGS metagenome assembly JAEEGL01 (sample SAMN16246548, study PRJNA631951) | gut metagenome | biome: gut microbiome; feature: rumen; material: fiber-attached | host: Bos | place: Iran: Karaj | collected 2018-10
CGTGAAAAAGAATTTGCTAATTTAATGAAACCTTTAAGAGAAAATTTAGTAAAAATTATACACGGAGATCTTAATGAATATACATCAGTTTTATTTTGTGGATCTGGAACAATATGTATGGATATAACTTTAAATTCATTATTAGATAAAGATAAAAAAGCTTTTGTTATAAACAACGGAGCTTATAGTCAAAGAGCTGTTGATATACTTACTATGTATCATATGCCATTTATTGAATTAAAACAACCTTTAGATACAAAACCTGATTTAAATGAAATTGAAAAAGTTTTAAAAGAAAATAAAGATATAGGATATGTTTATATTACTCATCATGAAACTGGAACTGGATTATTAAATCCTATTAGAGAAATTGGAGCTTTAGCTCATAAATATAATGCATTATTTATTACTGATACAACTAGTTCTTATGCAATGATTCCTATAGATCTTAATAAAGATAATATTGATTTTTGTATGGCTTCTGCTCAAAAAGGAATTATGGCTATGAGTGGACTTTCATATGTCATAGGTAAAAGAAAAATAATAGAAGAAAGTAAAAATTATCCAACTCGATCATATTATTGTAATTTATTTTTGCAATATGATTATTTTGAAAAAACTGGTGAAATGCATTTTACTCCTCCAGTTCAAACAATATATGCTGCAATTCAAGCAATAAAAGAATATTTTGAAGAAGGAGAAGAAAAAAAATGGGAGAGACATAAAAGTGTGATGGATGCCATTCATAAAGGTGAAGATGAATTAGGATTAAAAGAGGTTGTAAAAAGGGAAGATCAATCTAGTTTAGTTAGTTCAATTAGATATCCTAATGACCCTAATTTTAGTTTCGAAAAAATTCATGATTATTTATATGAAAGAGGTTTTACTATTTACCCAGGAAAAATGCAAAAAATAGGAACATTTAGATTATGTGCTTTGGGAGCTTTAGTTCCTAAAGATATTGAAAATTTTTGGGTTGTGTTTAAAGAAGCTTTAAATCATTTTAATGTAAGTATTCCTTTAAAGTATGATTAAATTATATTTATTATTTATAAAAAATAAATTATATAATAATTAAATATAAAATATATATTTTTAAATTAGTTTATTCTTTTAATAACTTCATTTCTTACAAAATTTCTAAATCTTGAAGCATAAATTGTAGGATGTATTGCACTAACACTATTTTTTTTATGTATAAATTTAAGAATAAATGCTTCTCCACTTTTCCATCCATCATATTCAGTTAAATAATCTATAACTCCTATAATATATATAAATTTACCATCAGAACTTTCATAATAATTTTTTCCTTCTAAAATTCTAATAACAGTTTTTTTATTCTCTTCATTAATTTTAATTATAGATAAAAAAAAAGAATAATCCATTAAATTATTTTTTTCCAATATTTTTACTCCTTCAAAAATAAGTTGCTCTAAATCATAAGCAATAGCTTCAGGTAACTTCATAGTAATTGGTTTACTTTTTTTTAATTCTTTATAATCTAAATCTTTAAGAGTTTTATTATGTTTTTCTTTTAAAAAATTTTTAGTTTTTCTTCCTTGCAAACTTCCTTTTAAATCAAATTTATATCTAATATATTTATCATCTATTGGAGCAATATTTTCCATTAAAATAAAATTTATTTCATTTAATCCTGTTTTAAATGTATAAACTCCATAAATTTTACATAAAATTATTCTATTATTTTCACTTATTAATTCATAATAATCTTTTAAAAATGAATTTGTAATACTTGTTAATTCATTATCTGGAATTGTTTTAATAATAATTTTTTTATCATGGGTATAAAAAAATACTGACCCACTTTTTCCATCAGAATCTTTTAATTCACTTAATTGAGGAAAATTTTTTTCTATATTCAATGAATTTGTTAATACTTTTTTTGATATTTTTGACATAATTCTAATATTATGAAATATTAAAGGTGCGTATTCAACTAAAATATTTTTTGTGCTAAAAAAATCATTGAAAATATCTTTAATATATTTAGTATAAAAAGTTTTTTTATAAGGTTTCCCTGATTTAATTTTTATATTATTTTGTTCATAATTAATTTCATGATTAATTAAAATATCAAAATTTGATTTATATTGAGATTCAAAATTTTCGCTTGAGTTTGTTACAATATAATTAAGACCATTTAATATATTATATATAATTTCACTTATATATCCTGAAACCATTTGATTTTTTAATTGATTAGGTGAATTTATGTCATTATTTATTGAAATATTTTCAATTGATGAAATTTCATCTGGTTCAATTAATATTGTTTGGGATAAATCATGATTATTTTCTGGTATATCTAATGGGATTCCTAAATTAAATTTTATTTTTAAATATATAATTAATACATGAACATAATCTATTTCAAAAAGACGATTTAATGTTAATATTATTATTATCCAATTTATTATACGTCTATAAATTGTATCTATTGAAAATTCATTTAAATTTGTTCCATTATTTTTATTGTTTATTAAAAAAACTAATAAAAACATTGAACACATTGAAATAACATATAAAATATGTCTAATTATCATTAATTTTTTCCAGTAATTAATTTTTATAATTATGCCTTTTTTATTTAAAGATAATATTAATGGATATAAAGTATATAAAATTGTAAATATACAAATACCTACTAATCCTTCATTAATATAAGTTTTCATATTTTCATCTACAATTTGTATTAAAGTAAAAAAACTTGTGAAAATAAAAATATATAATAAAATTTTATGATTTTGTTGTCTGCTATTGCTTTTTATTGGATGAGTTAATAAATTTAAACTCTCAAAGCAATATAAATGTTCCAAAAAAAAAACTATACATAATGAAATTTTTAAAAAATATATATTTGAATCTTTTTTATTTGGTAAAATATTAATTAAAACAAATTTTTTTAATTCAATCTCTTTAAAAAATAAATTTTTTTCAAATTTATTTTCTTTATCATCTTCACTTAATAAAGCAATAAAATAAATTAAATTTATATAAAATAAACTTTGAAAAATAATAATATTACACATCATCTTACTTGAAACATGTTTTATATTACTATTATAAAATAGTAAAAATGTAAATAAATTAAAAACAAAAGCAGTAAAATTTGTTTTATATTTCATCTAATTTAAATTCAATTAAATAAATGATAATTTATTATTTAAAATTATTCTTATTTAAAACTATTAAAATATATTTAAAAATATATGATTTAATAAATTTATGAAAAATTAAAGTTTTAATATTAATTATAATTATTTAAAATTATTTAATTTCCTTAATGCATTTTTAATTTTTTGTGAATATGAAATAGCTTCATTAGGAATAATATTTAATATTTCTTTATCTTTTTTAAGCATAATTCTCAAATATCTCCAAATTAAAATGAAAAATATAAATTCTAAAAATATAAAAAAAATAATAATACTTAATCTAATAATTAATTGATTTTGATATTTATCAAAATAATTATCCATTCCATTTCCTAAACTTATTATTTCATGTAAAATAGCTTTTGAAATATAAAATTCATTATAATTAATAAAAGAAGAATTTAATTGAATTAATTCAATTAATTGATTTATTGTTTTATTTGAATAATTTGGAATATTTGCTTGAATATAACCAATAATTATTTGAATATTATCTTTTAATCCATTATTAACTTCATAAAATTTTTGACAATCACTTAAATAAAGATTATAATAATAAGAATCAAAATTCATTAAACTATCACAATAAGATTTAGAATTTAATGAATTTTCTTCATTTATAAAATTTTTTAATATTTCATTTTTTTCACCATTATTAAATTGATTAGTTAATAAAACAATAGAAGTTTCTATACTATATGATTGACTTAAATATAAATAAAATAGATCTAATTCATTTAAATTATCTGCATTATATAATAAAGAAGAATCAGAAAAATCTGAAATTGTTAATGTATTTGAATTAGAAACAATCATTTCTCTATAAAAAAATAAAAAGTTTGAAAACATCCATCCTCTATTTGAAATAATATTAATATATTCAACTGTGTAATCTAATTCCTTATTAAAATTATGATTCAAAGTTAAAATAATTATAAAATAAATTACTCCACATAATAATAATGCTATAATTTCGAAATTAATTATTATAAGAGTTTTTTTAACTTTTTTTTTACTATCTTCTAATTCTTTTGTTACTTTTTCATTAATATATTTTTCTTCTCTTTGATATTGTAATTCTTTTTCTTCTCTTTTCCAAAATTGCATTATTCTAACAGGCTCTTCATTTTTACCTTTATTATCAACAAAATGAGATTTAGAATTTAAATTTTTTTCTTCTTCTTCTTGATTTTCATTATATGTATTTAATTTTTTTTTTGAATCTTTTAAGTTTTCATTTATTTGAATTTTATTAAGTTTTTTAAAAACTTCATAAATACTTTTTTTTGTGTAATGTGTAAAATTTGAAGTATATTCTAAAAACATATTACATCTTCTTATTATTTCTTCTCCGTATTTACGATTTACTAAATAAAAAATCTTTAAAATATTAATTTTATATTCATTTATTTTGACTAAAATATAAAAAAAAATTGAATAAGCAATTGCTATCAAAATTATGCTAAAATAAAGTAAATAATTTTTTAATTTGTTTTCAAAATGTTTTTTATTTAAAAATTTATTTAACATTATGTTTATTATTTTCTCTAATTGAAAACGAACTTCTTTACCATAATTATATATAATAAAAAAATATTCTATAAATTTTAAATCCGAAATATTTATTGTTTCATTAAGATAATAATTAAAAATTATATTTGAATCTTCAAATTTTAATGAATCATAATTTTCTAATAATGTATTTATTTTAACAATAATATCTTGAATTAAAATACTTAATCTTGTTTGTGAAGAATTTATTGAAAAATTATAATTTAAATTATATGAATAAATTATTTTATTATTCATAATTTCATCAACTTCTTTATCAACTGAATCTAAATAAACATGTAAATAATTATTTAATCTTAGAGTTTCATTAATATTTTCTTCTAATTTTAATTCAATTAAATCTCTATTAAATGTTTTATTATCAAAAATTTTATTATCATAAAAACATAAAACTTGAAAATATTGTATAATTAATATTAAATATAAATTTCTTTTGTTAAAGTTTTCATACATATCATTATATTCTTCTAAATTTTGACTATATTCATTACTTAAAAAAAATTCTGATATTGAAAAAATAATTTGACTTAATAAATAAATAACAAAAGTAAATATAAAGTAATTAATTTGTTTTGGTAATTCAATTTCTTTTAAAATATTTTTATTTTTAGTTTTAATTTTTTCTGTTTTATTTTTTTTTTCATTAGTATTTTTACTTTTTGTCGAAGAAATTGTTTTAAATTTATTTTTAAAAGTTTGTGACCTAATTTTTTTACTATATCTTCTTAATGTGCTTGAAAATTTTTTATCAATTACATTATAATTACTTTTTGCAAAATTTTCATTTTCATCATTTGCATTTAATTTCATTTTTTTTCTTATTATTCTTGGTGACATTGCTTCTTCAAAATTTTCATTATTTTGATTCATAATTTTTTGAAAAAGTTCATTATTTTTTAATAAAATAATTTTAAATATATTAATTCCAATTGTTCCATCATTAAATTTAACTTCAGTTAAACTAATTCTTACTTGATGTTTAATAAAAAATAAATTATGATCAACATTTTTTAAACATCTTAATAATTGATTTTTTCCTGCTTGTAAACTTTCAACAAAATCATTAAAATAATTTTTTACACAATTTGTATCAATTGTCATTTCAATTCCTAATTCAGATAATAATAATTTTTTTTGTTCATAATTTTCTAATTTTAAATCCGGAAAAATTTTTTTAATTTTTAACACATCTAATTCTTTTTTTTGTTCATTTTCAATTTCTTTTTCTTTTTCTAAAGTAGCAATTTTTTTAGATTTTAATTTAGAAGAAGGTAATAAAATATTTAAAGGAATTCCAAATAATTTTAAAGCATTTTTTGTAATTCCAAAAACTTTTCCAGTATGAGTAGTTAAAATAAAAGAAACAATTTTTGAACTTTTAATATTTGTATTTAATTTATTTTCTTCATATGTTTCATATAAATTAACAGGTGGTTTCCAAAAAGGATGATTTTTATTTAATTTTTTAACTAATCCTATAAATCTAATTGATTTATCTAAATTAGGAACTGCTTTTACAAAAAAAATTATAGGAACTACTAAACCATCACTTCTTAATCCAAATAATAATTTATTTTTATCTATAATATGTTTTTTACCTGTTTCTAAATATCTTAATAAAAAATCATTATGAAAATCTGAAATATATGAAGGAATTAATTTATTTATTGATTCCATTTTTAAATCATCTTTTTCGTATTTAAAAATGTTTCCAAATTGTAAATTACAATTTAATATTTTTCCTAAAGATAATAAATCTGCACTTATTACACATGAACCTACATCATCCATGTTTATTTTATCATTATGAAATATTAAAAAATCTTCTTTTAAATTTGAAACATTATTTTGAAAATATTTATTTAATGTTAAAAAATTTCTAACTTCTCTTAATTGTTCTTCATCAAAAATTACTTTATCTAAAAATTCAAAATATAATTGAAAAACTGTTTTACTTTTAAAACTTTCAATTTTTCTTAATTTATAATAAATATTATTCATATATGTAAAATTTTTACTAATCAAAACAGCTAATTTATAAACATGTCTTTTATTCTTTTTTTTATCATTATTTTCATCTAAATCATTTTTTTTATCATCCAATAAATTTTTTTCACTTTCAGTACTCGAATTATTAGTAATACTATATTTTATTTTTAATTCGGCATTAAAAAATAAAATTCCTTCCCAAAATTTAATAAGTAATTTCGAAGAATTATTAATTAAATCGAACATTTTATTTGTAAGTTTATTAAAATATAAAATAAATTCCATTGATAATTTATTTTTTTCAACATTAATAGATTTCATTTTAATATTTGGACAATAAATTTCTTGAAACATATTATATTCAATTTCTTTTCTACATAAAAATATTTGATATTGTATTTCAATACTTTGCAAAGACAAAGGAATTTTCATTAATTCATACAAAGCTCGATATTTATTTCCTAAATAAAAAATCATTAAATAAGAAAAATAAATTTTTAATTTTTGACTATTTGGAAAAATTTTTAATAAATTCTCTAATAAAATTCTTATAATTTCATACATTAAAGAATCTCTTATTAATAAAGGTTCAGGAGCATTTAAATTTAATAAATTTGTTAAATCTTCATCATTATTATCTTCTAATGCAATTATATTTGGATTGCTTGAATGAACTCTTGTATTATCAAATATTTTTTGCTTAATTGCACTTCTTCGAATTGATTGTCTTTTTTTTATTGCTAATTTTATTGGACTTTTTACACCATTTTCATTTAAAATTTGCATGTAATGTTCTTTTATAAATTTAAAATAAAAATGACATTTACAATTTTTATCAAAACATTTTAATCTATGAGTTTGTAAAATTGATAAAAAAATTGTGTTTTTTATATCAATTTCTTTTGATTCTTTTGCTATTTGAAATGTTTTTAATATTTGAATAAATGATATGTTTTCATCAACAAATAATTTTGAATTTTGATAGAATAAATTAATATTACATTGTTCAACAATAAAATTAGCAAAAATTCCAAATCCCAAACCACAAAAAAAATTAATAAAAAAAGTTGAAATTTTATAATCATATGATTTATAACAATAATTTATTAATCCAATAATACTAAATAAATGTAAAGAATATTCATAACATTTTATTATATATCCCATAAATATTTCCCCAAAAAAATTATTATATAATCTTAAAATACTTCCAAAAATACTTAATATACTAATAATAATAACTTTTATTTTATAGTGATGTTTAAATTCAAAAACATAAAATGAAACTAAAAATATTTTTTTAAAATAAAATATTGTTTTTATTATATTAAAAGAATTATTCCATGGAACTTTTGGAATTAATTGATTTTCATTTAAAAAATAACATATTAATAATCCTAATAATGATAACATTAATATATTTAAACTAGAAATTATTAAATTAAAATAATATAACCAATTATTACATGATTCATTAGGATAATTTTTTAGATTATTATTTTTACATTGAATCATAGAAAAAAATACGATATATAATGGAATATGTAAAACAGTCATTAAACAAACATCAAAAAAAAACATTATTTTAAAAAATAAAACACTTGTCAAATTCAATAAGTGCTTTTTTTTTGGATGTTCTTTTACATAAAAATAAATAAAAATAATAAAATGACTTATCATAAAAATAAATGATAAATATAATAAAATAATTGAAAATGTAAAATTATGTTCTTTATATAAAACTAATAAAAGTCTTAATATTTTTATTGGATATCTTATATGATAAAATTTATTTTCTTTATTATAATATGTATTCAATTCATCATGATAAGAAATTTGAAAAATTGTTAATGTATAAATTTGAAAAAATTCTATTGTTATTAAAAATCCATACAATACCCGACTAAACATACTAACTGGAAGTAAATAATAAAATGTATTAAAAATTGATTGTTTTAATTTTCTTATTAATTTTTCTTTAAATGTTTCTTTTAATTGATATTCAATCAAATCATCTTCATCCATATCGATATCCATAAAATTTAAGTTTTATTTTAAATTTAATTTATACTATATAATTAGTTAGTATAAAATAAAATTTTAAATAAACATACAATAAATTTATTAGTTATAATTTATTTAAAGAAAAACGATTTTTTAAAGTAAATTTTTTAGTTTAAATCTTAAATATTAAAAATAAAAGTTTTAATTTCTGAATAATAATTATAAATAAAGAATTTAATTTTAAAAATATGATATTTTTAATATAAAATTGTTTATTTTTTTAATAAAAAAAATATTTTTAAAAGATAAAATAAAAATTGAAATAAAATAATTAATAATTAAAATGAATTTAATTAATAATAAAATATACAACATTTTTAAAATAAAACCATAGAATTTAATTATAAAAATTTATTACAATAATTATATATAATTAAATAATTTAATTTATCAAGATCAAAATAATATTATATAAAATATTTCCTTTTATTCTCTATATATTTAATCTATAATAAAAATAATTATAATTTAATATGAACATTAAAATAAATTTAAAAAATAAATTAATTTATAAATTTTTATTTTCAAAACTTATATTTGATCTAATGCATATTTTGAAATTAAAAAAACTGTTTTTTTTTCAAATTTAATTGCCACTTTTCTCATTATTCCTATAACAATAATAAAAACTAATTCATATCCAGCATGTGTTAATAAACCTAAAAAGTAACTATAAAATAATGTATTTTGCATATTTGTATAAATTGCACAAAATATTGTAATATAATAAATACAAATAATCATTAAAATTAATTCGATAATAAAAAATTTTCTTAAATTAGATTTAATTTGTTTAACATATTTTCTTAATAATGTTTTAGCATGATCACTATATTGTGATTCAACCATTATTACCAATAATAAATCAATATAATCTGTTAAACCACAAGTAATTGAAACAACTATTGATCCAAAAATATTACTAATTAATGAAAGAACCCAAGCTGTAATAAAATCAATTCCAACTTCACTTTTTGCTTTTTTTTCAATTGTTGCATCACTAAACAAAAATGAGTTAACTGCAATATTTAAAACTAAGGAAAATAAAAATGAAGATAATTGAACAGGTAAAAAACAAAAATTTTGAGGTAAAAATATTAAACTTAATATTTCAATTTTACATATAAATGTATTAACAATCATAAAAAATATATTTCTATCATCATCTTTTAATGCTTCAAAATATGTCATTTTTATATATTTTGCATCTTTAGGATGTCTATATTTTTCTATTTCTATTTTATCACAATTAACTCCAATAACTGAATCAGTAAAAACTTTAACACTTTTTTTTTCTGATTTTTTTTCAGATTTTTTTTCGGATTTTTTTTCAGATTTTTTTTCAGATTTTTTATCTAATTTTGATTTTAAATTTTCATCGGATTTTTTTTCTGGACTTTTAATTGAATTTTTATTAAATGGTTTTTTCGGTCTTTTTCTTCTTTGATTTATTTCACTTAATTTTATTGGAAATTGATTATCATTATCTAAATCCTTATTAATTTCATCTAAATCTGGCATTTCAGGAATATCTTCAATATCAACATCGTTTAAATTATTTAAATTTTTATTTTTATTTTTTGTTGGATTTGCTGGAATTTGATTTTGTTCAACAGCTGCAGCAGGAGCAGCATCTATAACAGGAATTTCTTGTTCAACTTGAGCGATTTGAACATCAACTTGAAATTCATTTTTATTTGCTATTTCAGGAGGTAACTCAATTTGTTTAGCTTGTTGTTCTCTTGGGTCTTTTTGAACACATTTTCCTTTTCCTTCATCATCATCTGCTTTATCTAAATTTATATTACAAGCAATACTAACTCGAAATTTTAATCGTTTCTCTGATTTACAACAATATATTATATATGATATTATTAATAATACATATACTGAAGATGTAAATAAAAATCCTTGATTTGATTTATATGTTTTAACTTTTTTAAAATATTTAACACATGTAACAATTTTATAATTAAATCTCCTATTTAATTCATTTAATGCTTTTTCACCAATATTTTTTTTCTCTTCATCTAATAAAATGAGACTTTCTTTAGTATTTGAATCAATAATTTTATTATCAAAATTTAAATTTTGAGAATTACAAAGACATGAAATATAATTATGTTTTAAATCATAATAATTATTATATTGACATCCAATTTGACATAAACTAACATTTACATAAATATTTTTTTTTCTATCTCTTAAAGTATAATCTATTCCATCTAAATCAATATTATTACATTTATCTTGAAAAAAATCATCTTCATAATTAAATATATCAACATTTTGTTTTACAAAATATTCTAATCTAGTTTTATTAATTTCCTTTATTTCATTTAATCTAGAATTAATACTTATTTTTATATTTTCACATTTTGAAAAATCTAATAAAGTTTTTCCATCAGGACTATAAATTCTAATTTTTGTACTATCTGTTGCTCTATTTTTGTTAAATATAATAATTGTCATTATTATTAATTTATCATAATGATTATTATTATCATTTCGAAGAATTTCTTCACATTCACCTAAATTAATATATGAAATTTCTTCAGGTAATTCTTCTGGATAAGGATAATAATTAACATTTATTAGATATTCAGTATTTGTTATTGTTTGACCTATATATGAAGAAAGAGAATTAGATATTAAATTTATTTGATTGTCTAATGATTCTGATAATTGTCTAAAATTTTTAGATTTATTGTTTTGTTGATATAAATTTTCTTTAATTGAATTGTGATTTAATATATTTAAATTTTGGTTCGAATTTTTATCTTTATTAAATTTATAATAATGTAGATATATAAATAAAATTAATGATATAAATAATTCTAAAAATTTTTTTGTATTATTTCTCATTTTTATTAAAAAAATTATCTAGAATATTTTAATTTTTGTAATATAATAATTAATTATATTTGTTTTTTTTAATTAATTAATAAAATATTATTATTTTATTATAAAAAATTAAAATGTAATTAAAAAATATAATTAATTTAATTTTATTTATTATAATAAATAATTAATATATTAATTAAATATAAATTATTACATTCAAAATATTGTTAATATTTTAATTTCAAAATTAATTAATTAGTTATTTAATTAAATTAAATTTATTTATATCAAAAATATTTTCAATAAATTTAGTTTAGAATAAATTATTTAAAATTGTAAATTTTATTATTAAATATAAAAAATTGATTAAATAATTATACTTTTAATTTATAATTTTATATACAAAAAACTAAAAATTAAATATTTTTTTATAAAATATATATCTAATTATAAATTAATTAATTTATAATTAATAAATTATTAAAAAATTATTTATATCCTTATAATAACAATTTTATATTTTCCTAAATTAATAATAAATAATGAAATTATTAATTATTTTAATAAATGTATCGCAATGATGAGTTAAGCTATCTTCCTTTAGATTTGATAAAAGATTTGGAATTAAATACGGAAAAACAAAATGATAATAAATTATTTAAATTATCTAAATCTGATGACGAAAATGAAAATATCGAACCGAATAATAATAAGAACGAAAATTTTTATTTTAATTCATATCCAAATCAAAGTTTTGAAAATTCAATTATTCAAAACAATATTTATATTAATTTATTTTTAGAACAAAATGATGATTTACAAAAAAAATTATATAAAAAAAGTTTTAGCTTAGACTCACCTTTTTATAATAAAAATTTATTAGTTAATAATTGTAATTTCAATTATCAACAAAATTATAATTCAAATTTAAATAAATTTAATAATTTTTTATTAGTAAACTCCTCTGAAAATATAATTAAAATAATTAATTCATATTCAGGTAGTCATTTTTTACAAGAAATTTCAAATTATATTTCAAATGATGACATTAATCTTTTATTCCAAAAAATTCAAGATAATTTTCAAGAAATTATGTTTAATAATTATGGAAACTATTTTCTTCAAAAAATAATTCAAAAATGTAATAAAGAACAAAGATTTTTTATTTTATTAAAAATAAAAAATAACTTTATTAATATTTGTAAAGATAATTGTGGAAATCATTGTATTCAAAGATTAATTGAATATATAAATTCAAAAGAGGAAGAAAAATTAATAAAAAATATTATTAAAAAAAGATTATACGAACTTTGTTATGATAACAATAGTTGTCATGTAATTCAAAAATTGATAACTAATATTTTCAAACAAAAAAGAAATTATTTAATAAAATACATTTTATCAAATTTCATTCAACTAAGTCTTAATATAAATGGAAGTTCAATTACAAAAAAATTTATAGAAGAAATTAAATCTCCAGAAATTAATTTAAATATTATTATGAATATTGAAAATAATTATATTAAATTATGTAAAGATCAATATGGAAATTATATAGTTCAATATGCTTTAGATTGTTATGGTTATCTTTCTTGTAAAAATATAATTGATAAAATTTTAGAAAATTTTATTTTTTTAAGTAATGATAAATATTCTAGTAATGTAATTGATAAAATTATGATTATTTTATTAAATAATAATATTAGTGATTTTATCAAAATTTTAAATTTTATTTTTTTTAATAAAGATAATTTAGATAAATTAAATAATAATAAATTTGGACAATTTGTTGTAAAAAATATTATTAAAATAATACCTTCTTACTTGAAAATAGTTATAAAAAGTTTTATTGTAAATAATAATAGTAAAAATTATATAGTCAGCAATTATGGAAAAATACTTAGTTTATTAGATTAAATTTAATAAATTAAGAAATATATAAATTGATAATATAAATTATAATTTATAATTGCTCAAAGTTATAATTATAATTATATTTTTTATAAAATAATATTAATTTTCTAAGTAGTATTTGTAAGTTTAGTTTTCAAGGTGATTAATTTAAAATATTTATAATATAATGCTAATTAATAGAAATATAGTGTAAATTTATTTAATTTTTAATTTATTATTTTTATATATAACTAATTTAATTTCGCTAAAATAATTTTAAATATTTTATTTTTTATTAACTTTTAATTATATTATATTAATTTATTTAAGCTATTTTACCTCTTTTTAAATTTATCATAAAGCAAAAGACAATCCAAAGTAAATATAAAAATAATATTAATCCAAGCCATTCACA
>JAEEGL017367952.1_pt1 | contig 13956 bp, 15 predicted proteins | sample 9134231 | NCBI WGS metagenome assembly JAEEGL01 (sample SAMN16246548, study PRJNA631951) | gut metagenome | biome: gut microbiome; feature: rumen; material: fiber-attached | host: Bos | place: Iran: Karaj | collected 2018-10
TATCGCTATCTGCCCCGAAGTGAATACGAGACCGTTGCTGATGATCGCCTGTGAATACGGTCCTACCGCTTTCGGTGCTTTTTAAAAATCATTGACATTTCAACATTATTTATATGTACAATAATGTCTTTCGCTTGACAAACACATGAACTTGTGCTATAATATAGCATATTAATTCTATATGCTTAATATGCTATAGATGATATCCAAGAAAGGAACCATACTATTATGCACAAGTTAGAAGAAAACATCAACCACCTTATGCTGAGACTGCTTGAGGACTACGATGGCGGAAAGACTATCGACGAGATCAAGACCTTTGACCACCCGGACAAGGAGGTCATTACCGAAATAATCGCGAGCCTTCGCCGTATTATCTTCCCCGGCTATTTCAGAAACAAGTCCTACCGCGTTTATACAGTTCGCAACAACATCTCGATGCTGCTCGAGGATATGATATTCAAGCTGATTAAACAGATATCCATCGTCCTGCGTTACGACAAGGAACTTGAAAACGCGGACGAACTCACACTTGCGGGAAAAGCGGAAGGCAAAACATTCGAGTTTCTCGAAAAGCTTCCGAAGATACGCGAGTATATCGAGACCGATGTGCAGGCGGCTTACGACGGCGACCCTGCGGCATACAACAAAGACGAGATAATCTACTCGTACCCCGGTCTGTTCGCAATTCTTGTCAACCGCATTGCCCACGAGCTGTGGCTGCTGAACATACCGATAATCCCGCGTATCATGACCGAGTACGCGCACAGCGAGACCGGTATCGACATTCACCCCGGCGCAACGATCGGGAAATATTTCTTCATCGACCACGGCACGGGCATAGTTATCGGGGAGACGACCGTTATAGGCGACAACGTGAAGATCTATCAGGGTGTTACGCTCGGTGCGCTCTCGACCCGCGGCGGACAGGCACTCAAAAGCAAGAAGCGTCACCCTACCATCGAGGACAACGTTACTATCTATTCCGGAGCTTCCATTCTCGGCGGCGATACTGTCATCGGTAAAAATGTCGTTATCGGGGGTAACGCATTCATCACACGCTCAGTTCCCGAGGGCGCAAAAGTCAGTGTTAAAAATCAGGGGCTCCGTTATAACTACGATGCTTCCAATCCCGTTCAGAGTGAGGCTCCGCAGACTATCGATGTTGATGACGAAAGCTGGTTCTACATAATATGAAAATGCAGTTCAGAGTTGAAAAAGCTGTGCTTGACAGCGGGGTAAAAATACTTTTTGCGGTAATGGAAAACATCGACAACACGGGCGAGAATGCTGAATGGAACGAGTACCGCGAGAAGCGGTTGACCGAGCTGTACGCGCAGTACGAAGACATTGATGTCCACGCCGACCCTATACTCGAAGGCTTCAACATACTGCACGACAATGTTGGAGTAAAGCGCCGCAAGAACATTCCAGCAAGCGAGAACCTCATAAAACTGCTGCTGAAAAATCACGGAATGTTTTACATAAACAAGGCAGTGGATATCTATAATCTTGTTTCCCTTGAAACAAAGCTTGCTCTTGGCGCACACAACATCGATAATGTCAGCGGCGATGTGACTCTGCGCTTTACAGACGGCACGGAGAGATATATTCCTCTCGGTCAGGAGCAGCCTGTACCTGTTGCGCCGCACGAATACTGCTACTGCGACGATGACAATGAGGTCTTGTGCAGGCTCGAAATACGGCAGGTCAACAAGACCCGCGTTGACGAAAACACCTGCAATATCTTCTACATTATTCAGGGAAATGATGCAACACCCGACAGCCTTCTGAACGATGCGGCGGAGCGCATTATCACACTTACCGTGAAATACTGCGGAGGCAGCGGTCGTATCATAAAACCGGATGTGATATGACTAAAAAGACCGTTCACTTAAATGTGAGCGGTCTTACATTTTATTCTCCCGTACTTTCGACTGCGGCTTCATATCCGAGTGAAGCGATAAGCCGGAGTGTATCGTCGATACTCTGACCACCGGCGGTAAGGTAGCCGGCAGCGAATATCGAATCCACGATACCGAACAGCGTTTCCTCCCGTCCCGCAAAATACACTTCTCTGCCTGCCGCACAGCGAATATCTGCTTTCGGCAGTATAAGTCTCGCAATGCACAGCACCTTTAAACGTCTCTCATAATGTTCCTTCTTTATAAACATTATGCTATATTTGTGAAATTATATCTTTCAGCGCGTCAATGAACGTTTGCGCTTCTTCTTGTGTCGTGAGATGACTGAGGCTCACACGCCACGAGGAAAGCGCATTTTTTCTGTCCCGCGATACCGCCATGACCGCGCGGGATGGCGTATTCGGAACAGAACACGCCGACTTCACGGAAATGCAGATACCTCGCTCGTCCATAAGCTCACGCATCCGCTCGCCTTTGATACCGTTCACGGAAACGTTGAGGATATGCGGGACTGCACCGTCGGGGCAGTTTATGCGGACCTGCGGGATTTCAGCGAGCTCGTTCCTTATAAACCCGTTAAGAGCCCCGATGTGCTCACGACGTTTGTCAAGCTCGTTCACGGCTGTTTCAAGCGCAGCCCTGCAAGCTGCTATCGCCGCGGTATCGGGAGTTCCGCTCCGGTATATCGTGGTGCTTGCTCCGCCGTGAATGAGCGGTTCAAGAACAACTCCTCCGCGCTTATAAAGCACGCCGCAGCCTTTGAGCCCATAGAACTTATGCGGTGCAAAGCAGGCCGTATCAGTTCCCGCAAAAGTTACGGGTATTTTTCCGACAGCCTGTGTCGCATCAATGTGCAGCCTGCAGTCGGGATAGTCTTTCAGTATTTCCGCGATCTCATTTATCGGCTGGACCGTGCCGAGCTCGCTGTCAACAGCGCACACAGCACACAGTACAGTATCCGGTCTCAGCAGCCGCCGCAGATCATCAAGATCAACCAGTCCGTTCGGGAGTATGTTCACAAGGTCGATCTCATAACCCTGCTCCTGTAAAAAAGTCAGAGCTCCGCTCACCGACGAGTGTTCGAGAAATGTTGAGATGATATGCTTTCCCCTGTGTCTGTTCGCGAAAGCGAGACCCTTTATGGCAAGGTTGTTCGCTTCGCTCGCGCCGCTTGTAAATATCAGCTCGTCCGGCTTCACGCCGAGAATATCCGCAATATCCGAAAGTGCGTTGTCAATGATTTTTTTCGCAGATCGCCCCGCCGGATGTGCTGAATTCGGGTTTGCGAAATGCTCCGCCGCAGTATCTGAGAACACTTTCAGAACGCGCTCGTCAACGGGAGTGTCCGCCGTGTAATCGAGATATATCACAGTTCCACCTCCGCTTTGTCGGTCGGCTTTTTCGTGTCGTATTCCTCAATAAAACGGTGATAATCGCTGCCGAGATGATATGAAAGCATTTTGCCTACATCGACATTTTCGACGCTGTGAAAAATGCTCATATCTATGCCCGGGTCATCGTGCCGCAGCCGCCTGAGCAGCGTTTTAATTTCCTGCCGTTTCGAGCCGCCGCCACCGTTGTCACACATCGTGCAGTTCTCCGTGAATCTGCACGCACACTGTATGAACTGTAAGTCGTTGTATCTGCGCCACTCGATTATGTCATGCTCGCGTACGAGGTACATCGGTCGTATGAGCTGCATACCGCCGTAGTTCTCACTGTGCAGCTTCGGCATCATAGTCTGCACCTGTGAACCGTACAGCATACCCATGACTATCGTTTCGATCACATCATCGAAATGATGTCCGAGCGCTATCTTGTTACAGCCGAGAGCCTGTGCGTTCTTATACAGATACCCGCGACGCATTCTCGCACATAGGTAGCAGGGGTTGTTATCGACCTTCGCCACAGCGTCGAATATCCCCGTCTCAAATATCTTTACCGGTATTTCAAGCAGCTTCGCGTTTTCTTCTATCTTCTGCCTGTTTATCTCGTTGTAGCCGGGATCCATGACAAGAAATGTTACCTCGAACGGTATATCTCCGCACTTCTGTAAATGCTTCATACAAAGCCCCGTGAGCATGGAATCCTTGCCGCCAGAGATACAGACCGCGATATGATCTCCGGGCTGTATCAGCTGATATTTTTCTATACCGTCGAGAAATTTCTGCCATATCCCGGTGCCAAATCTTTCGATCACCGAAAGCTCGTATCTGTTTGTTGTTTCACTCTTGACCATTTAGCATCACCATATCATATTAAATTTGTAGGATATACATTATATAATACCACTTTTCCTGTAATTTGTCAATGTATAAGGACCGAATACAGCGGAATTATGATCTGTTCCGGACATGGCACACTGTCGTGTCCGGAGCTTTTATAATCAGCGGTCTGTGCACAATATCCTGAATTCCTATCGGAACATTATGATTTTTTTGACGAAATGTTTTCAGTCGGAATTCGATAAAAATGTGACTATCTACAAACTTAGGCTTTTGATATTGACATCCCGCGTGAATTGTAGTATTATAGGCACATAGAGATAAATCATATTATATAGATATGATAAGTAGGTCAAATGCTGTCAACCTGTCATGCGACAAGTTATGGATGCTGACGGTGACGGACAAAAGGAAGACAAGTTATGAAAAGAATAACATTACGTTCGGCGGGAGGAGTTGTCCGCTGTTGAATCCCATTTCACAAATTAAGACATAATGACTTCCACGCCACCCGCGTGGAGAACTGAAAGCTCAAATATTTTATGAAATGAGGAATCCAGAAATGAAAGGCACATTATTTAAAACAGCAGCAGCTTCACTCGCTCTTATAGCAACATTATTCGCCGCAACATCCTGCGCTAACGCTTCGGCTGAGACCGCAGCGAATCAGGAGAGTTCAGCGCCCGGATCCGGCAAGCATTACTCCATAATCAATGTATCCTATGACCCGACACGCGAGCTTTATGCAGCATACAACGAAGCTTTCAAAAAGCACTGGGAATCCGGGCACGACTCGACTGTAGAAATCACACAGTCTCATGGCGGTTCCGGAAAGCAGGCACTCGAAGTAGCAAACGGCAACCCCGCCGATGTGGTAACTCTCGCGCTCGAATATGACGTAAACTCGGTACGCGACGCAGGACTTATCGAACCCGACTGGGTAAGCGAATTCCCGCTTGACAGCTCTCCTTACACCTCGACGATAGTATTTCTTGTACGCAAGGGCAACCCCAAGAACATTCTCGACTGGGGCGACCTTGCAAGAGACGATGTAGGAATCATCACACCTAACCCCAAGACCTCCGGCGGCGCACGCTGGAACCACCTCGCTGCATGGGCGTGGGCTCAGAAGGAATACAACAACGACGAAGCAAAGGTAGTTGACTATATCAAGAAGCTCTATTCTCACGTTCTCGTGCTCGACTCCGGCGCAAGAGGAGCTACAAACTCCTTCGTTGAGAACAAGCAGGGTGATGTACTTCTTGCCTGGGAAAACGAAGCGTTCCTTTCTCTCAAGGAATATCCCGACGATTATGAGATCGTCACTCCGAGCATAAGCATTCTCGCTCAGCCGTCCGTGGCTATCGTTGACAAGATAGTTGACAAGAACGGTACACGCGAGGTTGCTACCGAATATCTGAACTACCTCTATTCCGAGGAAGCGCAGAGGATTGCGGGACAGAACTTCTATCGCCCCTCCAACGAAAAGGTTCTTGCCGAATTCTCCGACACATTCGACCTTAACATCCACCTTGTTACGATCAACGACTTCGGCGGCTGGGATGAAGCGTTCAAAAAGCATTTCGCAGACGGCGGGCTCTTCGACCGGATCTATGAACAGGATTGACAGAACACATAATACTAAATATTCTTTTCTTCGTTAGCAAAATCCCCGTCCAAGCGGCGGGGATTTGCTGTAACAGACATGATACTGACTTTGCGCTTTACCCCGTCTGAGGCGTGATAAAGTGCAGCGAGGAGTAATCGACATTTTAAAACAGGTGTTTTGTATGAAAAACAACAAAAGGATCATTCCCGGCTTCGGGATCTCAATGGGAATCACACTTGCACTGCTGAGCATAGTGGTTCTGATTCCGCTCGCATCTCTTGTAGTATTTACGGCGAAAATGGACTTCGCAGATATAATAAAGGTCATAACCCGCCCCCGCGTAGTGGCGAGCTTCGGGGTAAGCCTTCTGACATCGTTTATTGCTTCGGTCATAAACGCGGTAATGGGTGTGATACTTGCGTGGGTGCTTGTGCGGTATAACTTCCCCGGGAAACGCATACTCGACGGTATGATCGAGCTTCCGTTCGCACTTCCCACTGCCGTTGCGGGTATTTCGCTCACCTCACTTTACGCCGACACGGGCTGGATAGGCGGCATTTTTGCGAATATGGGCATCAGGATCGCTTACACGCGCATCGGTATAACGATAGCACTTATATTCATTGGCATACCTTTCGTTGTGCGAACCGTGCAGCCTGTACTTGAAAAGCTCGACCCGCTCTATGAAGAAGCCGCAGGCATTCTCGGAGCAAGCCGGTCACTCACTTTCCGGAAAGTAATTCTTCCAGAGCTTCGTCCCGCAATTTTCACAGGCTTCGGGCTTGCGTTCGGACGCTGCCTCGGTGAATACGGAAGCGTTGTTTTCATTGCGGGAAACCAGCCGTATGAAACGGAGATCACTCCGCTTATCATAATGTCGGAGCTTCAGGAATACGACTATCCGAGCGCGACCGCGATTGCTCTCGTTATGCTCGCGGCTGCGTTCCTGATACTTTTCATTGTAAACATCATACAGATACGCAGCGCAAAGATACTGAAAGGAGGGCACTGATATGGCAGCGGAAAACACAGCGGCTTCAAAGCCCGCAAAACGTGTTGTCTTACGCGAAGGAAGCACTGAGATCCACGCAAAAACAGCTGGCTCGAGAGCAGTAAAGATAATCCTCATAACAATAAGTGTCCTGTTTCTTTTCGTGATGCTTGTGATGCCGCTTATCACGGTAATTTACGAGGCTTTCCGGAAAGGTATAGTTCCTTATCTCGAAACGCTTTCAGACCCCGATACGATAAGCGCGCTGCTGCTCACTCTCGAAGCAACCGTATTCGCCGTCGTGATAAATACCATATTCGGGCTTTTTGCGGCGTGGGCGATATCGAAGTTCAGATTTCACGGAAAGAAGCTGCTTATAACGATGATCGACCTTCCCGTAACTGTATCGCCGATAATCGCGGGACTTATATTCGTGCTGACATTCGGCAGACAGAGCGCGCTCTATCCCCTGCTCGAAAGCATTGACTTCATGGTAGTTTACGCTGTTCCGGGAATTATCCTTGCAACGGTGTTCGTGACATTCCCGTTCATCTCGCGAGAGATACTCCCTGTCCTTGACGCGCAGGGAACGGACGAGGAAGAAGCCGCGGCGCTCATGGGTGCAAAAGGGTTTACCATATTCCGCAAGGTCACGCTCCCGCATATCAAGTGGGCGCTTATGTACGGCATCGTGCTTTGTGCGGCGCGTGCTATGGGCGAGTTCGGCGCAGTATCGGTACTGTCGGGACATCTTCGCGGCAGGACCGTAACGCTGCCGCTGCAGGTGGAGATACTTTTCGGAGACAACAAGTTCATGGCGGCATTCGCGGTATCCTCGATACTTGTGGTGCTTGCGATAGTGATACTTATTGTCCGCAGCATAGTTGAATACATCGGAAAGAGACGAGGCGAAAAGTAATGTATATTGAGCTTAAAAACATTAACAAGTCCTACGGTGATTTCAAAGCGTCGGACAACGTGAGCTTTGAGATAGAAAAGGGCATGCTCGTGGCTCTGCTCGGTCCGTCGGGAAGCGGCAAGACCACGATACTCCGTATGATCGCGGGTCTTGAAAAGCCCGACAGCGGAGAGATAATCATTGACGGAAAAGTAGTGAACGACATACCCGCAAGTGAACGCGGCATCGGATTTGTATTTCAGAGCTATGCTCTGTTCCGCTATATGACGGTGTTTGATAACATCGCGTTCGGTCTGAAAGTCCGTAAGCAGAACAAAGAAAGCGTGAACTCCCGTGTTTCGGAGCTTATAAAGCTTATCGGTCTGGAGGGCTTTGAGAAGCGTTATCCGTCACAGCTTTCCGGCGGTCAGCGTCAGCGTGTCGCTTTCGCACGCGCCCTTGCTCCAAATCCTCGGGTGCTGCTGCTCGACGAGCCTTTTGCCGCGATAGACGCGAAGGTGCGTCAGGAGCTTCGCAAGTGGCTCAAGGACATGATACATCAGCTCGGTGTGACGGGCATATTCGTTACTCACGATCAGGACGAAGCTATTGAAGTTTCCGATGAGATCATCGTAACCAATAAAGGGCGAGTTGAGCAGACGGGTACTCCCATTGACATCTACCGTAACCCGTCAACCGCTTTTACATCCGCATTTTTCGGTGTGTCCTCGGAGCTTGTCGATTACAGGTCGTTCAGATCCTTCGACGAGGTCGGTGAGTACGACAAAGCTATCGTGCGTCCCGAATTTGTCAAGATCACAAAGAAGAATGAGCTGCAAAAATACAAAAGCTCTGCCGTCGAAGGCGTGGTAAAGGACGCGCAGTTCCGCGGCAGCAGCATCGAAGTCACGGTTGACTGCAACAACAGCACATTCAGCGCAAGACGCGGACTTGATGAGCCTGCCGTCGAGGTGGGCGAGAAAGTTGACGTATTCATATACCGCATTTTTGTTACTCACGGCGACACGGTGCGACTGCTGAAAAACAACGCTATCCGCGAAGAGACCGTGGTGATCTGAAAAGCATGAAAGCACTCAGCATAAATTTCAGAAAGGCCGACATTTCGATCCGCGAGCGATTCTCCTTCGACGCAGAAAAACGCGCGGAAATACGTACGGCGCTCGTCCATGCAGTCGTACTCTGTACCTGCAACCGGACTGAGGTTTACTTTACGGAAGCGTCAATTGAGGAAGCCGCTTCCCTGCTTGCGGAATTTTCGGGTATTGACAGCATTTCCGAATATCTGCGCACATACGAAAATGACAAGGCTCTCAGGCACCTGTTCCGCGTTGCAAGCGGGATAGATTCGATGATAATCGGCGAGGACGAGATACTTCGTCAGGTCAAGGAAGCTTATGCGGAGGCCGCGGATTCCAAGGACTTTGAGCTCAACACCGTGTTTCAGGCTGCAATATCAGCGGCAAAGCGGATAAAGACAGAAACTGCGCTGTCGAAAACTCCCGTTTCTGCGGCAACTATCGCCGCCAATGAAGCTGCGAAACTCGGCGAAAAAGTAAACATACTGATGATCGGTGCGAGCGGAAAGATAGGTTCGGCAACACTGAAAAATCTTCTTCCTCACGCGAACGTAAATATCACACAGACCGCCCGTGCGCATTCCGCTGGAACTGTCGTTTACAAGGGAGTTAAAACTGTGCCGTATGACGAACGTTACGAATACGCGGAAAGCGCTGACTGCATTATAAGCGCGACCGCAAGTCCGCATTTTACAGTAACTTCAAACCGTCTGAAAGCGGCGCTTAAATCCGACAAACCGAGACTTCTGATAGATCTCGCCGTTCCGCCCGACATAGAGCGCTCGGTCACAAAAATCGACGGAGTAAGGCTTATCGGCATAGACGATCTCGGCGAGCTTGCAAGACGCGGGAACGAACTTAAAATGACTGCCGCAGAGCAAGCCGGTGACATCATTACCGAAGAACTTGACGAGCTAAAGAAAAAACTCGCATTCCACGACTTTATGCCGTTTCTTGATGATGCAAGGCGAGAAGCCGAAAAGCTGACATTCGAGGGGATGCTGTACAGGCTGCGCGACGGACTGACCGCAGAACAGTTTTCGGCGGTGCTTGACGTTCTCGGAAGAATGGAGGCAAGGTAAATGGCATTTTTTCCGTTTTTTATAGACATAAAGGACCGGAAGATCCTGATAGTCGGCGGCGGGAATGTCGCTCTGCGAAAGGCGGAAAAGCTGCTGCCGTTCGATGCCGAAATAACTGTTGTTGCTCCTTCGATATGCTATGGATTTTCGGAATTGGCGGGAGTCAGACTGGTGCGGCGGGATTTCCGGGACAGCGATCTTTACAATGTGTTTGCGGTAATTGCGGCAACCGATGACAGAGTGCTGAATTCACATATCTACGAGCTGTGTACGCAGCTCGGTGTCCTCGTGAATACGGTCGATGACCCCGAAAACTGCGGGTTCTACTTCCCTGCTGTCGTTACGAAGAAAAACGTTACCGTCGGCATTTCCACTGGGGGAAAAAGTCCGGTATTTGCGCGATATATAAAGGATAAAGCGGAAACTATACTTGACGAAAAAACACTTGCGGCAGGCGAGATCCTTTCGCGGTACAGACCGCTGATAAAACAGCGATTTCCGACCGGGGAACAGAGAAAAAAAGCTGCCGATGCACTTCTCAAACTTTGTGTAACAGGAAACAGCTCGCCGTCAGAAAATGAGATAATGGAGCTTCTGGACAGCTTATGAAAATACGAATAGGAACTCGGAAAAGCAAGCTTGCGCTGATACAGTCTGAGCTTGCCGCAGACGCGATAAAACGGGAGTTTCCCGACGCGGAAATTGAGCCGGTACATATTACGACAAGAGGCGATGTGATACTCGACAAGCCGCTCGAAAAGATTGGCGGAAAGGGTGTTTTCATCGACGAGATAGAGCGTGCTATGCTTGACGGCGAGATAGAAATTGCCGTTCACAGCGCAAAAGATCTGCCGCTTGAACTTGCGGAGGGAACGTGCATCTGCGCGGTACTTAAACGAGCAGACCCACACGACATTCTGGTTACAAGACGGGGCGGATCGATGCCGGAAAATCCGGTCATCGGGACCAGCAGTACACGCCGTGCGGCAGGAGTACGGAAGCTGCTTCCGGGCGCTGTTACAACCGACATACGCGGAAATGTCGATACTCGCCTTAACAAACTTTATGACGGACAGTATGATGCTATCGTACTTGCTGCAGCGGGGCTTGAACGACTCGGTGCGTTCTCGGACAACAGATTTGACTTTACGGTAATTGAACTGACCACTCTCGTTCCCGCGTCGTGTCAGGGAATAATCGCGGTACAGTCGCGTGACGGCGAGCTTGCAGAAACTCTTTCCGCAATAAGCGACCGTGATACATTCATGTGCTTTGAAATTGAGCGAAAGGTGCTGGAGCTGCTGAATGCAGGGTGCTCGTCATCGGCGGGAGCGGTGTCATACATAAAAGACGGTATCATCACGCTGACAGTAACCAAAGATCAGCATGAAATACTTACCGACAGCGCACCGTGCGAGAAACGTTTCACGCTTGCGGAAAGGCTGGTGAACGCACTGTGAACGGCTTTGTGTATATTATCGGCGCAGGCTGTGGAGCTGCTGACCTGATCACCGTCCGCGGGCTGAATGCACTTAAAAAGTGTGATGTCATTATTTACGATGCGCTTATAGACAGCTCACTGCTTGGTCAGACATCGGAGAACGCAGAGCTTATATGCGTCGGGAAGCGTTCGGGAAAGCACAGCGCGTCGCAGGAAGAAATAAACGCACTGCTTGTTGAAAAGGCGCTCGATGGTCATACAGTGGCACGGCTCAAAGGCGGCGATCCATTCGTATTCGGGCGCGGCGGTGAAGAAATAACAGAGCTTCGGGAGCATAATATCCCATTCTCGGTCATACCCGGAATTTCATCATGTATTGCGGCTCCGGAGCTTGCGGGAATACCGGTGACACACAGAAATGTGTCACACGCGTTTCACGTCATAACCGCCCACACTGTGGAGGACAAGTGCGATTTTTCTCAGTATGCGGGGCTCGACGGAACTATCGTATTTCTTATGGGATTGGCGAAGCTTCGTGACATCGCGGACGGACTTGTGGGCAGCGGAATGTCACCGGAAACTCCGGCGGCGGTCATTTCCGACGGCGGGACGACAAAGCAGAAAACCGTGCGCGGCACGCTTGCCGATATTGCCGGAAAAGCGGAAAAAATGACAGCTCCGGCGGTCATCGTTGTCGGCGAAACTGCAGCGTATGATCTTTCTTCCGACAATGCTTTCTATCCATTACATGGCGTTTCGGTGACAGTCACAGGAACGGCAAAATTCACTGATAAAGTGTCCGCTCTTCTTGAAAGAGATGGCGCGAGTGTGCAGCTCCACAGCCATGTCGCGATAACGAGAAAGAGGGATATACCGCAGCTTGACGGATATTCGTGCATAGCTTTCACAAGCTCTTACGGCGCGGAGATCTTTATCACACACTGTCGCAAAAATCACATCGACCTGCGGACACTCGCGGGGATAAAGATAGCCGCTGTCGGGAGCGGAACGGCTGAAACGCTCGGCTCGGCGGGACTTATACCGGACATTGTTCCCACAAGATACACAGTCTCCGCGCTTGCGGACGCGATAGCGGACAATATCACAGGAAGAGTACTGATACTCCGTGCGCAGCTCGGCTCGGATGATCTTACCGAAACGCTTGACAAGCGCGGAGTTGACTACGACGATGTGAAGATATACGATACCACCGTGCGAAACCTTCCGACGATATTTGCGGATACCGACTTCATCGTGTTCGGAAGCTCGTTCGGGGTACGCAGCTTTTTCAGCCGCGGAAGCACGATATCCGAAAAAACAATTGTAGTTTGTATCGGTACACAAACGGAAGAAGCTGCAAAACAATACACGAAAAACAGAATAATCACAGCCTCTCCGCACAGCGCAGAGGGAGTGGCAGAAGCGATCTCAGAGCACCGTGTCTTCCCTGCTTACAGCGCAGAAAACATAAAGCACACAAAGGAGAATACGTATGAAACGTTTCAGGCGGCTTCGCACAAGTGAGGAAATGCGCTCGCTCGTGCGTGAAACAAAGCTTTCAAAAAGCGAACTGATCTACCCGATATTTGTGACCGAGGTCGAAGGGATAAAGAATCCTGTCGATTCCATGCCGGGCATTTATCAGTGGTCTCTTGACCGTTTTGACGAGGAACTTGAACGCATTTCGGCAAGCGGGATCGCCGGATTGCTGATATTCGGCATACCCGAGCATAAAGACGAGCTCGCAAGCGAAGCGTACAGCAATTCGGGCATCACACAGCGTGCGATCCGACACATCAAGGAAAAGTTCCCTCGGCTGCTCGTGATAGCCGATGTGTGTCTGTGCGAATACACTTCTCACGGGCATTGCGGAGTTGTATGCTGCGGCGAGATAGTGAACGACAAAACGCTCCCGCTACTCGCGAAAATGGCGGTAAGCTTGGCTGACGCAGGAGCAGACATCATCGCTCCGTCCGATATGATGGACGGACGCATAGCGGCAATACGAAATGCGCTTGACGAAGCCGGTCACATCAACACACCGATCCTTTCATACAGCGCAAAGTTCGCTTCGGGGTACTACTCGCCTTTCCGTGACGCGGCGCAGTCGGCTCCCGCGTTCGGCGACAGGAGAACCTATCAGATGGATCCGGCTAACGGGCGCGAGGCTCTCCGCGAGATCGCGGATGACATCGACGAAGGCGCAGATATGGTAATGGTAAAACCTGCGCTTGCGTATCTCGACATTCTGCGTGCTGCCCGTGACAGATTTGATCTGCCGATTGCGGCATACAACGTAAGCGGAGAATACAGCATGGTAAAGGCAGCCGCGGCGAATGGCTGGATAGATGAAAAGCGGATAGTGCTCGAAAACCTTATTGCAATAAAACGTGCGGGTGCTGATATCATCATCACATATCATGCACTTGATGCGGCAGAATGGATAGATAATAATTGATAATTAATGTCTGCTCATCAACCGTGAAAAAGCTTCATAGCGCAGCTTGAAGACTTTTCACGGTTGCAAAAGTGCAAGGAAAATCCTGAAATATACAAATTTTCCTTGCACTTTTGTCCGCTCACAGGGCGGAATGAGCTTGACATCAAGGAATGTGTCCGCCTTAAAAAGGCGCTGAAAGCGGATTTTTAAGGCTTTCCAAAGTCCTCTTTGAGGACTTTGGAACAATA
>JAEEGL011028745.1_pt1 | contig 13955 bp, 8 predicted proteins | sample 9134231 | NCBI WGS metagenome assembly JAEEGL01 (sample SAMN16246548, study PRJNA631951) | gut metagenome | biome: gut microbiome; feature: rumen; material: fiber-attached | host: Bos | place: Iran: Karaj | collected 2018-10
AAAATGAAGGTTAATGAATTAGCAGTAAGCGTAAGCTTTAACTAATCCAGCTCTTGCAAGAAGAGACTTTGCGCTAGTTTTAGCATTGTTTTTTTTGGTCAATGATTAGCCTCTAGGAACCCTCGAGAAGTGGCTATCTATACACACGGAATCCTTCCATCAAATCCAAAATTCACCCCCATGTGTACCTTAATTATAGTTATTCACCACAAAAATTCAATAAAAATCAGATTTTTTATCTTTGAGTTTCCTTTGACTTTGATATAGCAAATCGTATAAATTATTATTGTTTTAATTATTTATCATGATTATGGCTTATTCGTTGGATACTATCGTAGCTTGGGCAAAGAGAAAGTGATTTGTATACCCTAATTCTGAGATTTATGGATGATTAGCAAATGCTTGGGATTTTTGACCTTATTGAGCTAAATTGAAAAAAAATATTTCTGATATCTGGGTGAGGCATTTTACTCAGGAGAGAGATGATATGGTATTTATGGATACTGCTATTATTGCACATCCAACTACTTGGAAAGCTAGTGGACATTTAGCATCTTTTTCTGATGCTCTAATTGATGATAAAAAAACTGGTCAAAGATTTCGTGCGGATAAAATTATTGAGGATTTCTTTGAACAAAATAGAGAATGAAAAACTGATGATGAATTGGTACAGAAATATTGAGTAAAAAATCTATCTCCTGAATCTTGGGGAAATGATTGAATGAGAGATTTTATTGTAAAGAATATTCCAAATAATCCTGATACTGGAAAACCAGCTGAATGGACAGATTGTAGAAATTTCAATTTAATGCTTGATACACACCTTTGACCTGTAGCTAATGATGCTAGTAAAGTTTATATGAGACCTGAAACATGTCAGAGTTTATTTACAGATTTTAAAGCTGTATTGGATACTACGAGATCAAGAATCCCATTTGGATTAGCTCAGATTTGAAAAGCTTTTAGAAATGAGATTACACCAGGACAATTCTTATATAGGACTAGAGAATTTGAACAAATGGAGATAGAATATTTTGTGGAAGATAATGAAGAAACTGCGATGAATACTTACAATCAATGGAAAAAAGACTGTATGAATTATTGGACTAATGTAATTTGAATTAATCCTGAACATTTGAGATTTAAAGATCATGAAAAATTAGCACATTATGCTAAAGCTGCTACAGATGTTGAATATCTTTATCCTCGAGGATTTGGAGAGATTCAATGAATCCATAATAGGACGAATTTTGACTTAACTCAGCATCAAAATGAATCTGGAAAAGATATGCAATATTCTGATCCATATACATGAAAGAGATATATTCCGCGATGTATTGAGGCTTCATTTGGACTTGGAAGACAAGTAATGGTTGTGATGCTTGAATTTTATGATGAAGAACAGCTTGAGTGATGAGATTCTCGTGTGGTTGTTAGATTTCCAAAACAGTTAGCACCAGTAAAATTTGCTATATTGCCACTTGTTAAGAAAGATGAAAAACAGGTAGAAATCGCAAAAACTATTTTCAAGGATTTAACGAAACAGTTTGCATGTGAATATGATGATAATGGAGCTATTGGGAAAAGATATAGAAGACAAGATGAAATCTGAACTCCTTTCTGTATTACTATAGATCAGCAGAGCTGTGAAGATGGAGAAACTGTAACAATTAGAGATAGAGATACTATGGAACAAAAGAGAATTAGAATTTCGGAAATCGCTGATTATATGATATAATGTTTTAAATAATCAATTTCATTATAATGAAAAAATTTATAAAAAAACTGATTTGTTATGATGCTTTGTACGGTATATTAAAAGATAGTTTTTTTTATCAATGGTATAAAAAAATGTATGCAAAACTTGCAGACTTTCTTTATGACCATCCATCTGAAGATTTTTTTATAATTGGAGTAACGTGAACTAACTGAAAGACTACAGTTGTAAATCTATTACATAAGATTTTAAATGATAATTTAGCTCCCACTGTTGCAATTAGTACTGCAAATATAAAAATCTGAAATCAGGAAATGGAGAATACGAAAAAAATGACTTCTCTTGATTGCTTCGATATGCAACAGACTTTAGCTACAGCTAAAGCTGCATGATGTAAAATTGCTGTTTTGGAGACAAGTTCTCAATGATTAGATCAGTATAGATTTGAGTGAATTAAATTTGATTTTGCTGTTTTGACTAATATTACTATGGATCATCTTGATTATCATAAGACCATGGATAATTATGCTCAAGCTAAAAAGAAACTTTTTAAATATGTACTAGCAAATTGAAAAGATAAAAAATATGCAGCAATTTGTGTGGATGATAGAATTTGAAAAAAACGATTTGAAGAAATGGCTTTTGATCAGAAAGTTTCATATTGATTGTATAATTCAGCTGTTATTAAAGCTACAAAAATTGAAGAGTCTTTTGAATGAACATATTTTGAATTTTCGTATTTATGACAAAAATTTTCATGAACCACACAACTTATCGGTTCATATAATGTTTGTAACATATTATGAGCTATATCTGTAGTAGCTGCACTTTGATTGGAAATTGAACCTATTTTAAAATCAGTTGAAGATTTTCAGTGAGTTTCATGAAGAATGGATCCTATATATATTGATTGAGTTAAATTTTATGTGGATTTTGCTCATACTCCTGATTGATTAGAAAAAACTTTAAGTTTTGGGTATGGAAATAAGTGAGACTGAAGACTGATTACAATATGTGGAGCTCCATGAAATCGTGATAAAGAAAAACGTCCAATTATGTGAGAAATCGCTGTTAAGTATTCTGATGTGGTTATTTTTACTGATGATGATCCTGATACAGAAAATAGACTTAGTATTTTAAACCAGTTATCTAAAACTATACAAGAGAAATGATATCCTATTAATAAGAAAGTATATATTATACCTGAAAGAAAATACGCTTTAGAATTTGCTACACAAATTGCAAGAAAATGAGATACAGTAATTTCATGTGGAAAATGACATGAGCAAGTACAGCTTACTAATTTTTGAAAACGTAAATGGAATGATAAAAAACTTTTAACTGAAATATTAACATCTCAGAATAAAGTTATTCTTAATTCAAAAGAAATTAAAAAAGCATATCTACAAAATTTGAAATATGAAAAAGGTCAAAATTTTATAACAACTGATCAATATTATTCAAATATTTGAAACAATATTAGTATTGATAATAAGCCTTCTTGAATGTTTAAATCTACTAATTAATAATGTTAGAAATATTAAGAGATTCTGAATTTGTTGTATTAGACTTGGAAACTACATGATTAACTCCTTATAGAGAAGGAATTACAGAAATAGCTGCAATTAAATGCAGAAATTGAGAAGTTATTGAAGAATTTCAGACGTTAATTAATCCTGAAAGACATATTCCAAACTGAATTGTAAGACTTACATGAATTACAAATGAAATGGTGGCAAACGCTCCAGTGATTGACGAGGTTATGCCGAGATTTTCTGAATTTTTATGAGATGCAATAATAGTCTGACATAATGTGAGTTTTGATTTCAGATTTTTGAGTTATTATCATTATCAGTGTATGTGAACTTACCTGGAAAATGAGACTGTTTGTACTTTGAAATTAGCTAGAAAATTATTACCAGAGTTGCCGAATAAAAAATTATGAACTATTTGTGATTATTTCTGAATTATAAATGAAAGAGCTCATAGGGCTATGTGAGATACTCGTGCGACATTAGAAGTATTATGTAGATATCAAATGATGGAAATGAACGATTAAAAAAAGACTGATTTATCTCAGTCTTTTTTATATTGTTTGAAATATTAGTTGTTTTTTACTAGATTGTATGTATCTTTTGCAATCATCAATTCTTCATCAGTAGGGATTACGTAAACAGGAATCTTTGAATCATCTGCAGAAATCATTCTGAATTCTCATCTGAAATTATTTTTTTCTTCATCGATTTTAACTCCTAATGAAGCTATTTTTTCACATATCATCTTACGTGTATTTATACTATTCTCCCCTACTCCAGCTGTCATAACTATTACATCAGCTCAATTAAGCATATTATTGTACATTGCAATATAATTAGCAATTTTTTGTACGTACATATTTTGAGTTAATTTAGCTCTTTCATTTCATTCTTTAATTGCATTTTCGATATCTCTAGAGTCTGACGAAATTCCGCTAATTCAGAGTAAGCCACTGTTTTTGTTTAGTTCTTTAGTAGCTTCAGCAATTGTAATTCACTTTTTTGTGCAAATATATTCAAGAATACTTGGATCAATATCTCCTGAACGTGATCCCATCATAATTCCTGGTAATGGTGTGAATCCCATTGATGTTTCGATAACTTTTCAAGCATCGATTGCTGTGATACTTCCTCCGTTTCAGATGTGGCAAGTGATAACTTTTAATTTGTCGTTGTTTAGGTGTTTACATATCTCTTGATAAACATATTTGTGGCTAGTTCCGTGGAAACCATATCTTCTTACACCATATTTTTCATACCATTCATATGGAACTGGATATAAGAAGTGCTCAGGATCCATAGATTGATGAAAAGCTGTATCGAAAACTACTGCATTTGGTACATTTGGTAAAACTTGCTGAACAGCTTCAATTCCTGTAATATTTGCAGGATTGTGTAATGGAGCTACAGGAATCAGGTCTTTTAGAGTTTGCATAATTTCATTGTTTATAAATGTGGATTCATGAAATTTTTCTCATCAGTGAACCATTCTATGTCAAACTGCACCGATTTCATCCAATGATTTGATGGCTCATTTGTCTGGAGATACTAGAATGTCTAATATCTTTTTGAGAGCTTCTCAGTGGTTTCCTAAATTTCATGAAAATTCAGATTTATTTCAATTTTTGTCTTTGTTTGTAATTATTCATCATTCAATTCCTATTCTTTCAGCTAGTCATTTAGCTTCTACTGAAAAATTATTATCAGCATCGAAAAGCTGGTATTTTAAAGATGAACTTCCAGCATTAAGTACAAGGATTTTCATAATTGTTTTATAATAATATAAAAACATGTCTATTTACATAATTGATTATATTATGAATAATAATATTAATTTCAATGGAATCGATATTGAATTATTTGTAAATAATGTTATATTTTTTTAAGCAATTTTATGTGATATTTTGTATTATGGTTATTGATGCTCATACTCATTTAAACACAACTCTACTATTTACTGACTATAAAAAATATTTAGAAAATTTTGAAAAAATCTGATGAAAAATTTTGGTAAATTCGTGAGCTAACGATGAATATAACCGAAAATGAATTCAGATAGCTAAAGAATCAGTTAAAGATTTTCCAGATTTGGTGGTAAAGACTTCGATTTGACGACATCCATGTGATATTCCTCATAATGAGTCAGATTTTTTACCGCTTTTAGATGAATTGGAAAAATTGTATTATGAAAACAAGGGTTATGTTGTTGCAATCTGAGAATGTTGAATTGATTTGCATTTTCCAGAAAACCCAAGTGTAAAAGTTCAACAAAATGCGTTAAGATTACAGGCAGAATTGGCTAGAAAGTTAAATATTCCTCTAATGATTCATTCTCGCGATGGATTCCGTGAGACTATTGAAATTCTCAAAAATTTTTCAGATTTGAAAATTTATTTTCATGCTCGATGATATTGAAAGAATGAATTAGTAGAATGTGAAAATATGTTTCCAAATTTACGAATTGGCTGTACAAATGTGATTGAATATCCTAGTGCGACAAAAATTCGTGAATCTATAAGTAATATTAAAACAGCTAGAATTCTGACTGAAACAGATGCTCCATTCTTACCACCGCAAACTATGCGTTGACAACAGAATGAACCAGCTTATGTAACGTGTGTTTATGATAAATTATGTGAAATATTATGAATTTCTGTTATTGAATTAGAGAAAATTGTAGAAAACAATACGGTTTCATTATATTCGTTATAGTGTTTTTTATAATATAGTTGTTTTATTTTGTCGGATTGGTTTCCATCGACCTGCTGTACCGTTACTGCGGTTCCAATCTGTTTTATATACTGATGTACCAGTAAATTGTATTCATGATATGCTTGTTCATCTCATAAGCGATATCTCTACAGTTCCCATTTTCTCTCAATTATAAGATTCCCATTTTAAATTTGAATATGTATACATAATTTCAGTGCTATTATTTAGTTCTTCATTACTAATAATTTTATCCTTATATTTTATTCAAGTTGTCTTTCAATTTTCTTTTATATATTCTAATTTGTAAAACTTTGTTCAATTGATTTCTATATATGTATAGCCATCATTATCCTTTTTTTCTAAACTTTCATCAAATTCAAATTTCGTATAAGTTCAATGAGCATTGCTATTGCTAAATTTTTTTTCAACTATATGTCATAATGAAGATCGATTAATGTTTAACTCATCAAATTTATTTTTTAAATCTTTATCTATACTAACTACTGTTTTTTCTTTAAGTTTTTTATTATTAAGGTTTTCTTTTGTTTTTCACCTATTTATATCGTTTTTTAGTTTTTTTAGATCGATTCTTATTTCATCTAATGTATATAATTCAGAATTATCTTTTTTCTCTTTAAAATTTCTTCTTCATACCATTTTTAGTCTGTAAAAAATAAATTTATGCTTATATTATATATATAAAAAAAATAAAATCAAAATTTTGTAAACTTTTTTATCAAAATATTTTTTTATTAAATTTTTTTACTTATTATATAAAACTTATAGTTGATTTTATTTTAACAAATAATATATTCGTCTTAGATTTTTTTATTTTTTTATTTTTTTGTTATGAGAGATTTTTTAAGGAAATATTGATTAATAATTGGACTATCTTTACTTATTTTATTTGTAGCTCGAATTTGATATTCATCATTTTTCTCTTATTTAGCTGAGCATAAATATTATTTTTCAATTTTATCTTCGTGGCAGAATCGACTTGTCTTTATTTTTGCTTTATTATGTGCTTGAGTTTTTCCTCTTTTGTATTTGTTCGTAAGTTCTAAATTAAAAATTAAAAATCTAATTATTTGGTTTGCTGTTTGAGCATGAATTTTTGGGTTAATACATAGTAATATTAAGTGAGATCCTGTTTGATTTTGACATATATTAACTGTATTTAATACTTTATTACTTGTATGTTTATGAATATATTTGATTTTATGATTTTCTGCTATTTGAAGCTGGATTCAGAGAAAAATAATAAAATTTCAACAAATGCGTCGACAAGAAATATTCTTGAGTTTCTGAATTTGATTTTGTAGTTTTGTGATTATTGTTCAAATTTTGTTATGATTTTGATTATTATACTGAATTGTAAGTTGGGTACTTTTTTTGTGACTTTGATTTATGATTCGATATGAGAGAGTACACCTTAGAAAACAAGTAGAAATATTATGAAATATTCTAGAGCATTATAGAGATTGAATCATATTATGAGAATGGAATTTAAATTCAAAAAAGTTTTGGAATTGAAATAAAATACAATTATTACTTATACTACTACCAATAATTTTGTCTTTAGCTTATTTATATATGTGAATACAAAATGCATTTGTCCCTTATTCTACTGCTTGGGATGCAAATCATGAATATATGTATATTCCTAAAATTTTAGCAGAAAATGCATGAATTTATTGGTGAAATACTGTAGCTAATACTATGCCATGATTTTGGCATCAATTTTTAACATTTGTATTCTCTTTGACTGGTTGTACTGGTTGATGGTTTGGATTATCTTCTGATAATATTGCTATATCAATGAATAATATGAGTGCTTTTTTTGTGCTTATATTTTGAATTGGTATTATTTTTCAGATTTTTTCCCTTTTGGATGAAGATAAATTAGTAAAAGCTGAAGAAAAAAATGAATTAAAAAAATGAAAGAATTTGGTAATTGATGAAAAAATTAAGAATGTGAATTGAATTACTATGTGATGGTATATCTTATTACTTTGGTTGACTTGTTGAATGTGAGCTTTTCTTGTTATAGTTGATAATAAAACAGATTTATGAGTGATGTCTTTGTCTTTGTTGGCCTTGTTAGCTTGATTGATTTTTCTTCAAATTAGAAGAGATTCGAAAGAAAAACTAGAACTATTTAAATATATAATAATTGCTGGTCTATTTTTCTGATTCGCTGCTTTATGAAAGATTACTGCATTTGTAGATTTTGTGTTATTTGGATTATTACTAGTTTGATTATGGTTCTCTTCCTTATCAACACTTGGTTTATGAATAATGGTAATGTGACTAGTGAGAAAGTTTAATGTTTTAACTTCTTCTGTTATGTTGACAGATAATAATGCTACGTGGTTTATTATTATTTGATGAATTATTACTATTATTTGAATTATTATTTACTTTTTAAAAGATTCAAAAAGAAAAAATTTTTGGAAAAATGTAAGAGATTTGGCAATTCTGTGAATTTGTTTCTTAATCCCTCTTATTCTTCTTAAATTACCTTGGGCAACGATTAGTCAAATAAAAAACAATAATTTTTCGATATGAAATTCATTAAGAGCTGTATTTTTATCTATGAATAATCAAATAGAAGATAAGGAAACTTTTAAATTTTTAACACAAAATACTGCTGATAATAATTCTGAAATAGATAAAATATTTGATACAGATTCTATATCTTTAATAAGTCAAGATAAAATTGATGATAACTTTTTGGATACATATAAACAAAAAAACTTTAGTCAGTGCTTATCTGCCTGAAATATTTACACTGAAGAGGAATTAATTAGTTGATTACAAACAATAACATGATGACAATGAGGAGAAGATCTTTGAAGATATATTTGATATGGTTGGAAAGAATTTACTAAAACAAAATTACTTAAATTTGATGACTCTAGTGTAGATACAGTGTGGTATAAAATTTCTAGGGCTTGATGGCCAAAAAGTAATGAATGTGAATGATTAGATAATTCTGATAATGTTATATGTGTGAGTAATACTGTTTATTGATTATTAAAGTTTATACGAAAAAATAGCGATAATTGTTATGGATTAAATCATGATGCTAAGGTATTATGTAATAATTCTGAGGTTATTGATGATTTTAAAATTGATGATTTACGTGCTATTTATGATAATTGAATTAAAGACAAGCAATGAGAGGCTGGTATTTTATTGAAAACAGCCGTTGATAATTATGATAAAGCAAAATCTGAATGAAGAATTTCAATTTGAGCTAAAAATTCGGATATATTTTATGACGAAATTGTAAATTTAAGGCAATATTATCAATCTCATAGTATCTCTTCAGATGAAGATTCTGTGAATATTCCATATAGATATTTAGTACCTTTGAATATTTCGTTTAATTGGTCTTTGCAAAATTTGAGTAGTTATTATACGGATATTGGATATTTTTGGATAATTGTTTATTTATTACTTATTATTGCATTACCATATGCTATAATAAAAAGGAATAAGATTTTAACTTCTATTACTTTAACAACTCTTATTTGATGGGGAATTCGATGGATTATTTGATCTTCTATTTTGTGGTATTGAACTGTTTTGATTTCTTGGACAATGCTAACTTTAGTTCTATTTTGGAATAGTATTTTACTAAAAGATAATAATGAGAACCCAAAAATTATTCCTTGATTTTTGATAATATTGGTATGAGTTATTTTTTGAATTCAGATTATTTTCAATTTCTTAAGAATTGCTTCTCAATGAGCCAACAGTGTATTTGTTCGATATAAATGAAGTGTATGACAAGAGCAAATAATTAATAATAATTTAGAGTCTGTGAATAAAGAAAAGTTTTGATATTGATGGAAAAATATATTTGATTTACAATTTCCTCAGTATAATCCAATAATTAATGCTTTAGCTAATCGCGATGATAAAGATTGAGTAATTGTTGCATGAACATATATTCAATATTTTCTATGAAATCAGTGGAATATAAAGAGTGATTGAATGTTGTCTGATTTTTGGAAGAATACTTCTGATTGAGATTTGTGTAAAACATATTGGAGGCTGAAAAATGATAATACACGCTATTTAATCATAGATCCAAATATTTGAACGGTAACAATGTGAGAATGAAATGAAACATTATTTTATAGATTTTTCTGAAAATTAAATCAAAGGAAAACTAAAATTGAAATAGATTGAACTATTACAACATTAGTTAGGTTAGCGAGAGCTTGATATATTAATCTATTAAGTACAAACAATATATGATCAAAATATGCTTTTATTATTGATGATAATACTATAAGACAATATTTTGGTTTAAATTTAACTGATGAAGAATTGATTTTAACTAGAGCGAAGATGGCTGTGTTACAGTATTTTGATGATGCTGAGTCAATTTTTCAATCGATAATTAATATTTTTATTACAAGAATTATGTATGATGTACAATGATGAATTGAAGATATAGCAAATATTTATTGATTGGAAGTTGATAGTAATAAACTTAAAAATATTGCATACAAATATATTAATTGACAATCTATTATGTGAGATATTGAAAAGTTAAGTAATGATGAAAAGGCTGTTTTAATTAATTATATTAATATTTATTCTTCTTATAAATGATGAGATTCAGATAGAGCTTTATATATTGTACAAAGTTTATTGGTAAATAGTGTATCTGGATGAAGTCAGATTATAGCATTAGAATTAAATTAGAATAGTAGAAAAAGCTCATCGTTTAGATGAGCTTTTTTATATCACTTACGAAAGATGTTATATCTTTTTCTAAATCTCATGTTTTATTAATCGAACATCATGCAGCATTCGCATGTCATCATCATCCAAATTGTATCGCTAAATCTCTACAATTGTACTTTCATTTTGCGCGAAGACTAATCTTAATACAATCTTCTTTTTCTTTTCAAAGTATAACAAGTTGTTGATCTTTAATATCTCAGATTAAATATAAGGCATAATCTGCACTATCTGGATGAAGTCAGAATCTTTCTAATTCTTCTTGGGAATATCGAGAATAAATTATATCATCAACTTTCTGCATTCTTCAGAGTATAATTTGCATAAATTCTAAATCTTCGTAACTCTTACTGCGGAAAATATTATCAATTATCTGTTTTTTTTTAGCTCATTTTTCTAATAAAGCCAAATTATTTCTAGAAACACGAATAGATTCTTCTCATTCATCAAAACGAAAGTTTCCACTATCCGTCATTATTCATGTTAATAAAAAAGTTGCGATTTGCCAATCAATCAAATCTGGTCGCCATTGACTTGTTAGTTCAAATACTAATTGAGCTGCACTTATGGAATTATCATCACGAAATTCAATAGAATTTTTTATTGTTTTTGAAAAGATGTGATGGTCTATAATTACTTTATCTTGTCAGTCAAAATATTCTTCACGTCATTCTGCAAATTTTCTAATCATATTATAAGTAGAAAAATCTACAAACACAATTAAATCATAGTTTCAATAATCAAATTCTATTTGAAGATTCTGAATTGGTAGAAATGAAAAAGTTTCATTAGGAGCATCTGGAGTAAAATATGAAACATTTTTTCAAAATTTTTCCAACTGTAATCATAATCAAAACATTGATCCAATAGCATCTCAATCAATTGACTGATGTCCAAAAATTGCAATATTTTGCGCTTGTTCAAGCTTATTTTTCAATTCTTCTCCTTGCATTGTTTTAATTAATTATAAATTATTCTTGAACTAGTTTTTTCAGTTCATTAAGTCATTTCTCTGAAACTTTCATTTCATTTCACAGAACTTGAATAGTTATTTCTCATGGATTTCACGAAACTATTGTCATCAATTGTTTCATTTTTGAAAATGGTAGATTCTCAGATGTGATGGTAAATATTCCCACAGTTTCAGAATTAGTTTGTCATTTCGAGCATAGCAAAGCTCCCCCAGATAACATGGAATTTTGTATACTTTCCAAATCATCCATCACTTCGTAGTCCCCCTCTCCTCACAGAGAGAGAATATTCTCACTATCTTCATAGTTTTGCTCCCTGTTAGGGTGGCTGTCCGAAGGACTGAGGGGTTGTTGAAAGTCATCCTTTTCAACATCTTCAACTACCCCTTCATCAACTTTCTCTAAACTATCTTCATCAACTATTTCTTCTTCCATTTCATTTATTTCTTCATCAACTCACTCAATTTCTCCTTCTGTAACATCTTCTTCATTTTCACTACTAGAAATATTTTTAGTCAGATTTTCCTTATGTTCCTCTGCCATTTTTTCATTTTCTGCTGCAATTTCTGCTTTTATACGCTCAATATTCAGTTGCTGTTGCTCTCCCGCCCTAGCCTTTTTAACTTCAGAAACTGTATCTTTTTCATCATAAGAACCTCAAGCTAATTCTTTCAGTTTTTCACGTGAGGTTTTTACAATTTTTGAAATCTGAATTCTATTTTTCTTCCATCATGAAACGATAACTAAATTAAATTTCTCTAGTCAATATGTTTCAGATAAAAAGATATCAAAATTATCTGAAATATCCTCTATTGTAATAAAAAATCACTTTTTCTTTGCACGACGAATATCTTTTATATATCAAACTATTTCAAAATTACCCACATCACTTTTATTCTTTATATTTGAAAGTAGTGTCTTTTTTTTGATAAATTTATACAATCAATCTAATGGATTTCATGAAATGAATGTTTTGAAAACTTCTTGTTCCATCATCAATCTTTCCATAAGGGTAGATTTATCTACTTTTCTTAGTGGAATTTTATTTTCCAAGTCTCAGAATAATCATTGATTTGCATTAGCCGAATTTGAAATTCGGTTAATGATTATATCTAAATTATTTCGAAGAACTTTACGATCTTCAAACCCATCTAAAGCTCATGATTTTATTAATCATTCCAAACTTTTTCTATTTAATACTTTTGAACATCTTTTACAGAAATCTTCAAGAGATGTATATTTTCATCATCTCTTTCTCTCCTCTTGAATTTCTTCTCATGTATCGAATCATACTCATTTAATAGAAATAAATCAGATTCTTACACTTTGATCAATAGCTGCCACATGATTAAATGACACATTCACGTCTGGCTGTAAAATATCAATTCATTTCTGCTGAATTTCTGAAAAATAAAAACTCTGTGTATCAGTATCTTCTTCTACAGAACGTATCAAAGCAGCAGAAAATTCGATAGGATAATGCACTTTTAGATATGCAGTCTGATATGCAATCATGGCATAACAAACGGAGTGTGATTTATTGAATGAATATGAAGCAGCTGGTTCAATCATTCTTTCATAAATCTGGGTCGTAGTTTCAGGTTTATAATTATGATAACTAGCACCACGTTCTTGGAATTCTTTTTTGAGTTGTTCGATGATATATTTTTTCTTTTTTCATACTCCACGACGAAGAAGATCTGCTTCTCAAAGTGAAAATCATGCCATTGCTTGTACTAGAAACATCAATTGCTCCTGATAAACAGCGATTCCATATGTCTCCTTTAAGAATGGATTGAGATCTTCAATCAGTTTTCTTCTTTCTTCTTCTGCTACTTCTGCTCAATATTTTTTTGTCAATTCTGCTCTAAGTTCTGGATACATATATTCAATCTCTTCTTTTCCTAGTCTTCTATTAATATAACTTGGAATAAATTCCATAGGTCATGGACGATAAAGTGCGTTCATGGCTACTAAGTTATCGATTTTTTCTGGAATTAGCTCAATCAAATAACGGCGCATTCATGGAGATTCAAATTGGAATATTCACGTAGTATCTCATTGCTGAAAAATTGATTTGTAGGTTTCTTCGTCATCGATTGGAATATCTAAACTCATAGTTTCCAAAAATTCTTCAAACATTTCTGGAATTTTTTCTCATCTCTGATCTGCACGTGCTTTGATAATTTTTACGCAGTTCTTGATGATGGAAAGATTACGTAATCCCAAAAAGTCCATTTTGAGAAGTCAGATTGATTC
>JAEEGL014220982.1_pt1 | contig 13955 bp, 6 predicted proteins | sample 9134231 | NCBI WGS metagenome assembly JAEEGL01 (sample SAMN16246548, study PRJNA631951) | gut metagenome | biome: gut microbiome; feature: rumen; material: fiber-attached | host: Bos | place: Iran: Karaj | collected 2018-10
CGGCGAAGAAAAGACGGAAGAAAGAGATCCGGAACAAAAATCGGATGAAATAAAAAGATCATCTTCCGAAGAAAAATCGAACGAAGAAGAAAAAACGAACGACGAAGACGACGCCCCGAAAAACGAGTGATCTATATTTAGAAATGATGTTTTTTCAAGAAAATGCGCTCTTTTGCGAGAGCGCATTTTTTAATTTTTCGGTGTAAAACGCATGATTCGATTTTTAGTGATTCCGTTTGTTTTTCGCTATTTTTGTTTTTTGCGGATTTAATTAATTTTATACGCGAAAGAAATGATGGCTCAAGCGATTCTTTTTGATATGAGCGTGGGATAAACCCACGCTCGGATATAAGTCTGCTCTTGACAATACGCGCGCGTCTGTGTTATAGTACAATTACTATGGGACAAAAGGCGAAAACAAAAAATTTTAAGCAGTTTATGCGGAGATACTGGTACTGGTTCGTGGTCGTACCCGTCCTGATCGCCGTCAGTTTCGTGTGGATGTCTTTCATAGGTTTGTTCGATACGCTCAAGCCCATCGCAATTAAAACGGACACGCCGAAGAATATCGATATGTATGTCAATTCTTCTTATCACATGGTCGTCACGTCCGATTCCGATCGCACTCCCGTTTATTCTTCCAGCAGGCCGTACGTCGTCGAAGCGAGGGAAGACGGTTTTTTGATCGCTCACGACGAAGGGATCGCGGTCGTTACCGCCGATTTCGGCGTAAAAAAATACGAAGTCGTCGTTAACGTTTTTCCGTATGCTTTCAATTGGTATCTGACGACGGGAGATAAATTTACGCAGCAAGACGTTTACGACGTGTTTTCTTTCGCGGCGAGCGACCTTTCGTCAATTTCGATATCGGGTAACGAACATCTGGAAACCGCTTGGAATAATGAGACGAACGTCAGCGAGTACGTCGTTACCGGGGAGATCCCGGACGACGCTGCCCCCGTTTATATTTCGATCGGTTCACCGTCGAATAAGAACAATCTGAGTTTTTCTACCAAGGGCGAATTGACCGTCTTTCTTGTTCCGTCGCCGGAAATAAAGGCGGAAAAAACGGCCGCTTACGAAAAGGCGCTGAAAGAAAGCCGGGGCGCGTTGCCCGATATCCCGGATCGTGTCGATGAAGAAATGGTCGTTGATTGCGGCGCTGTGATGGAACTGAAACCGAAGATATCTTCGGAAGGACACTTGTCTTATTATTTGCAAGGCGTAGATCCGGATTTTCCCCTTAAGATCGATCAACGAGGGACGATCTTTTCCGAAGCGTTGTTGGATGAATTTTATATTGTCGCCGTAGTCAGCAGCGGTGAGATATGGCGATGGAAGTGTACCGCCGTACCTCGTTCGGCCCCCGTATATTTGTCCGTAGGACAAAAGATCCTTTTGGAAGATTATGCGTCGACCATCCCGTCCGACGTTGTGAGAATAAATTCTACGTCGGCCAAACTGGAACCGCTGTACAGCGGCGAAGAACTGATAGGTTATCGCGCATTGGAGACGACCGAACGATACGTATTCATCAACTGTTACTCAGACGAGGACAAAGACTATGTGACGTTCCGCCTCGTCGTGACCATCAACGACGACCCGTACGAGGAACCGGAGGAAAATGATGACTAAAAAAAGAGCATTGCTTCTTATTTGTTTTTCGGCGGTTTTTCTTTTTGCCGCTTTTGCCGCGCAAACAGGGTCTTATGCTTACGCCGACGACGTTGATCTCCACGCGATAGATCGCGTTGTGATCGATCTTGCGGCTGTGAACGAAGAAGGAGAGGCTCTCGAACTTGCGCCGACGGAAGGGGGCGCATACGAGTTGACGTACGGTTCCGTTCTTACGCTCAGGGCTCGTTTGGACGACGCCGACACGGAAAACGCGCCGTCTCTTTACGACGACGTGTATATGTATTATCAATGGTTCTTTTCGGACGGAACGTCGGAGTCGACTCCGCTTAGCGAACGTATCGTAGGAGAGACCAACGTCCGTCTTACGCTGACCGAGCATATGCAAAGCGGCGTTTATTTTATTCGATTGACTAACATCCAATACGGCGGAAGCCGTCTTGCATTTGAAGAACAATCGGAGCCTTTCGATATAAAAATTTTACCGAAAAAACTGACTGTGGAATACACGACGACCGAGGTCGTCTATAACGGCAAAGCGCAGGATATCGGTTATACCGTCACAGGAGAAGTGGCGGGTCGCCCGGCAAACTGTTTGGTGGAATACGATCGCTCTCCGACAAACGTAGGAACGTATAACGCGTTTGTTTTTACGCAAAACGATAATTACTTGATAGAACGAGAAGACGTAGAGTTCGTGATAACCAAAGCGCCTCTGACCGTCACCGCGGGAAGCGTCGTCGTGCTCGCCGGTTATTCGTACGAAGTGAGTATTACGTACGAAGGATTTTGCGGCTCGGATAACGAAAACTCATTGGATTATCCTCCGACTATTCTCGGCGCCGATCTCGCCTATCGCGAACCGGGCTTTTATCAGGTGATTCCGGACGGACCGGCAACGGATAAAAATTACGAGATCACCTATGTGGCGGGAACGGTGCAAGTTAATCGCTCGACTCTCAAAGACGATTCCGTACTCGGTTTTACCGGTACGGCGAAAGGATCCTTTTCGTCCGACGCCGCGCTTTCGATAACCGAAGTCGATAAAGAGGTCGTCAAATCCGCTTTTAAACTGTGGCAAGTTCCTTCCACCGCATACGAATTAAAACTGACCGGCTCTTCCAATCAAGAAACCTATACCGTCGTGATGGAGAACGTAGAACTGGCCGGTTGGGTCAAGAATATCTGCTTTGTCAACGAAGAAGGAAAGACCGAAAAGGTATCCTCTTTTTCATACGACAAAGACCAAAAGAGGCTTACGCTCGTTATGACGCAGACGTCCGGTTACGTAGTTGCGTATCATAATTACTTATGGTACGTTATTGCGGGGGCGGTTCTGCTTTTAATAATAATTTCCCTTCTGATCTTCCATAGCCATGACAGAAACAAACATAAACTGAATCGTCTTATCGCCGGTTCCGCCAAGGTAGAAGCCGATCGTTATCGAGAAAAGATCGGTGCGTACGAAGAGAAGGAGCGCAGGAAGATTTAGGTTTTCGGGGGTTTTGTCATCGTATGGAAAACACAGGTAAAGCGAAGTTTCTTCGGTATTTCGCGCTGCTTATCGCGGCTTTCGTATGGGGGACGGCATTCGTCGCCCAAAGTAAGGGTTCGGAACTGATCAAGCCGTTTACTTTCACCGCAATGCGCGCCGTTTTGGGCGCCGTCGTGCTGATACCCGTTATTCTGATCATGGACGGCGTGAAAAAGAAGAAAGGCACGTGGACGCCGCCGAGCGATAAAGATAAAAAAACGCTGTGGCTGGGTGGTTTTATTTGCGGTATCGTAATGGTTTTTGCCAGTAATTTGCAACAATTCGGCGTCATGTATTCCACCGTCGGTAAATCCGGTTTTATCACGACGCTTTATATCGTTTTGGTGCCGATCTTCAGCTTGTTTTTGAAGAAAAAAAGTCATTGGATCGTTTGGGTGTCGGTGGTTATCGCCGTAGTCGGACTGTACTTTATCAGTTTTGCCGGAGGCATGGAAAGCGTCAGCGTAGGCGACTTTTTCCTGATTGCGTGCGCATTCTGTTTTACCGTTCATATTTTGGTCGTCGACCATTTTGCCAATTTGGTGGACGCCGTTAAATTGAGCTGCATTCAATTTGCGACGCTCGGACTCTTTTCCGCGATCATCGCGCTTATTTTCGAGCGGCAATATTTTTCCGTGTCGGCGATGCTCGATTGCTGGTTGCCCATTCTTTACGCCGGCGTAGGATCTTGCGGCATCGCGTTCACGTTGCAGAGCGTCGGGCAAAAAGGGACCAACCCGACCATCGCTTCTTTGCTTATGAGTCTGGAATCCGTATTCTCCCTGCTCGGAGGTATCGTGATCATGCACGAAGGCATGACGTGGAAAGAAGGCTTGGGATGCGGACTGATGTTTTTGGCGGTGATCCTGACCCAACTTCAAGACATTCTGAAAAAGAAAAAAGCCTGATTTTTAAATATAAAATCAGCGATTTTTGAGAAGAATCAGCGGCACTTCCATCTCTTCCGTCATCGACGTGTGTTGTCCGGCAAAAACGGACGAAAAGGGATGCAAAAGGGCGAGCAGATGGGTTTCCGTACCGACGGCGAAATAGTTGCCGAGGACGTTTAGTTTTTCCGTTCTCGGACCGAAAACGCCTTTTTCGATCAGATCGTCGGTTTTCATAAGGGCGAAGTGCTTTCCGTACTTGTTCGTAAAATACTTTTCGAAGCGAATTTTTTCGCTTTCTTTGACGTGGAGAGAAACGGCGCGCACTTCGATGTGCAAAGGACCGTCGAGCATACTTTCCAACTCTTTGTCTTCGTACATGGGTACGTATCCGTTTATGTTGACCTGTCCGTGGTCGGCGGTAACGATAACGAGCGTATCGGTCAGATCCTCGACCAGTTTTTTCGTTCTGTTTTGGATATCTTCCACCATTTGACGAGAGGCTTCTGCGTCTACGCCGCGGTGATGAAAAATATTGTCCGGCTGGGGACAATGAACGTATACGAATTGTTTTTCGTCGCGCGCGGCCAATTCGTAAAGGCGGCTGAAAACGCCGCCGACCGTCTCTTCGACCATGCGGTCTTCGTTACCGTCGTCTATGATAGCGGATAGAATGGAATAAACGTGATAATCCGTTTTATTGTCGAGATAAAATCCGCGTAGCGGAAACATTTTTTTCAAGGCTTTTTGATCTACTTTTTCATATCTGTTCTCGGAACGGGTGCCGACGAGGATATCCACCCGCCCGCCCAGCGAAGGAATATTCATGCACCATCCGAAGCGACCGTGTTGAGACGGATATAAGCCGGAGATCATCGTGGCCGAAGCGCATGCCGTGGTAGACGGGAAGACGGTCGTCAACGTTTTTACGGTGTGCGAACGGAAATATCCGTCCGCGGGCGTATCGAGCTCGAGAGGGTACGTACCCAAAGCGTCGAAAACGAGGAAAAAAACGCGTTTATAACCCTGTTTTAACTCTTTGTCTAATTCGGGGACGGTCTTATTACCGTTCGGACAGCCCAAAAACGAAGCGAGCGAAGCCGCGACGTTGAGAACGTTATTTCCGTTATAATCGGGATAAATAAAAGCCATGATATGTCGCCTTTTTTTGTTTTTTCGTGATGTTATTACGATTATAACAAGAAAAAACTTCGTAGTCAATCGGAAACGAACGGAGTTCTTTTCGACTTTTCCGTGCGAACTCTTTAAAATAAATATAATTTATTTAAAGAAAATAAAAAAAGTATTGAATTTCAAAGTCGGGTATGGTATCATAGTATACATGAAATCGTCGAGTTCGTTTTTTGGCATGAAAAAAATTGCTCGGATACTGCTTGTCGCGGTCGTTTTGACGCTGGCGTTTTTCGCTGCATTTTACGCGGTCCCGAATAAGGACGCCGCTTTTGCCGCGGGAGACCTCGATTGGGAAGTCTTCATTAAGTACAGAGACGGTTCCGTTTATTCCGATATCCCGCAGGTAGGCGTATGCAAACAAAGAGAACTGTGGTTCTTTGTGTCCGGCTATTCCCTTAACGACTCTTACGAATACTGCGTCACCAAATCGCCGAAAACGACCAAAGAAGATCTGGACGGTTGCGACTGGACGCTCATAAACGCGTCCGGCAGTACCTCGGTTGAGACGATAAGCGGCGTCGATTACATTAAGTGTTCTTATACCGTCGACACTTCGGAAGGCGGTATCAGCAGAGATTATTATTATTTCCGTCACGTGTATCAAGTGCCTTCGGGCGATACCTTCGTCAGAGAAAAAGAATACTACGCCTGGGAAAACGGCGCGGACTTTTCTCCCATCTATTGGTATATCACCGTTAACGTGAACGACGGCAACGAAAACGCTTTCCGTTCCATTCAGGCCAGGTATCTTGCGAAAGGCGCTACGGTTGAGTCGAAATACGACGGTACCTGGACGGCCAATCCGGTCACCTTTACCGTGACGACCGCGACAATGGAAGCGAACGCCGTTACCGGCGAAGGCGGCGAACGCAATTTCGTCTATAACGAATCCCGCGAAAGGATCTCTTATTCGGAAAACTTTAACGGTTTTTACGAGACGAAATACAGAGAATACCGCGAAACGGGGCTTTATTCCGACGCCGAAGCGCAGGAACTGGCGCAGATCGCCGCGGCAAAACTGTCTAACTGGCAGTTCTTCCGGAACGGGAACAACGAGGTATCCGTTTCCAAGAGTCTCGACGGCGTCGTGATCTGGTTCCGTGTGACCGATATCGCCGGAGAATACCCGAAATTTTCTTATTACGGACGCGGACCGGAAGGACTGGGCGGCGAACCGTATTTTATCAATATCGACCCCGCCACGCCCAACTTCGACGTTTCGGCTCAGACTTATAACGTGGAGGCGGAGCTGATCGACTATCAATCGGCTTCGTGGACGAGCAACAGCGTTCATTTCAGACTGAGCGACACGAGCAGATGCATCTCCGGCATTACGTATCAATATTCCGCCAACGGCGCCGGTTTTACGGAAATGGGCGGCACCGATCTGGAGATCACGGTATCTACCAATCCGGTCCTTTTCCGCGCGGTGACCGAAGCCGGAAAATACTTTGAGTATTCTTTCCGTTACGTCGTTAATATCGACGGCGTTTCTCCGCAGATCCTCAGCGAGGGCTATACCATCGACCCTGACGGCGAAAATACCTCGGACGTTTGCGACAAAAAACTTTCTTCGACCGAACAGCCGATGAGCCTGAACGGAACGGTATCGGCGGTAACGGTATACGATTACGCAAACAATAAGATCACCGTCAAAGTGTACAACAGAAACGCCGAGGGTAAACCCGTTTTCAACGCCAGCGGCGTGACTTTCTACTACCAAGATGCGCGCGCGCGTAACCTATATACTAACAACTGGCAAAAGATGACCGACTTCGAGACTTCCGGAGACGAAAGATTTTATCGGTATTCTTTGGCGGTCGGGACCGATATTTCGAGGACGCAGTACGTTAAGTTCAAGATCGTCAGCGGAGCCGGACTGTCCAGCAGCGAGTTGGAAGTATGCGTGACCGTCGTCAACAGCGTCTTTACGTTTACGCTCCCGGACGACAACTATCTTATCGCGCAGTATAACCAGGACGGATGGATATCGGATAAAGCGACCATCCGCGCGATCGTTTCGGTCGATTCGGTAGAACATCCCACGACGCAGTATACTTTCTATTACTGGACGGACGAATTAACGGGAGAGGGCACGACCGAAGCTAAGATCAAGGCCCAAGCCTCGAGTTCTGTCGGCGTCCCCGTAGAGTTTTACGACGAAAAGAACGGAGAGATATTATGGATCTACGAGTTTGATTTAGTCGCAAGCGCCAACGCTTTCTTCAATATGCGCGCTATGAACGCCGCGAAAAAACTGAACGGCGATACCAAGACGACCTACGATATCATTCGTATCGACGTTCTTGAACCGACTTATACCTGGGACGCTTACGTCTATCCGACGACGGGCGAGATCAGTCCGGAAGACTTAAAGAATATCGAAAAGATAAAAGACTATGCCGACGACGGGCGGATGCTCAAGATCGCCGATAAGGACAATCCGGACGCAGGTTGGGTAAACGGATCCATTTATTTAGTGGTGGCCGTCGACGTGGGCGTATCCGGTATCAATCTTAAGGATATGGCGTTTGCTAAGGACGGCAACGGCAATCCCATGTATGATACCGCCGGCAATCTCGTCTGGCAGGAAGTGGCAGGCTTTCATACCGTCGACTTCCACGAGGCGAATACCGCCGGAAGTACTTTCGGAAAGTATTATTACTTCTTCAGTCTTAACAACAACGACGCGAGCAAAACGATCGCCGTTTCCGAATATCGTTACCGTATCTATACGGGAAGCGGCATATCCACCGATATTTCTTTCAGCGCGAAGTTCGACTCGACTGAAGTGATCCGGTTAAAGAACGTGGACGTAAACAGCGCGACGGGTAAGAACAGCCATTCCTGGTCGGTCAACGCCGGTTCCGGCGTGTTATCCGATCCGACTTTCTCCGTTTGCGAAGATATCTCGTTATCGTTCGCCAGTTCTTTGGACGCGGCCGGGGTCGAAGACCATTACAGATTGTTCTATTATCCCTTTACCGCCGATATGATCGGTATGGCCGGCGCCGTGCCGACGGACAGCGAACTGCTGGCGTATGCAAGTCGTATCGCTGCGGAAGATAATCTTTCTTCCATTAAAAAGTACGTCGAACTGACCGAAGATGCCGTTAACGCGCAGATCGCTTCGGACAGCCAAGGCACTTTATATTTTGCCGTTTACCTGAAGAGTAAAGCGCGTAACTGGCAGAACGTCTCCAATTCGAGCGGCTTTTACGTGCTTTGCGTCGAATACGACACTCTGAATATTACCATCCAGTATCGTCTTGACGCCCTTTCATCGTTGGAAGGCGGCGATACGGACGAAGACGATATGGCTTCCGGCGTCTGGAAACGCGGCGCGCTCGAGATATACGTGACGTTGCCTATCGACGACAAAGGAACCAAGATCAAAGCGGGAGACGGCTACACCTATTACTATATGCTGATCTCCTTCGGTACGCGCGGCGAAATACCCGACGTTAACACTGTGCTTTCCACGGAGAGTAACTGGATAGCGGCTTCCGGCGACTATAACGGCTCGGACGAATACGTCTTTACCGTGCCGTTTACCGGGCGTTCTTTCTACGGCTATATCGGTCTCAGCGTCTGCAATAAGGCGAAATATCGTTCGATCGGATTCGAGTCTATCAAGATCCTCCGCGTCGACAATACGACTCCCGATATTCTCAGGATCATTCAGGGAAAGACCGCGGACGGCTTGGTGGAAGAACGCGTCGACGAAGCGACGACGAGAAAGATCGTGTCCGTCAACACAAAAGACGAGATCACGCTGAACGCGTCCGCTATTCACGCCGATCTGACGCATTCCGCGATCACGTATTACTATATGCGTTTATCGTCCATACCCACCGACGTTACGGAAAAGAAGTATTCTACCGTTTCCGATATGACCTTGCTCGAAAACTCCGGAGTAAACGTTTTCTCTCTCGCGAATAATTTCTCGAAAGAAAACTTCTGCACCGTTTATCTGATGATTTTTGCCATCAACGGCGTTGCGACGCATTCTACCGGCTTTGCCGGTTCGACGGAATGGGAAACGGGTCTCGGCGGCGGATATACGGTAACTCTTACTACTATTTACGAATTCAATTACGACCCGAGCGAATTATCCGCGACCGCGCTTGCGCCGAGTTCGGGCAGCGCCGATTTTAATGATGGTATGTACGAATTTACGTGGCAAGAGGTGGTCGGCGTCAGTATGACCGTCAAATCGAACAAGCGTAACAACGTGCCCAATTATTACCGCTTTATGTTCTCCGTGGACAGCGGTAGCACTTGGTATAACTATATGGAAGCCGGCGCCGTTGCGTACTACTCTTCGGACGAGATGAAAGAGATCCGCTTCACGGCTGATTCTTTGGCCGAATATACGGACGCAAACGGAAATCATCCTTTTGAAAACGGCGTTTTGTCGACGTTCTATTTCAGGGCGGTCAATAAGGCCGGAGCTTACGCCGACTGCGGCAACGTCTATATCGCTATCGACGAGACCATACCGGAATTCGAGGTCGTCATGCACGACCATAACGGTCTGGTCTATATCGGAGGCAATACCGTCGACTTTAACAGCGGCGACGAGAACTGGACCAACGGCCCCGTTACCGTTAACGTCAATATTACGAGAATGCCCGCTTCCGGCGTGCGCGTTTATTACTATTTACGTTACCTCAATTCCAATAAGTCGATCGAGTCGCCTTTGGCTTCTTCCAGCGAAGGAAAGGGTAAAGAACTGGTCAGTTACGAGCAGTTTACGACCGATCGCTTGGACGGCTTTAACCTGAACCGCGACGCGGTCATCGTTATTACCGCGGTCAGTCGTTCGGGCGCGAGCAATATTCAACCCACTATCATGAGCGTCCGCGTCAGCGTCGATCAGCAGACTCCCGTCTTTACCATGACCGGAAAAGCGTACGAAGAAAACGACGAAGGCGTGGCCAGCAGTATAGAAAGGATCATTGCGAGCGGCGAATGGACCGGCATGAATACGGTCAGCGTCACAAGGGAAAGGACCGTCGCAAACGTTTCTCCCGTCGTTTACACCTATACTTGGCAAGACGAAACGATGAACGAGCCGGAAAGTCATATCTGGAGCGATACGGAAGTAAGCATTTCTCGGAAGAAGACCGGAAAATTGATCGTTACGGCGACCAGCGCCAACGGCGATTCCTCCAAAGGTAAGACTTATACGGTCGAATTCGATATCAATATCGACACCACGCCGCCTACTATCGAGTTTTCCGGCGGTATCAACGTCATCGAAGGGTCCGAACAATATATCGACCTGCAAGTCGTCGTGCACGGCGATAACCTCGATATCGTCGAGTATATCACCGTTAAAGAGGATACGCGCGGCTTTACGTTCGATCCGACGGGATACGTTCTTTCCACCAGCAGCGTCGATAACTCGACCCGTCACGAAGCGTCCGAACCCAATCCCGATATCAATTATCGCGGATACGTCAATATATACGTGCGCGATAAAGCGGGGCACGAAGTCCATTTCCAAATGTACGTCGTGCCGTTCCCCCTTACGGTCAATACCATTCAACTTACCGACGAAGATAAGACGATGGTCGATAAACTCGAGCATACGCTCGGTCTTGCGGTAGAAGCCGGTTATATGGAAAAGAGCCGTATCGAATACTTTGAAAACATGATCTCCCGTTTGCGCGACAGAATGGAGACCTTACAAACGGAGATCGACGGGTACAGGGATTATCTTGAAAAACTGGCGAACAGAAGCAGTTTTGAACTTCGTTCCGACTATGCCGAAATGCTCCGTTATCGCACCACTTTCCAGAATTACGAAGTTTACGGCCAAAAGTGGATACAGACGGCCATCACCGGCGACTCCACAAGTAGATATTACGCTTATTATAAAAACTTCCTGAATCAATTCGACAAGTTGTTCGCATTGATGGAACAGGTGGAAAGAGTGGAAACGCACGTGACGGAACTGCCCGCCATCAACATGGTCGAGGCGGAAGACTATACCGAGATCCTGCGCGTCTACGACGAGTACTTCGACCTGTCGCAAGACCAGAAGTCCTGCTTTACGTCTAACCTTTATAATAAGTTGATGGATCTTAAAGAGGCTTGCGAAGTTTTGCTTCTGTCCGATAAAGAAACGGGCGTTATCCTTGACGGAGACTTTGCGCCCGGCGCGACGGTCGCGGTAACGGATTATAACGCAGACACGGACACGTATAAGAACGCGCAAGCGCTTCTGATGAATACCGTTCAAGCAGGTATGCCTCGCGCTATTGTGTCTATCCACCGTGTTTCGCTCACCGGAGCATACGCGCAGACTGCCGCGAGCGATATCGAGGTGCAGCTGCCTATTCCCGAAGAATATCGTTCTTATATTTATTTCGACGTATATTCCTTAGCCGACGACGGTTCTATGCGGAAGGTCAACGGCAGTATCATTCAGCCGGATGGTAAATCGGTCCGCTTCTCGACGGCGAACCTGGGTACGTTCGTACTCTGCGTTACCGCCGACATTCAGGAACAAGAGGTCAACACCGATTCATACGGCAGTATCTTCGGCATTCCGCTCACCGCGACGATGATCAAGTATTTGCTTTATATCGGCGGCGCGCTTTTTGCGCTTATCTTCCTCGTGTTTATCATCATGGGTATCCGTCAGCGTCGGTTTATGAACAGCTATAACCGCGCTTACAGAAACTCCGTTTATCGCCGTCAAGCGCGCGGTATTCCCAAAGGAAATAAGATCCGGTAGCGGTGTAATATGTGTTTTTTTTCCATTCGTAAACTGGTAAAACAGCAAAAGTATATGGCGGCGTCTTTAGACGCCGTTTCGGCAAAACTCGAGAATATTACGCAAGAAAACGATCGTTTACGCACTTATATTTCGGAGATAACCAATTTATCCAATAACGCTTTGGTAAGCGGTATCAATTCTACGTTGAACGCCGTGATGGAAAACGTCAAAACGATCAGCACGACTAACGAACAGCGTATTTTAGAAGTTCGTACGCAGGTAGAAAAGAACCTGACCGAGATCAGAGCGGACAACGAAAAACAGCTTACCGCCATGCGCGAAGTGGTGGAAGAAAAGTTAACGAAGACAGTCAACGAGCGCATTTCGGCTACCTTTACGACCATCAATCAACGACTGGACGAAGTCAATAAGGGCCTAGGCGAACTGCAAAGTTTGTCCGGCGGGGTAAACGATCTGAAAAAAGTCCTCACCAACGTAAAAACGCGCGGCGTATGGGGCGAAGTCAGCTTGGCCAATATTTTGGAAGGGATATTGACGCAAGAACAATACGTGACGCAATATAACGTCACCGGGCGCAGAAGAGGAGACGACTCCGGCCTGGTCGATTTTGCTATTGTTCTGCCGGGCAAAAAGGACGGAGAAAGGGTCTTTTTGCCTATCGACGCCAAGTTCCCATCGGAAGACTATCAACGCTTACTGGACGCGTCGGAAAAAGGCGACGCCGCCGGCGTAGACGCCGCCGCAAAGGCTCTTGCGGCCGCCGTCAAGCGTCAGGCAAGAAGTATCCGCGACAACTATATCAATCCGCCGCAAACGACCGATTTTGCCGTTATGTACTTGCCGACGGAAGGCCTATATGCCGAAGTCATCCGCAACGCGGGATTGGCCGAAGAATTACAGGGGCAACTGAAGGTCATCCCCGCAGGTCCCACTACCATCACCGCTCTTATTAACAGTTTGCAACTCGGGTTCCGAACGCTTGCCGTTCAGAAATCTTCGCGAGAGGTGTTTGATCTGCTTATGAAATTCAAAAAGGACTTTGAGCAATTCGCAAATCAGATCACTCGCGCGCAAGGGCAGATCGAGGGCGTCAATAAGATATTGGACGAGGCTTCTCGGCGGAACGATATGATCATGAAAAAGTTAAATAAAGCCGAAGGTCTCGCGCCCGCGATCCCCGGTTCTTCCGAAGAATAATTTCCACCTTTTTACAGCGATAAAGGCACGCTTTTTATGGTATGATACCCATATGAAAAAGCGTGTTTTTTTATTATTATTGATTTTTACTTTTTTATTGTTCGGATGCACCGAAAACAAGATTTCGGAAACCCAAACAGAGGGTCAAGCGGTAGATATCCCGATCGATTATCCGATGGGATCCGTTTCTTCGCAAGCGCCGATCGAAGAAGATGTCGAGGAAGAAAAAACGGTAGCGCGGGTCGAAGAAGAGATCGAACGAAGCGCGCCCCTTGCGTCGTACGTAAAAAGCGAAGTCAACGCCCTTGCCGTACGTTCCGGTCCGGGAACGGGATATAAAAAACTCGGTTCGCTCGACAAGGGCGATCTCGTTCGCTTCCACGGACTCGAAGGCGGCTGGTATCGCACCGAATACTTGGGCGGAGTCGCATACGTCTCGGCGTCGGATAAGCTGTCTTCCCTTTTTACCATGGACGAAGCCGACGAACGGACGGAAGAAGTGATAAAAACGGGCGAAAGGTATCTCGGTACGCCTTACGTCTACGGCGCCGTTCGACTTCACGACGGATACGGACGTTTATTGAAAAATTTTTCGACAAAAGAATTCGACTGCTCTTCGTTCATGCAATACATATTTTTTTACGGCGCGGACGTGATGCTGCGAGAGACTACCAGGACGCAGGTAAGTCAAGGCGAAAAGGTCGATAAAGAGGACTTGCGGCGAGGCGACCTTATTTTTATGACTAACGCGTCCAGA
>JAEEGL017370524.1_pt1 | contig 13955 bp, 13 predicted proteins | sample 9134231 | NCBI WGS metagenome assembly JAEEGL01 (sample SAMN16246548, study PRJNA631951) | gut metagenome | biome: gut microbiome; feature: rumen; material: fiber-attached | host: Bos | place: Iran: Karaj | collected 2018-10
CGAACCCGCCACCTCGACCTTGGCAAGGTCGCGCTCTACCAAATGAGCTAAATCCGCAGGTACACACTCAGCCTGTCGGTCGAGTGTGTGGTGCCTCCGGTCGGAATTGAACCAACGACACGGGGATTTTCAGTCCCCTGCTCTACCAACTGAGCTACAGAGGCAAGTTTTTGGCGACCCAGAGGGGGCTCGAACCCCTGACCTCTAGCGTGACAGGCTAGCGTTCTAACCAACTGAACTACTGGGCCGTATAGAAGGGCTTGGTGGGAACAACAGGGCTCGAACCTGTGACCCCTTGCTTGTAAGGCAAGTGCTCTCCCAGCTGAGCTATGCTCCCATGCCTCATCGTGCGACGGGTTGTATTATAACACAGATTTTCGCCGTTGTCAACACCTTTTTGAAAAAAAGTTTGGAAAATTTGAAAAAAATCGGGCGGTCCCGGCGGGAAAGAGCGCTCCCTCCCGCCGTATATCCGCGTTGTTTATTCCTTTTCCGTCTTCTGATAATTTCCGTCTCTGAATATTATCGCGCCCGTGACGACGACTATCGTAAGCGATACGAAAAGCCCGCCGCAGACGTCGGAGAGAAAGTGCGCGCCCGCCATGATCCTCGACGTCATTACGACCGCGACCCAGCAAAGGTGGATTATCCTCGCTGTCCTGCCAGCCTTTTCGCGTCCGAACGCGTCAAAAAGAAACGTTATCGGCATTATGAGAAACGCGCTTGCCGTATGTCCCGACGGGAATGATTTGAACGCGTCGCTTGCCGGCTTGCCGTTTATCCTGTACCACGGAAAATCATATACGTTCGTCGGATCCTGCAGCCATTCCCTGAAGCGCATCCTTCCGAAAACGGTCTTGAGCAGCTCTATTATCGCAAGCTCCAGAAGAAGCGATACGATGCAGAAAATAAGCACTCTCTGCGCCTTTTTCAGCCGTTGTTGGCTGATTTTTGCCGAAAGGAAGACGAACAAAAACATCATAAGCACGCCCGCCAGAGCGCAGAGCGCCTTTACCCACCAAAGACTTGACGCAAACGTGCCTTCTTTGACTATCCACGGCGCCGTTATGTCCTCAAGCTTGCAGTAATACTTCACTACGCGTTCCACTATCTGATATGAGAGCACCGCGCCGCCTATCAGAAGCACGCCGCCGAGTATCTGCGGCAGCTTGTTTTTATATTTCGTCCTTATCGCGCATACCGACGCCATGGCAAGTATGAAGCAAAGCGGTATGAGAGGTACGGGCTCCGCCCATATCTCGAGTATGTTTCCTATCGTATACGTGACCGCGCCGCCCGACGTCAGTCTGAACGACACCTCGAAATCAACCGCGGGATTGACCGCAGTTATTATCATTACAAAAATAACGAGAACGTATATGACTATGACCGGTATCAAAAATCTTTTCTGTTTTAACATCCTGCCGCTCCTTGAAATGAATATTATAAGTTCGCCGCGCCGATCAGACCCGCGTCGTTTGCGAGCCGCGCGATCCTTATTTCGGTCGTTCTTCCTATTCCGCGGACGAATATCTCCTCGTCTATCTTTTTCTGCAGCGGTATCATAAGCCCGTCGCCCTCGTTTGAAATGCCGCCGCCGAGACAAAGGACCTCCGGCTGGAGCATATTTATGACGTTGACTATGCCGCAGCACAGATATGAAACGTATTCGTCAACTACAGCCTCCGCCGCCTTGTCGCCGCGCCTTGCGGCTATGAACGACACTTTTCCGTTCACCTTGCCGAGCTCCTTTGCGACGTCGTGCATCAGTGAATCCGGATTTTCTTCCATCGCTTCTTTAGTGCGCTTCACGAGAGCCGTCGCCGAGCTGTAAGCCTCCCAGCAGCCGCGCCTTCCGCAGTTGCACCGGCGTCCGTTATATTCTATCACCATATGTCCGAATTCTCCGCCTATGTGATTGAAGCCGGAGAAGACCTTGCCGTCAATTATGAAGCCTCCGCCTACGCCCGTCCCGAGCGTCACCATCACGGAGCACGCCGTTCCCTTCGCCGCTCCGGCGGCCGCTTCGCCGAGAGCCGCGGCGTTTGCGTCGTTTTCTATCCTTATATCGGCTATACCCGTAAGCTCGCGCACCCTGTCGACAAGAGGGTAATGCTCCATTTTAAGATTGTGTGCGCGCTCTATATAGCCCGTGTCGCTGTCTATGGCGCCGGGCGCGGCTATGCCCATACGCTCCGCGTCAGCCGGCTTTATTCCCGCCTGCCTGCAGAGCTCGAAGACGAGCGCGGCTATGTTTTGCGAAACGTTGTCGTTCCCCTTATCCGGCTCCGTCGGCAGCGAAAGCTTGTTGATTATCCTGTTGTTTTCATCGATCAGAGCGGCGGCTGTTTTTGTTCCGCCCAAATCTATCCCGATGCGATACATAATAGCACCCCTCCGTTTTCAGATTTGCTTTATTATATCATGTTTTTTTTGAAAATGCAATAGAATAAACGAAATTCAAAAACAAAAAAAACGCGCACAGCCTCCGCATATAGCGGAAGAAGAAAAATATTTATAAAATATTTATAAAAATATAGGACGGCGTCATTGTAAAGATAAACCATAAGTGATATAATATATACTGTATAAGTATAGAAATATTACGGGACGGACGTAAAATATGGCATTGACCTTTACGGGCGGCATAGACCTGCCGAAATTCGCTTTTTCCGAGCTTAAAAGAATAAAAAAGTATGACGACCCGCCGTATACGGTGACGGATTTTTCGCAGGAACGCGATATGGAATTCATCCCGTCGGTATCGGAGGGTGACGCCGTCGCGCGGTATATGCAGACGGGCGAGCTTGTTTATAAGGGCGACGCCGTTCCGGTCTACAGCGGCGTTTCCGGCGTTGTGAGAGAATATCTGAGGGACAGAAACGGGGCGGTCTGCGGTATGGTTACGGACACCGACGGAGCGGGCAGACAAGAGGAGCTGTCCGGTTATTCCGGCACGCTTGAGGAGCTGACGCCCGGGATTCTGACGGATCTGATAAAGCGAGCGGGCATAACCTGCCGCGGAGCAAAAAGATTTGCATATAAAAAGATTATAGATGCTAACAATAATACGGAGCGTTTTTTTCTGAACTGCTGTGAAAGCGAGCCCGGCGTATCGAGCCGTAAGGCGCTTTTATACGAGGACACGGAGGCGGTGCTGAACGGCGCAAAGCTTCTTATGCGCGCGCTTGACGTGAGAAGATGCGAGATAGTGATAGAAAAAAACAGCGGCGAGATACTGCAGAAGCTGAAATCGCTCACACGGCGCGATCCGTTATTCGACGTAAGACGCGTGAAGCCGAAATACCCGCAGGACGAGGAATTTTCCGTTATCTGCGCCGTGAGCGGCGTCAGACTGTCGGACGCGGCGAAGCCGGAGCGCTCCAAATGCACGGTGTTTGACGCGGAGACCGCGTCCGCCGTATACCGCGCCGTCGCGTTCGGCATACCGCAGTGCGAGCGCGTTGTGACCGTGGACACGGAAAACGTGCTTTGCCCGATAGGAACGCCGATATCCGATCTCGTTACGTTCGCGGGCATAACGTTTGACAGCGCCAGACACATAATAGCGGGCGGGATAATGCGCGGACGCGCGCTGAAAAGCTCCGACGAGCCGGTATCTTCCGAAACGGACGCGGTGACGGTGATCTACCACGGCGACGGGAGAAGGATCCCGGAAATGACGGAATGCACGCGCTGCGGCAAATGCGTCAGCGTTTGCCCGTCACGGATCATGCCGTATTATCTGGCTGAGCTGTCAAGAAAAAAGAAGTATTCGCTTTGCAAACAGTACGGCGCGGCGGCGTGTACGGAATGCGGCTGCTGCGACTACGTCTGCCCGTCGTATATACCCGTAAAAAAACTCATAAGCGCGGCAAAGCAGAAATTACCGGAGGACGTCTCGGAATAAAATGAAAGCAAAAGCGTCAAAACATTTCAAAAGAGAAATAAAACCCGTAAAACGCGGCGCGCACGGCTCGTTTCTGAGCGGCGCGGTATCCGTTCCGGGTATAATGCTGCACGTTCTGGCGGCGCTTCTGCCCGTTATCATCTGGGCGGTCTACCTTTTCGGTCTGCGCGTGATCACGGTCATCGCCGCGTGCGTCGTGTCAAGCGTCGGCACGGAAGCGCTCATAACGTTGATTTTGTATAAAAAACCGCGCATAAGCGACCTCACGTCCGTAGTTTCGGGCGTTATGCTCGCTCTGACGCTGCCGGCGGCGGTACCCGTCTGGGCAGCGCTTATAGGCGGTGTCGTCGCAATGACGGTAAAACAGCTGTCGGGCGGCGCGGGAAAGAACTTTCTGAACCCGGCGCTCGCGTCAAGAACGGTACTGATGCTGATTTTCGGCAAAATGATGATATATACGGCGCCTTTCACCCGCCTTCCGCTTATCGCAAACGTCAGCCCGGAGCTTTCGACGGAAACGGCGATGACGGCGCTTAACAACGGAGCGTTCCCGCGTGAGGCGGTCTTCGACCTGCTTTCCGGCAAATGCGCGGGAAATATGGGCGAGATCTCGTCGCTTCTCATCCTCATAGGCGGCATATTCCTTATAAGCCGCGGCATAATATCGTTCAAAATACCCGCTGCGTTCCTTCTGACGGTGGCGGCGCTGACGTACGCGTTCCCGAGGATAGACATAGATTCAAGCTACGCGGTGTATTCCCTGCTTTCGGGCGGCGTGATCTTTGCGGCGGTATTCATGGCGACAGACCACACGACGAGCCCCTGCACGACGCTCGGACAGGTGATATTCGGGATCGGATGCGGCGGACTTACCGTGATATTCAGATATTCCGGTCTGTTTTACGACGGCGCGTATCCCGCCGTGCTGATAATGAACGAGCTGGCGCGTCCGCTCGATCTGCTCGCTTTCCGCATAACGGGTCCGAAATCCGGCAAAACCGGAAAGAAACAGGATAAAAAAGAAAAAATACAGACGCAAGCCGTCGCTGTGACGGCGGAAAACGCCGAAATACGGACGGATGCTGCAAAAACAGCGGAAAACACGGAAGAGTTGACGGAAAATGCGGAAATAACGGAAAATACGGATATACCGGCAGAAATAACCGACGATACGGAAAAACGGGCGGAAGATCCCGGAATAGAGACGGAAAATAACGAAACGCAGACGGAGGATGAGGCAAAGTGACGGCGAATATAATATCTTTTGCAAATCAGAAGGGCGGCGTCGGAAAATCGACCTCCGCGATAAACGTGGCGGCGGGCATCGCCTTGAAAGGTAAAAAAGTGCTTCTCGTAGACTGCGATCCGCAGGGCAACACGACGAGCGGCGTCGGCATAAACAAAAAGAATATGAAAAATTCGACGTACGACGTGCTGATCTCGCGCAGGGACGCGGGCTCCGCCGTTGTGAAAACGGAGTTTGACAATCTTTACATAATGCCGTCGAACATAAGCCTCGCGGGCGCGGAATTTGAGCTTGTGGATGCGGAAAACCGTGAGCAAAGGCTGAAAAAAGCGATATCGCCGCTGAAAGCGGACTACGATATGATAATCATAGACTGTCCGCCGTCTCTCGGACTCATAACAGTAAACGCGCTCGTTGCGAGCGACGGCATAATAGTGCCGATGCTGTGCGAGTATTTCTCGCTCGAGGGGCTGGCGCAGCTTCTGATGACGGTCAAGGAGATCAAACGCAGGTACAATCCGTCGCTTGAGCTGACGGGGATACTTATCACGATGTATAACGGCAGGCTGAACCTGTCGCACGAGGTAACGGCGGAGCTTAAAAAATATTACTCGGACAAGCTGTTCAAAACCGTCATACCGCGCAGCGTGAAGATATCGGAGGCTCCCGGCTTCGGCGAGCCGATACAGTATTATGAAAAGCACGGCAAAGGCGCGGAGGCTTACGCCGCGGTTTGCGAGGAGATAATCAAAAGGCTTGCGATGTGATGTTCCACGTGGAACAAAACAATCCCGTTACGCACCGTAGGGCGGGGGCTTGCTCCCGCCGCATAACGATTTGTCACGAAGCGACACCTCAGACGGGAGGGGAGACCCCTCCCCTACACAGAAAGCGCATACCCGATTGTTCCACGTAGAACATTTCATTTCCGAATTCTTAATTCTGAATTGTCCTTCGCACCCATTTATATTATATATATTATTCTTTATTATGTAGGAGTTATTATGCCAGAAAAAAGGAAAGCCATGGGGCGCGGGCTTGACGCGCTGTTTGAGTCAAATTCAAGAGAGGAAGCGGGCGTTTCCGTTCTCTCCGTCGGCGACATTGAGATAAATAAAAACCAGCCGCGCAAAAGCTTTGACGCGGAGGCGATAACGGAGCTTGCGTCGTCCATAAAGCTTCACGGCATACTGCAGCCCATAATCGTCCGTCCCGCGGGCGACGGCTTTTACGTGATAGTCGCGGGCGAACGCAGATACAGAGCCGCAAAGGAAGCGGGGCTGACGGAGGTCCCGGTCATAATAACGGAGCTTACGTCCGCGGAGGCGGCGGAAGTCGCGCTCATAGAAAACATACAGCGCACCGATCTGAACCCTGTGGAAATAGCTGAGGCGTACAAAACTCTGATCGACGATTTTTCACTGACGCAGCAGCAGCTGGCGGACAGGCTCGGAAAACCGCGCTCCTCGGTTGCAAACGCGCTCCGTCTGCTCGATCTGCCGGAGGCGGTGAGAAAATACGTGGCAGACGGAAAGCTGTCAGACGGTCACGCAAAGGTCCTTGCGGGGCTGCAGGACGAAAAACTGATAAAACGCGCCGCGGATGACGTTATAAAGCTTGAGCTTAACGTCCGCGAAACGGAAGCTTACGTAAAGAAGCTCAGAGAGCCGCCGAAGGTCAGGGTCAGAGACGAACGCAAGGAGAGCTACGACGCGGCGCTTTCAGAACGGATGTTCTCGATCCTCGGCAGACGCGTTACCGTGAACAAGGGCAGAAAACACACGCTTGAGATAGCATACACGGACAACGACGACCTTGAAACGCTTATAAAAAAGCTCTGCGGAGACGACGTTTTTGATTTCTGACTCAGAAAAAACCATCAAATTTTAATATCTGTTAACAAAACTATAAACCCAGATAAACATATCGGGGGTATAATAGCAGTGTCAATTTATAGTAAAATGCAGACATTTTTGGTATAATTACTACATATTGTTTGCAAAACGCTGCCTGATACCCTATGTTGTAAAAATGGGATTTTTAAAGGGGATCTGTGATAATGCCATCTGTTTTCAGCTCGGAAACATCGCCGGAATTCGCCAAAAACGTGTACGTCATAATAATATGCCTGTTCGCGGGGGTCGTTGCCGCCGCGCTCATATCGCTTTATCACAAACACGTTCTCGGCTCTTTCGTCCGTTTCCTGCTTGAAAGCGGCGCAAAGGACGAGGGTTCGGCGATACGGCTCGACACCACAAAGTATAACGGCAACGTGTTCGTCAAAGCGGCGCTGAAAAACGGCAGGACTTATTCCGCCGTCATAAGAAGAGTGCTTCCCGAGGGAGCGCCGGACGCGTCGCGCCTCAAGGGCAGACAAAAGCGCGAGGCTGAATCGGCGAATCTGTCCTCTTCCTCTTATTATATACCCGAGGAGCTTTCTTTCCGGGCGGACAACATATTTTCCAAAAAGGGGACGAGCGTGCTTTCCGCCTTGTTCGGCATACTGCTTTTCGTCATAGTCGCGGGCGTTTCCATAATAATCGTTCCCCAGATCGTGGAGCTTTTTAAAAACTTTACGGGCTTGCAGTAATATAAGCGCGTATATCCCGAATATGATATAACAGGACGCAAAAACTGCAAACGGAGAAGAAAAGTGAAATTAAAGGAAAAAGTAAAGGCGGGCAAAGCCGTCAAAGCCGTTATAATCATTCTCGTGCTTACCGTTGTATTCGTGGCGGCGGCTTACCTTACCGTGTATCTTTCGGGCTACAGGATAATCAAGTATCAGAGCCCCGACGGCGGCGAGACGAGGTTTATGGGCAAAACGGACAAAAGCGGGCAGCCGCTGTCCGGCACCGTGTATTTTGCGGACGGCACCAAAGCGAACGTAGACCTGAAAAACAACAGGCTTGAGTATTCGGACGGCTCGGTATACGTCGGAGAGACGAAGGAGCTGATACCGAACGGCAAGGGCACGCTGACAAAAAACGCCGAATCGTACGAGGGAGATTTCGTGAACGGCGAGATGACGGGCTACGGCGTATATATCTATTCTCCGCAGATAGGGGATAAATACGAGGGCTTTATGAAAAACGGCGTGCGCGAGGGAACGGGCAAATACACGTGGGCGGACGGCTCCACGTACGAGGGCGGATATAAAAACGATATGAAGGACGGCGAGGGAACATACAACTGGGCTGACGGCTCAAGCTACCGCGGCACCTTCAAAAACGACGTCAAGGACGGACAGGGCACGTTCATATTCGCAAACGGAGACAAATACGAGGGACAGTTCGTGTCCGACGTAAGACAGGGACAGGGTACCTACACCTGGAAAAGCGGCGAATATTACACGGGAGAATTCAAAAACAACATGATGGACGGTCACGGCACGTATTACTGGGTGTCGGGGCGGTCGTACGAGGGGACGTTCAGAGAGAACAAAATAGTCTGGGAACTGAGCTGACCTCAAATATACAATACGGAAAAGGAACTCAATTTTGAAACAGCTTTTATCTTTGTGCGGAGTGTTTCTGGCGACGGCGCTCATAATACCGTCCGTCATAACGCTTACATACAACAAAACAAATCCGGCGCCGCCTGAGCCCGAAACGGAACAGGTGACGTTTGAGACGGTCGCGGACCTGCCGGAGGATACGGGGGAGGAGACGTACGACGAGCAGACGGAATACGTTTCGCCCGTGCTTGAGCTCGGTCCCGAGGCAATGGGAACGGGCGATGAGCTTGAATATCCCGATGTCATGTATGCAAACGAGCCGGAGACCATAGCGGATAAATACTCCTACTACCCCGAATTTGAAAAAGAGTGGGAGGAAATAGAGGAGCGCGTGCTCGGTCCCGCTACGACGGAGCCCGAGACGACGGTGCCCGAAACGACAAAAGCGCCGGTGACGACAAAAGCACCGGTGACGACGAAGGCGCCCGAGACTACTAAGGCGCCCGAAACGACGAAAGCGCCGGAGACCACGACGAAAGCGCCGGAAAAGCCGGAACCCGAGGAGACGAAACAGAGCGGCTCCGCCGATCCCGAGGATAATAAATCCGGCGAATACCGCGGATGCGACGCAAAATACATCAAGGTATTTATAAAATCCACCGGAAAATACGAGACGATGCTTCTCGGCGACTACCTTGTGGGAGTAATAGCCGCTGAAATGCCGCTCCGCTTCGGTATAGAGGCGCTCAAGGCGCAGGCGGTGGCGAGCCGCACGTTCGCGATATACAAATCACGCATAACGTCATACTATCACTCGTCCGCACACGGAAACGAGGGCGCGGACGTCTGCACGAGCTCCGGCCACTGCCAGGCGTATCTGCCTTACGAGAGAGCGTGCGCAAGCTGGTCCGACAGAGACTACGTGGATACCGTTTACGCAAAGATAAAACGCGCGGTCATAGAGACGTCCGGCGTCGTGGCGACGTACGGCGGCGAGCCGATAGAAGCCGTTTTCCACGCTTCGTCGTACGGCAAGACGGATTCCATGGCTAACGTTTGGGGCGGAAACGTTCCGTATCTCGTTGGCGTTTCCACGCCGGAAACCGTCAAAACGCCTTACGTTTATTCAAAAGAGGTGTTCAGCTCCGCCGATATGAAGAAAAAAGCGCTTTCCCGCGATTCAAAGGGTACGTTCTCGGACGATCCCGCAAAATGGGTCTCCATAACGGAAAACGAGAACGGTCACGTGAAGACGCTTAAGGTAGGATCCGTCAGCATTTCGGGACAGACGTGCAGGAGCCTGTTCGGTCTCTCGTCAAACGACTTTACCGTCTCGTACGACAAAAAGACTGACACGTTCGTATTCGAGGTCTACGGCTGGGGCCACAGCGTTGGTCTGAGCCAGTACGGCGCGGGCATCTACGCCGACGAGGGCAAGGATTATAAGTTCATAATCAAGCACTACTATCAGGGCGTTGATCTGACGTTATGGAAATGAGGAATAAATGATTTTCAGGATACTCGCGTTGGGCGACGTATCGGGACCCGTCGGAACAAGGCGCGTCACGGATACGCTGTACGGTATTCGCCGCGAGAACGATATTGATTTCGTGGTCTGCAACGGAGAGAACAGCGCCGCCACGAACGGCATAGACGTGAAGACCGCGGATCAGCTGATACAGTACGGGGTGGACTGCATAACTACGGGAAACCACGTATTCAAAAGAAGTGAAATAAGAAAGTACCTGGACGAGACAAAGAATATTGTCCGTCCGGGTAATTTTCCGCCTGAGGTAGCGGGATGCGGGTATACGATACTGCCGGAGAAGGGGATCCGGGTGCTTGTTATGAACGTGCTCGGCGTCGTTTATCTCGAGCCGCTCGCCTGCCCGTTCCGCACGGTCGAAAAAATGCTCCGCGCGGCGCAGGGCAAGTACGATATATCGGTGCTCGATATACACGCCGAGGCGACGAGCGAAAAGATCGCCATGTCGCATTACTTCGACGGCAGAATAGACGTCATCTTCGGCACGCATACGCACGTACAGACAGCCGACGAGCGTATTATGCCGAAAGGTACGGGATATATAACGGATCTCGGAATGTGCGGACCGGACGATTCCGTCCTCGGCATAAAAAAGGAAAATATAATAGAGAAGATGATGTACCACACGCCGGTGAAATTCGATTTCGCCGACGGTCCCGTAACGCTGCACGGCGCGATATTCGATTACGATACGGAAAAGAAGCGCTGCGTCGGCGTGAAAAGGTTTAAAATGTAATGTAGGGGAGGGGTTTCCACTCCCGAATTAAGAATTAAGAATTCGGAATTCAGAAAAACAAGGTGTCGGCTGCGCCGACGTTCTTTGGGGGTTCCCACCCCTCAACACCCCCAAACCCCCTGTCCCCTCCCACAAGTCGCCGAAACGACTTGAGGGGGCGCGGCGAAAGGAAATGTAATGAACGGTGATATTACGGTAAGAGTCGGTGACGGCATTGTGAATCTGCGCGTCGGCGCCATTATTATAAAGGATAATAAGGTTCTGATGGCAAAAAATCCGAGGGACGATTATTACTATTCCGTCGGCGGACGCATAAAAATCGGTGAAACGTCGGAGCAGGCGATAATCCGCGAGGTTTACGAGGAGTTGGGCGTACAGCTTCCGGTTGACCGGCTCGGTTTTATAAACGAAAACTATTTTTACGGCGACGTAGGCGACAACGCGGGGCGCGAAATATACGAGATATGTTTTTACTACTATATGAAAGTCCCGCCTGATTTTGAGCCGTGCGAAAGTTCCGTTACAAACGGCGGGATCACCGAAACGTTTGAATGGATCCCGTTTGATACGGATAAAACGATATATCCCGTATTTTTCAGAACGGAGCTTTATGAGCCGTGTGAAACGGTAAAACATATAATATCGGATGAAAGAATAAAGAATAAAGAATAAAAAGAGGTGTCGCTGCGCGACGAATCGTGCGCTTCGCGCGTTTGGGGGTTCCCCCTCCCCCCTATCCACCCCTAAACCCCCACCGCCCCCCCGAATTATCGGGGCTTTTGAAAACGGGCGGTTCGATGATTTGCCTTCACCCGTTGGGGAAGACGATATATTTATATACCAACCTAAAAGGATGTTAATTAAATGAAGATCGGTGTTAATAATAAGATTATTACTCTTACTGTTTTTTGTATTATTGCTTTAAATTTAGTATCCTGTGTTTATAAAATAAACGAAACCGGTTTGGATAACTATAAACCTGCTTTATCAACCGACGGAATAACAAGCGAACTTTTGCCGTGTGATGATTTTATACAGAAATACGAGTATTTAGACGGAGACTTCGAGTATCAGGAAAAAGCGAACGGCGGTCTGGATCTAACGTCTGAGTTTGCAATAGCGTGGTTCAAATACAAAACAGATGTATATAAACAAGCTTTAGAATATTCTTTGGCAACGTTGGATATTAACAATAAAAACACAAAAGAATATAACGGATATACTTTTGTTGAGTATTTTGAGTCGGGACATAATACGGATAAGAATCCTAATATCAGCTCGTGGTGGCGGTATCCAAATAAGTTTTTTATGATATTTTATTCGGAGGAGCGAGGAATCATCGGATTTATATCATATAAGGCTCAGAATTTTAAGTCAGATGAAGAAAAAAGCTATTCTGCCGACAAAGATTTTGACGTATTTTTAAAAAAGGTTTATTCAAATTATGATTGGGAATCATAATACTAATCGCTTTCACATAGAAATGTGACAGAAATCATAACGCTGCCGCAGGCAGTTCATAACGCGGCGTAAGCCGACGGATGAGGCGAACGAGATTACCGCATATCTATCCCCGAAGAAGCGGGAGGGGAGACCCCTCCCCTACAAACGATAAACCGATTTTCCTAAAGGAAGAAGTAATGTTTGAAGTAATAAAAACAGAAGGCCGCGCGAGGCGCGGCGTTTTTACCTCTGTCCACGGTACGGCAGAGACGCCGGTGTTCATGAACGTCGGCACGTCGGCGGCGATAAAAGGCGCGGTGTCGACGATGGACCTGTACGACCTCGGCTGTCAGATCGAGCTGTCGAACACTTATCATCTCCACATCCGTCCGGGCGACGACGTTATACGCGATATGGGCGGCATACGCAGGTTCTTCAACTGGGACCGTCCAGTTCTGACGGACAGCGGCGGCTTCCAGGTGTTTTCGCTGGCGCCTCTGCGTAAAATAACGGAAGAGGGCGTTAAATTCGCTTCGCACATAGACGGCAAGCGCATTTTCATGGGTCCGGAGGAATCGATGCGGATACAGTCGAACCTCGCGTCGACGATCGCCATGGCGTTCGACGAGTGCGTGGAAAACCCCGCGGAGTATTCCTACGCCAAAGCGTCCGCGGAGCGCACGTTCCGCTGGCTTCTGCGCTGCAGGGCGGAGCTTGACAGGCTCAACTCTCTGCCGGACACGATAAACCCGGACCAGATGCTTTTCGCCATAAATCAGGGCGCGACATATAACGATCTGCGTATAGATAATATGAAAAAGATATCGGAGGTCAAAGTCGACGGCTTCGCGGTCGGCGGTCTCGCGGTCGGCGAACCGACGGAGGTCATGTACGACGTGCTCGACAACGTCCTGCCGTACGCGCCGAAGGACAAGCCGCGCTACCTCATGGGCGTCGGTACTCCCGAGAACATAATAGAGGGCGTTTACCGCGGCATAGATTTCTTTGACTGCGTAATGCCGTCCCGCAACGCGCGCCACGGCTTCCTCTTCACATGGGAGGGCACGGTCAACCTCAACAATAAAAAATACGAGCGTGACGGCGAGCCTGTAAGCAGGAGCTGCAGCTGCCCGACGTGCCGCAATTATTCAAAAGGATACATAAGACATCTTCTGAAATCAAAAGAAATGCTCGGTATGCGTCTTGCCGTCATGCACAACCTTTATTTCTATAACGAGCTTATGCGGCGCATAAGAGACGCGCTTGACGAGGGAAGATACGAGGAATTTTATCGCAGATATTCTACATCTTTGATGAAAAGAGCCGATTGATACAATATATAGATGACACACCCGACAGAGTGTAGAAAAGCTTCAAAAGCGGCGAAAAAAGTTGCAAAAACCACTTGACAAAAGGTAAAAAAAGTGATATATTAGACAGGCGCTCCGAAAGGGGCGGGGGATACCGCGGGTGAGCGAGAGAGTAAGGAACCGAAAAAAGAAGGAAAAAACTTCAAAAATTTTTGGAAAAGTACTTGACAAACGCGAAACTTTGTGATATACTTGATAGGCTGTCGCGCGAGTGGCAGCGGATTGGTCCTTGAAAATTGAACAACAG
>JAEEGL010111356.1_pt1 | contig 13954 bp, 24 predicted proteins | sample 9134231 | NCBI WGS metagenome assembly JAEEGL01 (sample SAMN16246548, study PRJNA631951) | gut metagenome | biome: gut microbiome; feature: rumen; material: fiber-attached | host: Bos | place: Iran: Karaj | collected 2018-10
TAACAACAACGATTTCGCCCAGCACATCCTTTGCAGTGGAAAGGCCATCACTCACTTCCTGCTTTGTGTTTTCGGACTGGCAGGAACTACAGCCCGTCGGCAAGATGCAGGCTATCGCCAGCACCAGCCACAGAAGAATCGTTTTCTTCATCTTGATATTGTTTTTGTTATGCGGCCACTTATTCGGCAGGCCGATTCTCCGTTTCCGCTTTCGGGAGCCTGTTCGCCATAGCGTTATACTCAAAAATGATTTCACTTGGTATCGGCCAGTTCGCAGCCGTGAACCTTCCGATGGCTTCTTTCAGTTCATTGAACCTACGCGCCTCCAGTACAAACTTTGGTGTAACGCCCAGCGGTGGCGTGTTGTCTCTTGTCAGCTTTTCCATAATCATTCTATCGTAAAGTTCTTATTGATAGCATCCATCACAGCCCACACCTTATTAACGTCGAAAACGTCATTCGTCCTGACGCTGCTTTCCATATCTACCCAATACTGGCGAACAACAGGAGATTGCTCAAGAAATGCCAGTGCCTTAACGATGTTGTCAGCGGACAGACCACCAGCATAGCCGACCTTCAGGGGAGTATCAAGGGCGTTTATGTCAGACACGATGCCCCTTCCACCCGACGCATCCAGTAGCACAGTCAAATTCGGATTTGGCAGACCGCTCCTCCACAGTTCAATGTTATCGACTGATTTCTGCTGAATGATGACCTCTTCCAGCGAATCAGGCGCATCAATCCGCAACGTCGGAGGGTTATCCTTATATCCCGCAATGTTCAGCTGGCATCGCTTGAAGATGTCAAATCGGCCTTTGCACAAGTCCACTACAGGATAGAAGTTGTTCCGTACAGCGGATTTTGCAATAGAGCCGCACAGGTGGCATGACAGGTTAAGACCTTCATGTGCAATCCTGTAAAGTGCATCGGGATTGAAATACCGCATTCCATTCTCATACCAGTGTGCAGACAAAAGCACACCAAACTCGACCATCGGCCACTGATTCTGTATGACTTTCAGGTCATACGGATTCGTCCACCCGTCTATGCCAGTGAACGTGATTTGCTTCAATTTCTTTAGTTCCATATTATTTATTCCTTTTGGGTTTAGTCTCTTTCGGCATCTTAAATCCATGCTTCTTGCACAACGCCCTGAATCGGGCTTCATCGGCCTTTACCACGTCATCAATGCCACCTACTTTTTCGCCAGTACCCCAGCGTTCATGTTCCGAAGGTGGATGCACCTCCAATTCATCCTCACCCCAATCAGGGCGCATGTCACTGTTTATGTAGATGCTCATAGGTTTTCACAATTACACATTTCCAGTTTGAACTCTTCCATTTCTGCATCAGCAGTGAAGAAATCATCGCCACGATTCGCGGCTTCCATTATCTCCTTCTGCGTCTCGTCATCAATGGGATATGCAAGCGCATGACCAAAGTACACGCGCCCGCACTGGTGGCATCTGATACCTAATATCGGCTTCTTCATAGCAGTATTATTTTACCGTTGCTTTTCCTGCTGGCTTCAAGTCATCAGCATAACACCACTCATCGCTACGCTCCAGCCCTTCCACATGGCCGCTATGACACACATCATAGTCGAAGTTACCGATATACTTTCCATAGGCAATCTCGCCGCTTGGGTATCTGACAAGTATTATGCTGCCGTATTTCGGCTCAGTCATTCCATCGTGCCACAGGTTGTTAAGAACCAAATCCACACCGTCGTTAAATGCCTGCTGGCATTCTGACGATTCATAGGTAGCACCTTTTTTGATAATCTTGATTGCTAATTCTTCTGTCATATCATTTTTATATTTTTATTCTTCTGCTCAAATGGATGCGGTATATCCAGCCAGTATTTCACACCTTCTATGTTCCAACCACCTTTCCCATAACCTTCGGGATGATATTCTTTCCCTTCAATCTTTACGAAAGAGTTAGGGTCAACACGATGTGCAAAGCATATTTGGTAACACGGCTCGCCCTGTAATTCACGCGGCCTTATACCCATTTTGTTGCTTATATCTGCCAGCACCACTACCTCCCTGTCTATTTCAGGCAATCGGCGGCTGGCAAGTTCCCACGCCTTTGATTCCATCCATAGCGCACCGCCCTGAAAGGCATTCACGATGGCTTCATCTTCATCCTTGCTTGTCAGGTGAACGATGTCAATTACAGCCTTTGCAGCCCGCTTAATCATTCCCAATTTCATACGGCTCAAATTTTTTTATCTTGAACTTCTTTACTTTCTCGAACTCTTCCGCACTTACCATCATTTTGATATGGGTGCAATCCTCGTTGTAGTCGGGTATGCGCACAAGGCCATATTCCCGTTTTTCCGTCGGTGGCCACAAGCCCCAAATATCATCGCGGGTAAGTGATTCTGCATCGCCTTTCAACGGCTGCACAATGATTTCTTCTTCATCGAAAATCCTACGCAGCTTGATATTCAGGAGTTCCGTAAGCCACAAACGCAGTTGATGATGGTCGAGGGCGCATTGCTTATCATCACACGACTTTTCGATTTCAAAGCAGTGCTTGATGGCTTCTTTCATCCTGTCGGTTTCAGAATACACCTTGTCACCGTCAATCTCCAAGTCGTTTTCGTCGCAGTATGCTTGCAGGGCTTCGTCGCACCAGTCACCCTCACACGTTCCATTCCGTGACGTTTCTCCACGCATGTAAGGGCAGTATTCGCACAGACCATCAGCCAGCTTTTCTTTCAGTTCTTTAGTCGTAGTCATATCATTCAATGTTTGTTCTGTCGCACATATTCCGCAATGAACGGTTTATAAACGCCATCTTGATTTTCTTTGTGCCAAACGTATCAGAATGAAGGATTTTTGCACCAGCCCAGCCGATACCATCACTAAGATAGATTCGGGTTGATGACTTCCCGTTTCTTACGACACAGTTAATGCCGTGTTGCTTTGCAGTACGTTCAATAATCATAAGACTTCTTTTTCGTTTGACAGTGCCTCCAGTTTGCCGATTTCGCCGTTTATGTTTCGGGCTATGAATTGCAGCCTACGCAGCTTTTCACGCTGATACTTTGACATGGGCTGACGGCTTTTCGATGACCGCTTGCGAATATCGCGTATCTCTTCTGCCAGCGATTCAGCAGTCTTTTTCAATAGTAACAGGGATTCCATATCGTTACTTCTTATAGACATTGCCGCTGCCTGTTGATACCATGCCAAGCACATTACCACAATGCACGTCACCGCTTCCAGTATTGACGTTGACGGCATTTTCGCACTGAACATCGCCACTGCCAGTTTTGACATTCTGAACGTCGCCATGCACAACCACGTCGGCCATCGTAGTGCAAAGGTTCTGAACTTCTCCAGTGATTTCTATGCTGACTACCTGCTGCTCCTCGTACTTGCCGCCAAGTGTATTCCAGTCCACTGCCTTGCCGTCAACAAACCACTGGCCATTACGCTTTTCGATGCGGTCGCCTTTCAGCGTGTACTTCTTGCCGTTGCGGTTGATGGTCACGCGGGCATTATTGGTAAGCACGAAGCCGTCACCTACACCAAAAACCTGACTACTATGAAATGTGTTGATGCAGCACCCGCCAATATTCTGCGTTCCGCACACATTCTCCAGCACTTCACCTTTCTCTTTCTGCTCCTTGATATAATCCTTCAAGGGCTTTCCATTGATTTCTATACCCATAGTCCTATTTATTATATAACTCCTTTATCTTTTCAAAACAGGCATCGTTCAGTTTCGTTGCCTTATCCCAAAGTGCATCGTTCCGAATCATCAGCGTATCAATCAGCGCATTTTGTCGGTCTATGACTTTCTGCTGGGCATCATGCACGGCAAAACACTGGTTTATCGCGCCCATCTGTATAAAGAACACTACCAACAGCACCGCAAACACTACGCTGAACGCTGCCATGATTATCTTCTGTCTGTTTTCGCTCATATCGGTTTATAATTTGTCGGTTTCCATTCCACTATGCCGTTTACCATCTTGGCCTTATGCTCCAGCAGGTAGCCGTCATCCATCGCAGGGGTGATGCAGTCGTTTGCGAATATTTCCGCATCCGTCCACTTGTTGACCTTCATCATGCTTTCAACTGTTTCTTTTACCTCATCCAGCGAGTCAGAATTAGTCGTTACAGCACGTTTGCGGCCTTTTCTTGATAGTGTGATGATATACTTCATAATTATACTTTTTCCATGATTAGCAATTTCACCTTGTCACGATACTTTAATGTGGTGTCTTTAGGCAATTTGTATCTGACTTGAAGAAAACATGCGCTTGCAGGGATTGTTACCTCTCCTATAACTGCACAATCCATCATCTTCCGTTTCTGCCAACGAGCACCATAGATAACGGCATTCTTTATGTCAGTACCAGTTTGTATTGGTTCCGAATCACAATCAAACCCTAATAAGACAGAATGCTTATTGGCATAGTTTTCTGCCACCTTATTCAAATCATCGCTTACAGGTTCTTTTTGCAATGATTCAATGAAAGAAATTAGGTCGTTACATACAGAGATAGGGGATGCGCACCCGCTTTCCTTTAGCCTTTCAACCTCGGCTTTGATTATCTGCAATTCATCCATAGTAATCCAGCTTTATCCGAATATTCCGTAAGGCCAATGCTCAAGTTGCCCCTTGTCATTAAACTCATACTTTTTATAATTCACGTTTATATCATTCGTTGGATGTTCAGGAGCAAAAATGCGCAATTCCTCACCAAACCAATCTTTACCAAATTCCCTTCTGAAACGTCCAACATGGTTGATGAATGGGGCATAACAAGTATGCACATCGCCCTTTTTCCTGTTGAAGTCTTTGATATATTCGATAAACGCATCTTTATCCATATTGACAATATCATACGCCGATATACCATCTTCAATATAGGCACATCCATCTAACTTGACGCAATCAATGTAAATCCTAATCATATCTTTCCGTTTTTATCTTCTATCAGAAAACTCAGCCATAAAGCTGTTGATTCTGTCAACTGTTGCATTCATTCCACCGATATTGTAAGCCTCCTGCAACTCCGTCAGCACTGCCTTTGCACCTGCGACAAAGTTTTCATGCGCCTTTTTGCCAGTGCCTCTTTTCATGGCATAATCGAAAGCCATATCACTTATTGTTGCCATAATCACCCAAATTAAATCGTTATTTCCACACTGCCACTATCCCATTCAAGGTCATAGCCTACAGGATTGTCAACTGCCATCTGCCCGTTAAGACCGACGGCAAACTCAACGGCCTCCTGAATCTCCTGTTCCGTAGCGTCATCACTAACATCAATGACACCTTCAATGCGTACTTCTACTTTCATAGTCAATCATTCTTGATTACAGTCTTAACAAAATCATCAACAATGGCATCGCGCTCTTCCTGCGTTTTGTCTTTGTCGTAATATCCGTGTTCAATTCCAAACACTATTGCCATCAATGCGTATGGCCGTACACCTCTTTTGTGCATAGTCAATCCTCCTCCTTACAATTCTTGATGACCTCACGCCACTCTTCGGGCGTTCTACCTGAAATATACAAGCCTATAATGCAGGCGATAAGAAATAACTCAAACATGATTTTATATTCTAAATGGTTCTACAATCAATTCATCAACACAGTCAAGTCGTATGCGCTCATCGGGTCTGCAACCGTACCACAGAAAGATGCTATAATCTGCATGTCGATGTCTTTGTCACATCCTGCAATGGTATAGCGGTACACCTTGCAATGGCCATTCTTGCCAATCTCGCCCTCATAGCCAACATTCTCAAGGTACAGGGTAACACCCTTATCAGTGCCTATAATGCTTTCTACGACGTTCTTAACACCCTGCCAGCATTCATCGTAATACTTCTTGCTGGTTGCATTCTGAATGGCTTTGTAAGCCCTGCGAATGAAAGTTCTTTTAGCTGTTGCCATGTTGTCTGTTGCCTGTTTGGTCAGTCGGCTCATCTGCTCTAAATGGTTTTGTTTTACATCTGCAAAGGTAAGCAAATAAATTGAAACAGCCAAATATTTTGCAAAGAAAATAAAGCAAATAACTTTATTTAACTCTTCAAAGGCTGAAAACGGGCAGAAACGAAGCCACACCTTATATATAATATATGGCATGGCCGTTTTATTATTGTTTTGTTCTTTCATTGTCTCGCCCTTGTTGGTTGCCATTTTCAGACGCTTGCAATACACTGGAACATAAAAAGTTATCTTTGTTTCATCCTTGTTGTCTGAATGTCACTGGCCTGTTTGTTCGTCATCTGTGAACAGGGCATTAGTCTGTCTTTCTATCAGAGGCAGGATGCCAACCTCCTTCAATTTGTTGTAGAGGAACAGACGGCCTTTCTGTCGCCATTCAGTGTGCATGACCGTATCAGGTCTGCCATCTGAACGTACAATGTCAATCGTCTTGCTTTTGATGTAGCCCTCGGAAATGTAGGGCGCATAGAGAATCCACTGGCCGTTTACCTTACGCTGGATGCGCATTTTCTCCAGCTGCTTGTTGAACGCCACGGCTGACATTCCATAGTCCTGTGCTATCTGTGTGGTTGTGACAGAACCGACACTTGACAGGATGATTTCAAGGTAATCGGTCTTTTTCTTCATTTCCACAATCTCATCCGACATAGAGGCTATCTGCAACTCCTGCTGATGAAGGGCATCGGCCTGTTCGGATGCTTTCTGTTCCAGCTGGCGAATCTTCTCATCCCTGCGCTGGATGGTAGTCTGTGCCACCACCAAAGCCCGTGCCATGATTTCCTCATCGGTCATGTCATTACTGGCTGCAATGTAGCCTCCAGTCTTGCGGATGGATGGCAGGACTTCACCAGTAACCCATTTGCGGAATGCCTTTGCCTGCGGCTTTCGGCTGTCAAGGATAACATCATACAGGCCATCCTCATTGATAAAGTTGGCCATCTGCTTTCTTCCGAGGCTGTCAATGATGGGGTCGGTTGAAACGACATCATCCGAAAGACGCTCTTTCACATGGCTTGCGGAAAGGTTCAACGCCTTGCATATATCTGCCAAGCAAAACGTCGGGTTGTCAGGTGTGCCAGCAGTCCTGATGTCACCAAACTGCGGGTTGTTGAAAATCTTGAGTCCATTCTTCGTTTCCATACTACTACCTTCTTTAATGAAAGTGGGGCAGAAACGAGACCGCACTTCCCGAATCCACCCCGAAAATATCCTAATTCCGTGCCGTGCGGCAGCACATCATTTCTTTTCTTATGCAAATATACCGCTTTATTTATAATGCACGAAATAAATTCTTTTGCTTGTTTTCACCAAACAAATTAAGTGAAAGACTTGCCAGTTTTACTCCGTCATAACGAATCCGAATACATTTGGATTGTCTGTCGGGTTGAAAACGTAGGGGAATCCGATTTCCTCTCCAAGTGGGAATCCTCCAGCCTGTTCATCGCCATCAATAGGACGGCGAAACAGGTAATCAAATCCCATGCGTTCCGCAATACTGTTACCGCCGATACTAAGCGCATGGGTAAGAAGCAAGGGGAGGTTTCGTTTCCCCTTGCTGTCTTCCACCTCCATAATATCGGTGTCGGCGACCTTGACGCGGACGATTTTTCGCCGCCCGTCACCATCTGCCTCCTGATGGGTTACATGGAGAGTTATCTTCTTCATACGGCCTATTTGATGGAATCAAGCATCGGCATGAGAGTACGCTTCACGATAGCCTTGAAGCCCTGCTCGATGTACTCCTTGACCTTCTGAGCGGTTTCCTTCGTCAGTTCCACCTCCTTCTTGTGGTAGATTTCATGTCCAAGGTCTGCAACTGCGATGTCCTGCTCTCCGTAGTACATCATGTTTCCTAACTCCTTTGAAATGTCAACGGACTGAATGTTACCTTCAATGTCCTTAATCTCAATCTTTGAAAAATCAATCTTCATAATAAAACTATTTTTTATAAGTTAAACAATAAATCCATGCAAAGTGCTTGCGGTTCTGCAAGTAGCCAACATTATCTTGGTTTGCGTATGCTTCGCGTTCAAGAGAAATATTTCGGTATGCTTCATCCCAATTCCGATATTGAATCAGCCTGAAAAGGAACTCTATGCCATACCACAGGAAGAAAAACACGACTAACATTTCCTTCTGTTGCGCCTCATGAATTTCTTCATGGTTTATCAGCCTCGATGTTATCCGCACCGATGGCTTTACAATCAGCCATTTCCATAAGGTGATGGCCGTAAATCCCTTTGGCGGGAACCATTTGCATCTTACTATCTTCATTGCAGTCGTTTTATGCACTATAAACCATAACCCATTTACCAAGCGTTGAACTATAGATAAGCAAAGCACCATTACCACCAATTTGCCACGTTCCATTTGCACCAACGAGCTCTCCATTGCTGTCACCATGAACAATCGCGTGGCCATTTGCTGCCACATACGCATCTTCTGTCATTCCCTTCACAATATACATCTGACCGCTTACTGGATTTGCTGGCAATGTGAATGTCGAACTCTGAATGACTTTTAAGATTCCTGACAGCTTAACGTCACCGCTATTCGATATTGTTACGGAATCAATCTTGTTACATGTAACGGATTGGTCTGAGGCATCCAAAATAATCATGTCAGAAGTCGAGATGCTGGATGATGATGTTCCTGTTGACCTCTTTACAAGTGCGATTCGGCCATAGTCATAACCGCCATCGTTGATTCTTGCGCCAATGGTTGCCAAGTCACCCGACTGGAATGAGTTGTTGGAAACCGCAAATCCTCTCCACACATATCCCAATCCCCAGCCATCAAGTCCTGTAGATGTCAGCAGGACTTTTTCATCATTTGATGTCAACGAGCCTGAGAATGTACCTGTCGCGCCCTGTAGTTCACCCTTGAAGTAACCCGAATCGGCATTTACCGTCCCGCTTACCGTCACATTTCCAGCCGATGTAACTTTGAACGTATCTTTTGTTCCATTATTGATTGCAAAGCTGCCCGACTTGAAGTTTATCTGTTCGGCATTCATAAGGATTCGAGCACCAGTGAAACTGATAGTTCCTTGTGTCTGTTCGCTTGAAGTACCACCCTTGAAGGTCAATGACTGGCCTGCCGAAATCGTAATAGTTTCAGAATTGAAATCTATATACCTTGCCCAAAGCGTGAGATTTGTGCTATTGAGATTTACCGTAGAACTACTGAGGTCTATCGTTTGGCCACTATACGTCAACTGTCCCGCATTCAGATTCACGGTGGCAGCAGTAAGATTTAGCGTTGAGCCCGAATTTAGGGTCATGGTTGAGCCTGACTTTATAGTAACGCTGGCACTTCCTTCGATTTCGATAGTTCCACCGCTCAACGAAAGTTCTCCTGATGATGATACCGTAAATGCCTTGTTTGCACTGATATTGACGGTCTTTCCATCCAACAGCAAAGCATCGGCATTGATTTTTGCAGTATCTGCCGAAAGGGAAAGTCTTACTTTCCTGACATTATTTTCGGTAGTAATCTCAAAGTTCAAACCGCCAGTCCAATCATATTGCTTCGTGCTGCTGTTATAGGTGTAATAGCCGAATCCGAAAGCATTTGAAGCATATCCTCTTGATATTACAAGCCCCATCTTATTCGATAAAGCCTGACCGTCTGCACTTACAACATCTTCAATGAAAGCACTTATGAGGTTTTCAGATAAAACCACGCCGCTGTTTCCAACTGCCGCCTTGAAGCTGTTGGTTGCAGAGAATGATATGTTATCACCGCTCATGCTGACGGTTGCACCTGTGAAATCAATGCTTCCGCTGCTGAAACTCAAAGTCTTATTGGACGCAACCTGTATATCGCCTCCGTTGATGGTTACTTTGCTTTGGGAAGTTCCAAGCGCAATCGTCTTACCAGTGAAAGTAATTTGGTCTGCACCAAGCGACACCGTAGCGGCAGTTAAATCAATCGTCTGACCTGTATATGTCAACTGACCTGCATTCAAGGTGAGATTTGCCGCCGTGAGGTCTATCGACCTTCCGCTATATGTTAATTGGTCTGCATTAAGCGATATGGTTGCAGCCGTCAAATCAATGGTTCGCCCTGAATATGTAAGCTGGTCTGCATTGATGGAAAGGTTTGCCGAAGTCAGGTTCAGCGTCGAAGTCGCAGACAGGTTAATCGTACCGCCCGTTATTCCGATGGTCTTTCCAGTCAGCGTAAGAGTACCTGATTCTATCTGCATATTGTCGGCATCCATCTGTACGGTTGTTCCCTTGAGGTTTACCGTGCCGCCGCTGATAGACAGCGTACTGCTTGCATTGAGGCTGATGGTCTTACCGTTGAAGTCGATGTTGTTCTGAGCATCCACCTTGAAATCGCTCTTGACCACGGTAGTATCGGCAGCAAGCACAAGTTTGGTGTTTCCGTTGTCGGTCTCGAACTTCAATCCCTGCTTGAACACGCCGCCTACATAAGTGCCGAAGGAGAACTCGCCAGCCGCCTCGTTCGTCTCTTTCCTGATGACCATTCCGATTTGCTGCTGGAATACCTGTGTACTCGTATCGCCGCTTGCCAGCGTTGCCGACGTGCTGATATTGAACGAATACCGCTTTTCGCCACCTATCTTATGCCAGCTTGACCAACTGTTACTATCATTTGACAGCCTTGTGCGCATATAAGTGTCACCCGACTGCCTGATGTTGTGGATGTCGGATTCAGACGGGTTGCTTATGGCAGAATACTGGGCAATCAGTTCTACCGCATTGTTTCCAGTCACCATTAAATAACGTGTATTATTAATGGTATAGGACTGGCCGCTTGAGTTCCATGTCTTCTGTTGTACCCTTTTCCAAAGGTACGGCTTCGATGACGTGGGGGCAACAGGTATGTCAGACCATGATGAAATATCACTCGGTGCTGTATTTGCGTTGGCAGATGAATCATACTGGCTGATTCCGTAGCAAATAGTGGTCTCGTCGCCCCTTTCTCCAGTCACCAAGAACCAGTCGCCCCAATCGCTATCGTCATCGCCCTTTATGCGCATATATATGTCGCCCGACTGCCAGCTGTCATGTATCGCTGCACCGCTCGGCGTTGTAGCAATAGAAGCCGTGAACTGCGCACGGACACCCTTTCCAGTATCGGAACCAGTCTTTAGGCGAATGTATGTTGTAGATGCGATATTCACCCCGTCAAATGTCTGAGTACGCATCCACATATAGGGGTATGATGACGTGGCGTTAATCGGCGATTCCGACCAACTGCTATTCTTGCAGCCTGTGGGAGCATCCTTTCCGTGGATTCCTACCATCGAATTTATAAGCAGTTTCGCCACACCGCTCTCCAAGTCAAACGTTGTATCGCCGACCTTGAATCCGATATTGGAAGCATCAATCTTTACCGTTCCACCTTGGAAGTCCAACAATTCAGCCTTGGCCTTGATAGTCTGAGCCACCACATTGATAAGGCTTGCATTCATCTCCACATTGTCGGCTGTAAGGTTCAGCTTACTGTAGTAGGTGTTTGAGCCATCCTTCACAAGTGCCAACTGGATAAGTCCTGCCGTAGTCCACGTATTTGTGTTCGGGTCATAGACATCGACATACAGACCGCCAGTAGTGGAATCAAGTTTCAGCGAACTGCTCGTTCCCTGCTTCCTGTTCCTGACCTCTGCCTCTATCTGTGTGCCAAGGTTCTGAATCCTCGCCGTCGTGCCTGTTGCGGCATCAGCCCAGTCACTTATGCTTGGCGTTCCAGTCTTGCCCTTGCTTCTGATACAAATAAGCTGGTCGCCTGCCCATGTCGGGTCGCCGTTCTGCCATGACGCGCCCTGACTGTTCCACACGGCATTCATCCACAAGTCACCTTCATCATAGGGAACTGGTGGAAGTTCGTTAGCGTTCGTCGAGAACACCCGCTTCTTTTCGTTGGCGGTGTCCTGTGCATCATCTGCCCTCTCCTTCGCATCGTCGGAAAGTGCCGTCAGCAGTGCCGTTCTTGCGGCATAGAACACTGACCACAGATGCCTCCAGTATTCGCCGCCACTAAGCTGCGTGCCGTTGACCGTGCCGCCTGTCAGCGTCTCGGTGTTGTCCTTTCTTGCCTGATGCAGCCAAAGCGGAATCCTGTCTGCGGCATTGATGACCGAATATGTCGGGTCGCTTGTCTGCTGTGTCGTCGGGTCTGTGTACCACGTACCGTTACTGCCGTTAAGATAGGTGGCAATGTCACGGAAAGCGGTCTTGTAAGGATTCAGGTAGCTGCTTACGATGGTGGAGTTCAACGGCTGGTTGTTATTGTCATAGCACCTGTCGATAAGCCCGCCGTCAGCGTCACGCTCACGCCACATCTCAACGAACTCACGGCGCACGACCATCTTTTCCGTCGGGTCTAACACACTATCATCAGCGATGTAGTCGAGCCTTTCATGCGCCTCGTCAGTCTTTGCCTTTGCAGCGGTTTCGATGGCCTTCAACAATGCAGAACGCGCACTTGCATAAGCCTTCCAGCGTGCTCGGTATTCGTTCTTGACACCATCCAAGGTGCTTTTCACGTTGCCGTCAATGCCAGTGATACCGACATAATCCACCAAGTTAGTATCTACGTTCAGCGTCGAAAGCCATGCAGGTACTTCGTTTCCGCTCTTGATACTTGCGATATTCGTATCAGTGAAAGCGTTAAGCATGATGGCCAACAGATTGTACTTCGATTCATAGTCGGAATAGAAGGAATGGTATGCGTTGGCATTCTCATCCATGTCATAATCCTCGGCCTGTTCTATCAGTTTCAGGTATTCGGCCACGGTGTCCTGCCACTGGATAAGCAGTTCGCTCTTTTCCGTTCCCGCGCTGATGATGCCGTCATCACCGAAATTCTCGACCTTCTGCTTTGCTTCGTTGGCGGTGGCCACTGCATCATCTGCCGCCTCCAGTGCCGCGATGGTATCTACATCAGTAATCTCCACCCAAAGGAACTTTTGAAGTGTGGAGTCATACATCCACTGCCATGCACGGCCACCTACCCGCGTCGTGTTGTTGCGGCGAAGGTAGTAAATATCCTCAATGTGCAACTCCTGCTGGTCTGTGTTGTCAGCCAGCACGTCGGCATCGTGCCAGTCCTTTGCTGGGGTGTTCCAGTGCGTAAGGTCGCTTGAATTTGGCAGCGGGTCATCATCGTCGCCGTACCAAATGACAAGCTGTTTGTCCGTTTGGCTTCTGATACTGAGAATCTCACCGCGCAATGCCGCAAGCTGTTCATCCAAGTTGTCGCCAGCGATATTGAAGAAGTCGCCCGATATTTTGTTCCGTCTTGGCGAAAGGTAGATAAGGGCATTGTCATAGCTGTCAAGGTTCGGTGCTGAATTGCCGATAGAACTGAATCCCTCGTAGATGGCGAAGAATCCGCCATTCGTTCCGCTGCCGCCAAGAACGGTTGCGCCCTGCCTGTCAGTCTGTGAGGCATTGCCAAGCTGTACCACTACATCACCTTCCTTCGGCGACGTGTTGTAAGTACCGTAGTTAAGCGTGATATACCCCAAGTCGGTATCGACTGTTGAAGTCTCACCAGTCTCTTCGTCAACCACCGTTTCCGTCTTGATGCCAGCGTCAATGACCTGCCTCCAAAAATACCTGTTCACGCTTCCGCTGAGACCTTCATTGAACGTCATCATAAGCGCGAAGTCACCGACCTCGAAAAGATTGTGTATGGTCTGACCGTTGCCATCCCTTCTGCGGTAGTACAGCTTCCAAACGCCAGCATCCAACTCTTCATAGCTGTCAACGATGAGATTTGCCTTTGTAACGACCATCATGCCGCCAGTATGTCGGATGTGGTTGACATCTATCTGATTGAGGTGCGTCGTTCCGAGCACGGTAAGCGAGCCTATGGTCATGCTTGCGTCGCCGTTGCCGTCGATGAAGATGCCATGCCCGTTGATGCCGAGAATCAGTTCTTTCAGGATGGTAAGCGAATCCTTTATGACGCTTCCGCTTCCCATCAGCATTGAA
>JAEEGL010495385.1_pt1 | contig 13954 bp, 14 predicted proteins | sample 9134231 | NCBI WGS metagenome assembly JAEEGL01 (sample SAMN16246548, study PRJNA631951) | gut metagenome | biome: gut microbiome; feature: rumen; material: fiber-attached | host: Bos | place: Iran: Karaj | collected 2018-10
AAGTCCGTGAATATGCACGGAATGTCGTGATCGATCAGGTAGTTGCACACGCAGCAGGCGGCATAGCTTTTGCCGCTGCCGACGCCGCCGGAGAGAAACAATCCAAACGGGTTTTCTCCCTTTATCATTTCAGGGAAATGTTCCGCATACTTCCGCACTATGGTCAGCTTCTCTGCTTTTCCGTTATCATTCTCGAAACGGTACTCATAGAGCTGATTGTTTCGGAAGCAATGCTTCCGCATTTCATTTCTTTTGAGGGCGAGTTCATATTGGCGCGCTTCCGCATCCCATTTGCGCATGCATGCGCATCTTATAGCGCGTTTAAACTTTTGACCGTTCAGCTCGACGATCGTCTCGAGCGGTTCTCCGCATTCGCTGCAGTGAAGGATGCCTTCGGATCCGACTTCTCCTGTATCCTGGTCGACCGGTTTTTTAATAGCATCGAACAGTGAACCCATGTCTTTCATATCTTTCATTTAAAATGCCTCCTCGTCCGTATAATCAAGTACCGTGTTCTTCATATCATTCGTTTCGTTCTGCCGCCATGTCCTTACGGCGGCCTTCCAGTCCTTCATCGGATTCCTCCCGACCTTCCAGCCGTTGGATTCGTAGTAGTCAAAGAATCTCTGCGCATCGATTGTTCTTCCTGTTTCGATACAGTAATCCCGTATGTCTTCTACAGAAGGCTTTACGAATCTTTTTCTCTTTGGAGCGTCAGCGACTTCTTCCATACTTATAGTATTATCATTGGAGCTGGAATTAGGGTTGGAATTAGTACTGGGGTTAGTATTGGAATTGGTATCCGTTGTATTCTCCTGTATACTCTTATATTCATTTGTATCGGACCAGCGCTTCTGAATGTTCTTTCTCCGCTTTTCACAGATCTCCGCGTATCTGGCCGAATCTCTGTCATAAGCAGCTGCGGCCTGCCGGAACATCAGGGTAAGCGCCCTGTCCTTGAACTCCGTCGGCTGTCCTTCATTGTGGTAGAGGAGCAGTGCACGAAACACCGCGCCGATTTCCTTGTCGGAAAACGATTCCAATGCCGCCGCCCAGTCTCCGGAGTATATCATGAATCCCGGTTTATCCATTTTGTCAGTTCCTCTTTTCATAGTCGGTTCCCTTTGCCGGGATCTGCCTGCCGTCCCCGCTGTTCAGATGTCGGGGACGGCAGGCTTTCCGTTACTGCTCCTCCAGAAAACCTTCGGCCAGATAGTGCTCCAGGATGTCCATGTTGATCAGGTATTTCGCCCCGACCCTCACGGAGGGGATCCTACCGGTGGTGACCATGCGCCTGAGCGCACATCTGGTCAGACAGCATCCGGGATCTTCCTCCCGAAGCAGATCAAAAGCCTCATCGATCGTTCTCATTCTTGCCAGTGCCATTTTGTCCTCCTTCCTCGAGCTCCCGGAGAGCCCGCTTCAGCCAGTATCTTTCGTTTGTCGCTTTCACTTTGTCCCTGTTTTTTGCCCGCCAGGCCCGATAATATTCAGCCTTCTTATTGAGAGCAGCCCGGCGCAGTTCCGATTCCGTCATTCAAATACACCTCCTTAAAAACGTCCGAAAGAAAACCCTTTACAAATTGAGTACCAATATGATAAACTGGTACCAACATCTATATAGTAAGATAGATGTCTGATCTTGTCAAGAAAACCTGTACCAGAGCCTATTTTTAGGTACAAAAAGGAGGTATTATGTATTCGAGCAAAGACGTTGGTACAAGATTGGCCTTTTTGAGGAAAAAAACGGGCCTTTCGGTAAAGCAGGCGGTGACTGCTCTGGAAAAGGCCGGATATACGATTTCGAGGGAAAGTCTCGAGAAATGGGAGAAGGGCGAACGGGTCCCGAATGCCGAAGCCATCTGCTATCTGTGTGATTTCTATGGTGAGAGCGCCAATTTCCTTCTCGGGATCGAGCCTCACGCAGCGGTCACGGATTCCTCCGGCTCTTTGTCCGAGAACGCAAAACAGAAACTGGCGGCACTGTCTCAGGGGAGCAGCTGGAAAACACTCGACGCCCTGCTTCGGACGGGATTCTTCGATAAGATCCTTCCGGTCATCACCGAGATCCAGCAGGAGAACAAAGAGCTGGCAGCGCAGATCCTTCTTGAGGAAAGCTCCGACGGGATCTATAAGCTCCTGAGAACGGCCCGCCATAACTGCCGGGACATCATGGATTTCGTAGAAGAACAGGTTGAAGCGGTAACGGACTACAAATCCGTTGAGTCTGCTGCTAAAGCGGCACTGAAACATTTAGAAGGGAAGAAGAATGGCAAGCATAAAGAAGATCGAGAATAAGCGCGGAATCTCCTACAAGATCACAGTATCGCAAGGCCGTGACAGCGAAGGCAAACAGATCCTTCACTATAAGACATGGACACCACCGGCGAAAATGAGACCTTCGGCAGCAGATAAGAAGGCGGAGGAGATCGCTCGTGAATTCGAGGAGAGTCTCACCGACGGTTACATTGCAGACGACAGGCAGACTTTCCATGAGTATGCCGAATATGTTCTCGAACTGAAAGAGACGGCCGGCGTGAAGCATTCGACCATTGTGTCATACAGGTCGCTGCTCGACCGCATAAACCCGGAGATTGGTTATATGAAGCTGAGAGAAATAAAGCCGCAGCATCTGAACCGTCTCTATAAGAAGCTGTCAGAGACGGTCAAGGGAGGCAAGATCAAAGCAGTCCCGAAGGATGTCAAAGTGATTCCTGACCTGCTGAAGAAAAAAGAGCTGTCTCATGAAAAAGCGGCCGATCTGTGCGAAATCAGTCCGGCCACGGTCGATAATATCTGTCTCGGGAAGAAAGTGGATGAGGAAAGCGCCCGGAAGCTGTGCAAGGGATTCGGGCTGGAACCGAAAGAAGTGTTCGAATTTGAAAAGAACACGGAGACGCTGTCTCCTAAGACGGTTCTTGAGCATCACCGGCTGATCCGGACGATACTCAGTCAGGCTGAGAAAGAGATGATCGTTCCGTTCAATGCAGCGAGCAAGGCCTCGCCGCCGAAGCAGGTAAAGCACGAGCCGAACTACTTCCAGCCTCATGAGATATCTGACATATTGGATGCCCTTGATAAAGATGCCGCCAAAATGAAGACGCTCAAGTGGAAGACCATCGTCCATCTGCTGATCGTCACCGGATGCCGCAGAGGAGAGATAGCCGCACTGAAGTGGAAAAACGTGGACGAAGACAACTGCAAGATCAAAATAGACTCGACCTTGCTGTACTCTCCGGATATAGGGATATTTGAGAACAGCACCAAGACCGGTGATACGAGATATCTGAAACTCCCCGCTGAATCTATGAAGTTGCTGATGACATATAAGGCTGAGTATGAAACAAAGAAGACCGCCAACGGGGATAAATGGCACGAGGAATATGACTATTGCTTCGTCCAGGACGACGGCAAGCCGATAGATCCGGATTCTATAACAGCGTATTGCAACAGGCTTTCAAAGAACTATCCGGGTTTGCCGCATATAAATCCTCATGCTTTCCGGCATACGCAGGCTTCGACGCTGATCAACAGCGGTCAGGATATCGTAACGGTATCGAAGAGACTCGGTCATGCGAGGACATCAACAACATTGGATATTTACAGTCATTTGGTTGCGGCAGCAGATGCAAATGCAAGCGAATGTATAGCGGATGTTCTTCTCAGAAGGAAGCCGGACGAAGAAAATATGACAAAAGAAGAATAAAAGTGTAAAAAAATAAGAGGCGGGAACCACTCAAAAACCCTCGTGGATCCTGCCTCAATTTTTGCTCGTGTTAGCTAAATGTTAGCTAAATTTTGATTTTTACTGTTTGTCATAAGAAACGCAAAAACCCTGTAACCATTGAGATTACAGGGTTTTTGCTGGCACGCGATAAGGGATTCGAACCCCTGACCTTCTGGTCCGTAGCCAGACGCTCTATCCAGCTGAGCTAATCGCGCTTACGCGCTCCAGTATATTAGCACAGCTTACTTGAAATTGCAACTGTTATTTTGATACCCGGACCTGCGAATAACAGCATCCCTGTTGATACGCGCCGCATAGTTGTGGTATAATTTACATAATATGATCTGGAGGCGTGACATGAGCGTGAAGATCCTTGCCGTCGGAGATGTCTGCGGCGCTCCCGGGCTGGAATTCCTTGAGAAAAAGCTCAAGGACTGGCGCCGTGAAAACAGTATAGATTTTGTCGTGGTAAACGGCGAGAACGCGAATGTCGTAGGCGTGACACCGAAGCAGTGCGACGCCATCCTGCGCGCCGGGGCCGACGTGATTACGCTCGGCAACCACACCTGGACGCGTACGGAGCTCCAGCCGTATCTGGCAGAGAGGCGAAGAGTTCTGCGCCCGGCCAATTACGGGCCCCAGTGCCCCGGAAGAGGCATGGGAGTCTATAAGACAGAGTTCGGCGATGTCTGTGTCATCAATCTGCTGGGCCGCTTCACGCTCGACAACAATACGGACAACCCGTTCGTCATAGCTGACAGCATGGCGGAAGAGATCAAGGAAAAGATCGTCCTCGTGGATTTTCACGCCGAGGGGACGAGCGAAAAGCGGGCGATGGGCTACATGCTCGCGGGCAGGGTGAGTGCGGTCTGGGGAACGCATACGCATGTGCAGACCTCGGATGCCTGCGTCCTCGAGGGGGGCACCGGGTATATCACCGATCTGGGGATGACCGGAGCCGCGGAGTCCGTGCTCGGCATCGATATAGACCAGAGCATCGGAAAGTTCATGGGCGATCCCCCGAGACGGTATGAGTCGGGCAAGGGTGCCTGTGTTCTGGAGGGCTGCCTGTTCGAAATGGACCCGGAGAGCGGGAAGTGCTTGAAAGCGGAAGCGGTAAGACTGAGATGAGCAAACTGAAGATCCTGCATGCGGCGGATTTTCATCTGGATACACCGTTTGAAGGTCTGCCTGAAGAAAAAACAAGACAGAGAAGGACAGAGCAGCGGATGCTGCTGCTGTCCCTGGCGGAGCTTGCCCGCAGCGAGAGAGTCGATTTGATCCTGTTGCCGGGCGATCTGGTGGACGGAGAAAAGGTCTTTTTCGAGACCGAGAACGCGATGGCCAGGGCTTTCGGAAGCGTCGCCTGCCCCGTGGTGATCGCCCCGGGAAACCACGACTGCTTTACGCAGAACAGCATCTATTCCCGGGCGAAACTGCCGGATAACGTATACATCTTCAGAAAGAATGAGATAGAGTGCCTCGAATTCGACGAGATCGGGGCCAGAGTCTTCGGCGCGGCTTTTACGGACCGCTATTCGAGGCCGCTCCTTGAAAGCTTTCATGCCGAAAGATACCCAGGGACGCTGAATCTGCTTTGCCTCCACGGGGAAGTTGACGTCCGGGAAAGCAGATACGATCCTGTGAGTTCCAGGCAGCTTGCGGAAAGCGGGATCGATTATGCGGCGTTCGGCCATATCCACAAGGGCTCGGAACTGCTGAAAGCCGGAAATACTGCTTATGCCTGGCCCGGCTGCCCGGAGGGGCGCGGTTTCGATGAGACCGGGGCGCGCTTCGTGAACATCATCGAAATAGACCGGGACAGCCGGGAGGTCTCTCTGCGGAAGGCTTCGATCGCCCGCAGAAGATATGAGATCCTGGATGTAGATATCAGCGGAGCGGAACCGATCCTTGCGATCCATTCCAAGCTCCCCGACGATACCCAGAACGATATATACAGAATAGTCCTGAAAGGTGAGACGGACGGTTCCGCAGATGCAGCCATGCTCCGGAACAGTCTTGAGGGCCTGTTCTTCCATCTGCAGATTCGGGATGAGACCGTGCTTGCACGCGACATCTGGGAAAAGGCGGGAAGCGATAGCCTGAGAGGGCTCTTTCTTGCGCGCATGAGGGAGCTCCATGATTCCGCCGCAAATGAGGAAGAGCGCTCCAGAACGGAACAGGCGGCAAGATGGGGACTTGCGGCTCTGGACAATAGGGAGGGGGTTTGACCGCATGAGGATACGATCGGCTACAGCCTCCTTCGGCAAGCTCGAAAACGAGACGCTCCGGTTCCATGAGGGCCTGAACGTTATACATGCCCCGAACGAGAGCGGCAAATCCACCTGGTGCGCTTTCATCCGGGCGATGCTCTACGGCATAGACACGTCCGAAAGAGCAAAAAAGGGATTCCTTCCCGACAAGCAGAAATACGCCCCCTGGTCCGGCGCTCCGATGGAAGGGCAGATGGATGTCATCGCCGACGGCTGCGACATCACAATCATGCGGACCACGAGGCTTCCGAATGCTCCGATGCAGGACTTCAAGGCGGTATATACCGGCACCGCCGACGAGGTGGAGGGGCTCACAGGGAGCAATGCCGGCGAGATGCTCACCGGCGTATCCAAAGAGGTGTTCCGGAGGAGCGCCTTCATCGGGCAAGGCGCCGTCGCCGTCACGGGCGGTCCGGAGCTTGAAAAGAGGATCACCGCCATTGTCTCCACCGGTGAAGAAGAGACCAGCTTTTCCGAGGCCGACGAAAGGCTGAAGGCCTGGCTCCGGAAAAGGCGCAGCAATCGGAACGGTGAGCTCCCGGAGATAGAGGCGAAGCTCGACGAGGCAAACCGGGAACTCGAAGAGGCCCGTGAGGGCGCCCGGCAGATCGGGGAACTCGAAGAAGCGCTCAAAGAATATGAGAAAGAGTGCGGCAGACTTGAGGCGGAGGTTGCCGAGGCAAGAAAGCAGCAGAGAAAGACGGCTCTCGAAAAGCTGGATCAGAGCGACAGGGAGCTTGAAGCAAAACGGAAGAACTACGAGGAACTCTCTGCGGCGTATTCCGGAAAGCGCGAGGCTCTCCGGAACAGCAGGCTCGGCATGATCAGCGCGGAGGATGCGGCGGAAAAAACGTCGGAGGATGCGGAGCGATATGCGGATCTCGCAGACCGGGCCGAAGCGGCAAAAGGAGCTTCCCCGCTGCTGTTCATAGTGTGTCTGGTCGTTGCGGCGGCACTTGCGGCCGTATATGCCGCAAAGCATATCCTGATCCTGATCATCGCGGCCGGGGTCGTGTGTCTGCTGGGCATATGGGCGGCGCTGAGCTACATCAACCGCAGGAACAGTTCCCGCGAGACCGAGGAGGAAAAACGGCAGATACTGCGAAAGTATTCCGTCTCGGATCCCGAGGAGATTCGAAAGATAGCGGAGGAGCACGCGAGGATCGTTTCCGAGCTGAAAGAGGCAGAGAGAAGACTGAGATCCGCCGGGGAGGATTACAACGGCTCAAGACTGGCGCAGGCTGAAATCCGGAAGAGAGCGATCGACGCGCTGGACTTTTCCGCCGAAGGTGTGGGAGAGGCGTCCGCGCTTACGGATCTGCTCCGGGCGGCAAGAGAGAAGAAAGCCGCTGCGGAACGCGACCTTGCCCGGCTCAGAGGAAGACTCGAGCACATCGGGGACAGCGTTGTCATAGAAAGCAGCATCGCTTATCTGGAAGACAGGTACGAGACCGTGAGCGGAGAGTATGACGTCATCGAACTAGCGGAAAAGGTTCTCCGGGAAGCTGATCAGGAGATACAGAACCGGTTTTCGCCCCGGCTCGGTGAGCTGGCCGCGGAATACATGTCCGTCCTTACGGGCGGAAAGTACGATTCGGTCATGATATCCAAAGATTTTTCCGCCATGGCGAAGGAAAGCGGAGGCAGCATCGCGAGAGGCTCCGAGTATCTTAGTGCGGGAACGCTCGATCTGCTGTATCTTGCGGTAAGGCTCGCGGTCTGTGAGCTTGCGCTCCCCGAAGGGGAGAACTGTCCGCTGATCATAGACGACGCCCTTGTCAATCTCGATGAAGAGCGGACGGCAAAGGCGATGGAGCTGCTGGGGGAGATAGCGAGGAGCCGGCAGGTGATCCTGTTCTCCTGCAGGGAATGAAGCAGAAAAAACACAGCAGCCCGCGGCTTTTACCTGCCGCGGGCTGCTTTTAACAGCGCAGTTGGGGAGCGGGGATCAGAGCATAAAGATGGAGTCGTCGTTCTCGATCCAGTCACTTACGGGGATGGTCCTGTATTCGGTCTTGCCGGTGCGGATGACAATCTTATCAATGCCGGCGTTGATGATCTGTCTCTTGCACATGGTGCAGGACATGGCGTCCTTCAGCAGTTCGTTTGTTTTCGCATCCCTGCCGACAAGGTAGATCGTCGCTCCGATCATATCCCTTCTGGAGGCGGAGATGATAGCGTTCGCTTCCGCATGCACGCTGCGGCAGAGCTCATAGCGCTCACCGGATGGGATGTGCAGTTTTTCTCTGGTGCACTCGCCGATATCAGAGCAGTTGCGCCGGCCTCTTGGCGCACCGTTGTATCCGGTGGAGATGATCTCGTCGTTCCGGACGATTATCGCCCCGTACTTGCGCCGCAGGCATGTGGACCGCTCAAGAACGGCGTCCGCGATGTCAAGGTAGTAGTTCTGCTTGCTTGTTCTGTTATCCATTTCCAGTCCCCCACTGATCAGATTTCATTCAATACTATACATTACAGGCAGACCAAAAAGCAACATGTTATGGAAAAAACGGAGAGGATATGTTATAGTCTTTCCCATGAACAAGAGAAACTACTCGGCCGAGATGGATAAGATCGCCGGATCGATCGGTGAGAAAAGGCCGTCCGTTCTGCTCCACAGCTGCTGCGGACCCTGCTCCTCCTCGGTGCTGGAGCGGCTCACAGCCGATTTCGACGTCACGATCCTCTGGTATAACCCCAATCTCTATCCGGAAGCGGAATACGGGAAAAGGCTTGATGCGCTGCTTGAGCTCCTTGAAAAAAACGGCATGAAAGACAGGGTGCATGTTCTTGTCGAACCTTGGAGAAGCGAGGAGTACCGGGAGAGGATCAAAGGAATGGAAAAAGAGCCCGAGGGCGGAAAGCGCTGTGAGCAGTGCTTCCTTCTGAGGCTTTCGGTGACCGCACGGACAGCCGCCGAAAAGGGCTTTGATTTTTTCTGTACCACGCTCACGGTATCCAGATATAAAAATGCTCCGCTGATCAACGAGCTTGGAGAGGCAGCAGGCAGAGAAGCCGGCGTGAAATGGCTCCCGTCGGATTTCAAGAAGCAGGGCGGAGAGCAGCGGTCACAGGAGCTCAGCCGGGAATACGGGATTTACAGACAGGATTACTGCGGCTGCGAGTTTTCGCTCAAGGCTCGCAAAGAGCACGATCCGAACGAATAACAAGTGAAAAACCGCAGGTTTCCACACCCTGCGCGGGCGGAACGGCCCGGATAAAAAATGGCGTCAGGGTTCTGTCTGCTGTTTTCATGCCTCCGTTTCGCCGACAATAAAAAATGGAGGCATCAATGAACAAATCCAGCATCACCACCCGCAAGATCGCAGTTTCTGCACTTATCGGAGCAGTCTACGCTGCACTCACTGTTGCACTTGCGCCTATCAGTTACGGACCTGTCCAGTTCCGGATCTCGGAAGTCCTGTGTATTATGCCGTATTTCATTCCGGAAACTGCGCTTGGACTATATGTCGGATGTATTCTGGCGAATCTCTTTACCGGCAATATATTTGATATAATCTTCGGTTCGTTGGCTACCCTTCTTGCCGGACTGCTCACGGCCCGGATCGGGAAAAGGGAGCACACGATTGCCAACAGCGCGCTTGCCTGTTTTATGCCGGTGATCTTCAATGCGGTGATTGTCGGAGCTGTGCTCACTTGGGGTTACGGGATACAGGAATTTGCAGATAATGCAGTGCTTTCATTTGCAGTAAATGCCCTTTGGGTCGCTTTCGGAGAACTGGTCGTCCTGTATGTGCTCGGGCTGCCGCTCATGCGCTGGCTTCCCAAACAGAAGTTCTTCAATGAATTTATGGACAGATTCAGGGAAAACGATAAGGAAGAGCAGTGTTTCTGAAAGGAGAATCATCATGAAAGTCAGAAAAGCCATCATACCGGCTGCCGGTCTCGGCACGAGGCTGCTGCCCAATACCAAGAGCATCCCCAAGGAGATGCTTCCTCTCGTGGACAAGCCGGTCATCCAATATATCGTGGAAGAGGCCGTGTCCGCCGGTGTTGAACAGATCCTGATCATCACCAACCGCGGGAAAACAGCCATCGAGGATTATTTCGACTATGCGCCTGACCTGGAAGAGAGACTGCTTGCGGACGGAAAGAAAAAGGACGCGGAGATCGTTCATTCCGTGGCGGATATGGCGGATGTGCTGTTCATGCGTCAGAAGGAGACAAAAGGTCTCGGCCATGCCGTCTGGCGCGCGCGGAATTTTGTAGGGGACGAACCTTTTGCCGTCCTTCTCGGCGACGATATCATGCTCGGCCGGAAACCTGTTCTGAAGCAGCTCGTCGAAGCAGCTGAAGCGAACGAATGCAGTGCGGTGGCCATCCATGAGGTCCCGGATGAGCTTATCGTGAAATACTCCTCCGTCAAGCTTGAGGAGAAGCTTTCCGGCAGGGTGTACAGGATCAGCGATATGAACGAGAAGCCGACGCTTGAAGAGAAATTCTCAAGCTATGCCATTCTCGGACGATATGTTCTTACTCCGGCCGTCTTTGATATCCTCGGCAGAACGCCTCCCGGCCGCAACAACGAGATCCAGCTCACGGACGGCATGAAGGAACTGGTAAGACAGGAGAAAATGTGCGGAGTCGACTTTGAGGGCAGGCGCTACGATACCGGGAACCTCAAAGGGTATCTCGAAGCGATCATTGATTTCGCGCTCCAGAACGAAGAGGCAGGCGACTGGCTCAAAGAGTTCATTAAGGCAAAGGCGGCCTCTTTCGGGGATTGACAAGGCAGTCCGGCGGGACTATAATCCAGTTGAAAAGTGAATAAAGGGGTGCTGGGTTTTCCCGGCTGAGACGGAGCGAATCGAAGCTCTGGTACCCTCAGACCTGATCCGGATAATGCCGGCGTAGGAAAAGAAGAATGTATTAATCGGCAGGTCCGTTTTCCCGGATCTGCCGTTTTATTTTTGAAAACCGGAGGACGAAAACATGAGCGACAGCAATTCTAGAAGAAACCTGCTCTGCCTTACCGAATGTGCGGTGTTCGTCGCACTTTCTCTGGCATTGAGTTATCTGAAGATCCCCATCGGGGTCAGCTTCGGCGGCTTCGGCGGATCGATTGATCTGGTCATGATACCCCTGATAATCATTGCTTTTCGCTGGGGTCTCGGATGGGGACTGGGAGCCGGCCTCGTATTCGGAACCTTAAAGTTCTTTTTTGCGGGAGGAACGGCAGTCAACTGGCAGTCTATGTTGCTTGATTACAGCATTGCCTACATGTTTGTAGGCTTTGCCGGACTTCTGCGGCTGAAAAAGGGTAAAATGTGGCTTGCCGCTCTTATCGGCTGCATCGGTCGGTTCCTGATCCATTTCATAAGCGGGATCACGATATACGCGATGTATATGGAGGATATCTTCGGACTTCCCATGACAAACACCTGGGTATATTCCGCACTGTATAACGGCTCGTACATGCTGCCGAATACCATATTAGCCGTGCTGGTATGCTTGCTGCTGGAGAGAGTGCTTAAGAAGTATCTATATAAAGGCTTTAATTAGACCGCATAAAAGAAGCAGGGAGCCTCAGCGAGGCTCCCTGCTTCTTTCTGTATTTCAGGCTGTTTTACTATAGGATTTATACCAAACAGTCTGTCCGGCGATCAGGCCGGAGACGATCTCAACATATTCCCCGTCCGAAGCTCCGGTCTCTACGGTCACAGGATTTGTGAGCACCCCGTTCTTTTCATCGTATCCGGTATAGACGATGCATTTGGAGCCGCTGTCCTGAAGCGCCGCCGCTGGGACCGTGACGATCATTCCGGTGCTGCCCGTCCGGATTACCACCGATGCGTTCATCCCGGAAAGGATCCGGTCACTGTAGGGAAGGGACACGGTCACGTCAAATTTACTGCTCCCGCCGCTGTTGGTTCCGACAGCGGCGATTTTTGTCACCGTTCCGGTGAAGCTTTCTCCGGGCAGCGCATCGATCGTGATCTCCGCCGGCATCCCTATACGGTATTGCAGGATGTCGAGCTCATCCACCGAGATCGTGATGCTCATCTCCTCCGCGGGAGTCACGGATAGGATCACACTCTCGTCGAGCGGGAAGAGTTCGGGGTCTTCCTTCTGAGTAGCTCCGAATCCGCCTAAACCGCCGAAGCCACCTGTTCCGGGACCGGCAGGAAGATCAATATGACCTATCTTTGACCCTTTCGGGCCTATCAGAAAAACATCTCCAACCTCGATGCTCCCGCCGGAAGGGCTGCCGATACTCAGAACGGTTTCCAAGGCAGTATCTTTCATGCTGTCTGCTAGACTTACGAGCATCTGTTTACCCTCGTCTGTTTCCGGATCTACGTTCGGCAGCAGAGAGGCGGGAAATGTGACGATCTTGCCCATGATGATGCCTTCGTTTACGGAAGTGACGATCACGAGAGTATAAATACTTAATTCAGGTTCACTTTCATCTTCATAATAAGCCAGCAGCGTAAGACCGTGCCCGGATCCCGCGGAGAGACCTGTGGCTTTGCTCTTGTCCACGCCACTCACGAAACCGTCGCAGGGAGCTGTGATTTCCCCGCTCTGAAGCATGGCGAGCAGCTCCTGCATCAGATCTTCGTATTCGCGGTGCTTGCGGGACCAGTCCTCCCGCTTGGTGGCTCCAGTGTCCTTCAGGGTAACGAGGATAAAGCCTTTTCGGACCTCGGAACCCGGTTTCATGGCCATGGACTCCACGATCCCATCGGAATCCAACACCTTCCACGGACTGTTGACCTGGAGCACGCCGCTACCGAGCAGATTGCCCGCCGTGTCATACACCGCGGCCAAATCACCGATCTCCGGGCCGTCATCAGTGACGGTAACGGTGAGCGTTCCGTTCACGGAGGAAGCCACTTTGCCCGGATACTCCTTACCGTCTGCGCATTTGACTTTCACCGCGTCCCCGGTATGTAGTTCGGAGTCGCAGGCGATCTCCACGCGCATGAGCCCGTCAAGGGACACGATCCCGAGCGAGCCGTGCTCGATGATCACACTGCGCACGTCGTCTCCGTTCGCGGCGTATACCGCCTTGACCCTTCCGTCTGCCACGCATTTGATCGTTTTGCTGTTTTCGGATCTGGACAGTTCATTCAGATCCTTTTCCAATTTGTCCATGCTCTTGCGGACCCGCGCGATCGCAGCAAGCACGGTGAGACTGTCCACTTCCGCCACCTGCTGGCCGGCTTCCACGGCTTCCCCGTTGTTGACGAGATACTGCGTTATCTCCACGCCGTCCGGAAGGCTTACGTCCTGGCTGTCCGGAGCGCTTACGGTGCCGCCGCCCGAAAGGGAGGAGGAGATGTCCCGAAGCTCCGTCTGCGCGGAGACGAATTCATAGGCGGGTTGCTCTTTCCTGTTCCGGACGGAGATCGGAAGGATGATCAGTGCCGAAATAAGGGCAAGGAGCAGAATCCAGGGGATGATCTTTGTCCAGTTTTTTTTCTTCACGTTTGCATCCTCCTTATCCGCCGTAATGCAGCGCATCGATCGGTTTCATCTTTGCCGCTTTGTTTGCGGGGTAGAGCCCGAACACGAGACCGATGACGAAACAGAAGATCACGCTCCACAGCACCACGTTCCCCTGCAGATGGAAGGATAGGCTCGTGTCGATGGTTATGATCGAAACGATCTGGAGAATCGCCCAGGAGAAAAAGATCCCGAGCGCGCATCCCATCATGCACAGCATGACTGCTTCGATCAGGAACTGGACGAGGATGGTCCTGTGGCTGGCGCCGATCGCTTTCCGGATCCCTATCTCGCGGGTGCGTTCGGTCACGGTGACAAGCATGATGTTCATGATCCCTATGCCGCCGACGATCAGAGAGATGGCGGCAATGCTGCCAAGAAGTACAGTGAGGGCGGAACTGACCTTGTTCATCGCTTCCTCGATGATGTTGACGGAGGAGATGCGGAACGCATCCTCGTCATCGTCGAAGCGGTCCAGCAGCAG
>JAEEGL010859719.1_pt1 | contig 13954 bp, 11 predicted proteins | sample 9134231 | NCBI WGS metagenome assembly JAEEGL01 (sample SAMN16246548, study PRJNA631951) | gut metagenome | biome: gut microbiome; feature: rumen; material: fiber-attached | host: Bos | place: Iran: Karaj | collected 2018-10
ATATGATCCGGCTGATGCGGCTGGAGGGTCTGGAGAACCACCGCCCCGCCCAGCTCTCCGGAGGGCAGCAGCAGCGGGCGGCTCTGGCCAGGATCCTGGTCAGCGAGCCGCAGCTCCTGTTGTTGGACGAGCCCTTCTCCGCCCTGGACGGGCATCTGCGGGACGCGCTGAAAATCGAGCTGCGGGACCTGCTGCAGCAGTTCGGGCGTGAGGTGCTGATGGTGACGCATGACCGCAACGAGGCCTACAACATGAGCCGCATGATCGCCGTCATGGACGCGGGCAGGCTCCTCACCGTCCAGCCCACCAAGCAGCTCTTTGCCGACCCCGGCAGCGCGGCGGCCGCCTCCCTCACCGGCTGCAAGAACATTGCCGAGGCCGTCAAGTGCGGTGAGTATGAGGTGGAAGTCCCCTCCTGGGGCATCCGCCTGAAATCCGCGTTGCCGGTCAGGGACGATCTGAAGGCCGTGGGCATCCGCGCCCACTATTTCGGCGTGAGCACCAACCAGAACCGCTTCCCCATCACCTATGTGGAGGAGATGGAGGAGCCCTTTGAGATCATCCTGCAGTTTCGCTTTTTGGGCCAGGACCCCGCGAGCCCGCCCATCTGGTGGCGCATCCCCAAGGATCGGCGGCCCGCCAGCTTTCCCGGGGAACTGGGCATCGCCCCGGCGAACATCCTGCTGCTCTACTGAGCAGGCATTTGCGTGGGAAATCTTCACAAAGCGCGGGCTTTCCCGGGCGCCTGTCTTTTGCAATCCACCAAATTGATTGGTTGATAGGAAAAATTCATTGACTTCAGCTGTAAAAAGTGTTAAAGTCGCCACATCAAACAAGGGAGATACGACCATGACCACTGCGTTCCGCTTTGCATACGGATTTGACTATTTCTTTTTTGGAAAAAGAAATAGCGATTTGTGCTGCAAAGAAACGCCTGGTCATGCACGGGGATAATCACACAACCCGTCACCGGAAAAGCGCCGCACAGATCGCTGTGCGGCGCTTTTCTTTTCCCTGCTTGAAAAGGAAAACCAAATCCCGTAAAACCAAGGAGGCACACAAACATGAAAAAGACACTCGCCATCATCCTCACTCTCGCCATGATCCTGCTGCTGGCCGCCTGCTCAGGCAGCGCTCCCGCGGCAACCGCCGCCCCCGCCGCGGCGCCCGCAGACGCGGCTTCTTCCGCCGCCGATGACGCACCTGGCTTCACCGTCGGCATCTGCCAGCTGGTCCAGCACCCGGCTCTGGACGCCGCCACCGAAGGCTTTAAGGAAGCCCTTGTGGAAAAGCTGGGTGACAAAGTCACCTTTATCGAGCAGAACGCCTCCGGCGACTCCGCCCTCTGCTCCACCATCTGCGGCCAGTTCGTGAGCGAGGAAGTGGATCTCATCATGGCAAACGCCACCCCGGCCCTCCAGGCCGCGGCCTCCGCCACCGCCACCGACGGCGAGCGTATCCCGGTTCTCGCCACCTCCATCACAGACTTCGGCTCCGCTTTGGGCATTGACGACTGGACCGGCGTCACCGGCACCAATATCTCCGGCACCTCCGATCTGGCACCCCTGGACGGCCAGGCCGCGATGCTCCATGAGCTCTTCCCCGAGGCCAAAACCGTGGGCATCCTCTACTGCGAGGGTGAGGCCAACTCCCTCTACCAGGTCAACGTCATCCAGCCCATCCTGGAGGGCATGGGCTACGAGGTCCGGCGCTTCTCCTTCTCCGACTCCTCCCTCGTCTCCTCCGTCACCGAAACCGCCTGCGCCGAGTGTGACGTGCTCTACATCCCCACCGACAACACCGCCGCCTCCTGCACCGAGGCCATCCACAATGTGGCGATGAACGCGGGCGTGCCCATCGTGGCCGGCGAAGAGGGCATCTGTTCCGGCTGCGGTGTGGCCACTCTCTCCATCAGCTACCACGACATCGGTTACGCCTGCGGCGAGATGGCCGCGGAGATCCTGCTGGAGGGCGCGGACGTGTCCCAGATGGCGGTGCGCTACGCCCCGCAGTTTACCAAGGAATACAACAGTGAGATCTGCCAGGCTCTCAGCATCACCGTCCCCGACGACTACGTCGCCATCGGCTGATTCCGATAGCTGCCCATCGCAAAAAACAGGAGACGGCATGACCCGAAAGTCATGCCGTCTCCTGTTTTCATCCGTTTCCGGGGAGCAAAGATGCCTGTATCGTTCTGGCTGCTCTGGCGCTTCCCCTCGCTTTTCCGCCGCACGAATGCGCGTCTGCGCTTCTCAGGAGAAACGGTACTCCAGCTCCTGTGCCGCAGCCAGGCCGGTCAGCTCCTGAAAGTCTGCCGGGCTCGCCAGGCGGTCCAAGACAGCACGGGTATTACCGTCTTGCTTCAGAGCACAGAGCGCCTCCGTCATCTGCCGCAGCACCAGGGTGCGCACAGTTGCGGCGTACATGACGAACTTGATGCCCATATCCGCAAAATCCTGGCAGTTAAAAACATTGAGCCTGCTGTTGTCGTTGATGATGACCATGAGCGGCCCTTCCACCCGGCGGGCCAACTGTTCCAGCTCCTCCGGCTCCCGACAGCCTACGGCGAAGGCCGCGTCCGCGCCCGCCTCCAGATATGCGTTGGCACGACGCACCGTCTCCTCCAGGCCATAGCTGACCATGGCGTCTGTTCGCGCGATGATGCAGAAGCAGCTGTTCTCCCTGGCTTCCAGCCCGGCCTTCAGCTTTTTCAGCTGTACCTCCAGCGGAACAATCTCATGGGAGCCCCCGTAATACGCACATTTCTTGGGAGATATCTGATCCTCCACATGGATGCCGGCAATGCCGCGCCGTTCAAACTCACGCACGGTCCGCATGAAATTCAGCGGCTGTCCGTAGCCCGTGTCTGCATCGGCGATCACGGGGATGGCGACTGCGGACGCAATGCGCTCGGAGACCTCCGCCACCTCGCTCATGGTGATCAGTCCCATATCGGGCAGCCCGAAAGCTGCAGCGGCGACAGCGTTTCCTGAGATCGACGCCGTCTGAAAGCCTGTCTTCTCCGCCGCTTTCGCGCCGAGGCAGTCGTAAATCCCCGGCACATAATAGGTGTTCTTGTCCTGAATCAGTTCCTTCAGCTGTCTGCACTTGTCCATCTCAGTTTCCTCCATGCTAAAACCGTGTTCACATACATCCGTTTGTGATTCGCGTCTTGCAATTCCGATCCACTCTGTGTATAATAAATATGCATGAATGCCGTCTTGTTTATTCGCTGAACATGGCTTGTTTTTCTCGTATTTCCTGGTTTTTCCTGTCGTCTTTTCCCTAATGATTTGGAATAATATTCATAACCAAATGTTATTAATTGCGGGGGCGGTGCTTCTATGCTTCTGAAGGAGCTGCGTTATATTATCGAAATACAGGAATGCGGCAGCGTTTCCCAGGCGGCAGAACGCCTGTACATCTCTCAGCCCGCACTCAGCAAGTATGTAAAAAGCCTGGAGGACTCCCTGGACATCAAGCTGTTTGAGCGGGTGGGGAGGCGTTTGATCCCCACAGACGCGGGGCTGAAATACCTGGAGGCGGCCCGCTCCATGATGGACACCTTTACCACCATGTCCAATGAGTTGAAAAATTCAGACAATCTGATCCACGGCCTGCTGCGCGTGGGGACCTCCAATTCCCGCAGCCCGCTTCTCCTGTCAAAGTCCATTCCTCTGTTCCACTTCAAGTATCCCAATGTGGAGATTCAGCTGTATGAGGAAAGCTCCTATAAACTGGAGAATAAGCTGGCCGAAGGCTTGATCGACCTGTTGATCTCAAAAGGGCCTGTCAGCAGTCTGTCGAAATTCGTGGCAAAGCCCCTGTTTACTGAGGAGCTGCTTCTGTCCCTGCCGCAGGGACATCCCCTGGCCGCGCAGGCAAAGCCCAACGGCAACTCCCGTTTCCCCTGGCTTGACATATCGCTGCTCCGGGATGAAACCTTCGTTCTTCTCAAGCCCGGCCAGTACACGCGGCTTCTGGTGGATCAGCTGTTCGCCGAATACGAGTACTATCCGAAGAAGATTTTAACCACCACAAACATTGAAACGGCGATCCGCATGTCCGCCAATGGCATCGGGCCCACCTTCGTCCCCAGCTTTTTCACTGTGAACCGCTACTGCTCCGACCTGGCGCTGGACTTCTTCTCCGTTGGCCGAAAGTCGGGTCATCTGATGAGCACCTTCAACATCATCTACCGTCAGGACTGCAATCTGACGCGCTATATGCAAAGTTATATTGAGATTCTCCAGGATCTGTTCGGCGACGGAGTCCCGAACCCCTGAAGGCTCCCCTCCGCGCAGACAGCACGGAGGGGAGTTTTTCTTTCTGTCAGCGAATAATCCGAATATAGTCGCTTCTGCGCTTTTTGGGCTTGGGCGCCTCACCCTCGGGATAGCCGAGGATGCAGTTGCCCACGCCAACGTAGGTTTCCGGCACACCCCATTTGGCCATAAGCGCCTTGCCCTCTTCGGTCTCATAGCTTTCCTTTGCGCGGTTTATCCAGCAGGAGCCGAGCCCTGCGGCGAAGGCGGCGTTCATCATATTGCCGAGCACCAGCGAGGCGTCCTTGACATGATTGACGGCATTCGGGTCGGCAAAGACGACAACAACCGTGGGCGCGCTGTAAAAAGGATCGACACTGCGGTCCCAGAAGCGCAAATTCAGACAGCGCATGACCTCAATGTCCTCAGCGTTTTGCACGGCAACGATGATTGCGGGCTGGATCCCGCGGGCGGTGGGGGCATAGCTGGCAGCCTCCAGAACAGTGTTGAGCTCTTCGTCAGAGATCTGTTTCTCTTGGAATCTGCGGATGCTTCGGCGGTGAAGCAGACAATACAGGGCATCCATGGAAAGCCGTCCTTTCTCATAATCGGCTCAGCAGACTGCTGAGCAGTCCAATAAGCGGTGGGAATAGACTGAGTGTCACCAGCACGCGAACCACATGAAGGATTGTGACCTTGGACAGATCACATTCCATATCCTGCGCCATGAGCGTCATTTCCTGGATACCTCCCGGCGTACACATCAGCAGACAGGTGAGGAAATCAAAGTGTGTGAGATGCATCATGAGCAGACCGGAGCCATAGACGAAAGCAAACAGACCAAGCAGCATAATCACGATCGGGCCAGCCAGACGCGGCAATACGAACAGCGACTCGTAGCTGAGCATGGCGCCGACATACGCGCCAACACAGATTTGTGTAAACTCCTTGGTGTATCGGGGCAGATAGTTGACTCTGGTAAAAATATTCAACAGGGCGGTAGAGGCGATGGCACCGATCAGGGCGCCGGAGCGAACGCCGAGTGCGCGCAGCAGGAAGCCGCCTGCGGCAGCCACAGCCAGCGTGATCAGAAAGCGCAGCGGCCTGGAGAGAGGCGCTGCCGCCCTGGTCTTCGCCGGGGTAAAAGCGGGAGCTTCCGGCTCCCGGTTCCGGGTGGAGACCGCCTGGCTGCTGCGCCGCCGCAGCAGCCAAAGATAAAACGAAGGCATGAACATCACGATAATGATCAGCCGAAACATCTGGATCAAAGAGACATAAAGAGGATCGGCGCCGTAATCGGAAGCGATCAGCGCCATGTCCTGCACCCCTCCGGGAGCGCAGGAAAACAGACCGGTGGCCACATCCAATCCGCTGACATAGATCATCAGCAGGCCGAACACGATGTTGAGCGACAACATCAGCACGACCTGCAGTCCGATAGGGAGCAGAAGGGCGCGCATCCGCGAAAAGTCTCCGCGGCTCAGCTTCTGACCGACGAGCGCGCCGGAGAGCACCTGCAGATACACCTTGATCTCAACAGGGAAAAAGCTGCGCTGCGTCAGGATTTCAAAGAGGATCACAAAAAACAGCGAGCCCACCATGGCACCGCTGGGCACCCGGAGCCGCTTAGCCAGCACGCCGCCGACTGCGGCCACGGCCAACGTAAGCAGGAGATTCATGTGCAAACCTGCCATTTCAAATCAGCGTCTTTGCCGTCTGCTACATGAGACTGTGATAACGGCGGTAGTAGTTGAGCAGGCCGCCCTCCTGAAGGAAGCCGAGCAGCTGTGGCGGGAACGGTGGAAATCGGTATTCCGTCCGGCCGTTGATCGTCAGTTGATGCTGTTCCAGGTCCAGCTCCAAAAGATCTCCGTCCCGGATTGCGGCAGAACAGAGAATAGGCAGGATGCCCATGTTGATGCCGCTGCGATAAAACTGGCGGCTGAAGGATTTTGCGAGGACACAACTGATCTGCGCCTGCTTGAGCGCAATCATGACCTGCTCCCGCGAGGAGCCGCAGCCGAAGTTTTCACCGGCCACGATGAAATCACCGGGGACGTAAATATCGGGAAAATCAGGGCGGCAGGACTCAAAGAGATACTGCTGGATGGAGGTGTTGTCTGCCCCTCCGGACAGGTGAACGCTGCTGATGATCATGTCTCCGCCGATGTTGTCGCCGAGCACAATTGCTTTTCCCTTCATAAAACAGCCTCACAATCAGAGATATAGCCGTTCAGCGCGGAATAGGCCGCAACCAACGGCGAGGAGATGTATACCAGCCCCTTACGGCTTCCCATCCGGCCGGTCAGATTCCGATTTGTGGTGGAAAGGACGACTTCGTCGTCGCCCACCAGACCGCAGTGGATACCGGCACAGGGACCGCAAACCGGCGGGAAGACGCTCGCGCCAGCGTTCATCAGGATATCCAGAATGCCATCCCTGCGAATGGCACGCTCCACCTCGACGGAGCTGGGAAAAAGCAGAAAGCGCACGCCGCTGTGGACACTTTTGTCCTTCAGGATTTCCGCCGCGACGGCAAAATCCTCATAGCGGCCGTTGGTACAGGAGCCTATCACCACCTGATCCACAGCCACATGGTTCAGCTCCTCCGCTTTTTGCAGGGTATTCATATGCGGCGGAACCGCCACCAGCGGGCAAAGCTCAGACAGGTCCAGTGTCACTGTGGCCGCATAAACAGCATCCGAGTCCGGAACGACGCCTTCTCCTTCCGGGATGCCGTGTTCGCGAAGCCACTTGCGGGCAGCCGCGTCCAACGGCATAACGGCACCTTTGGCACCGGCCTCAATGGCCATATTGCATATGACGGCGCGGCTGTCCATGCTGAGTTCGGATATGCCGTCGCCCTCAAATTCCAGACTGCGGTAATTGGTGTCCAGCGTGCTGAGTTTTTCGATCAGAGCCAGCGCAACATCCTTACCCGAGACCTTTTTGGGCGGCACGCCTGTCAGCACCACGCGAATGCTTTCCGGTACCCGGAACCAGGCCTCGTCTCCGGCAAGGATCACGGCGGCATCCGCCGCACCGACGCCGACACCGAACGCGTTGAGCACCCCGTACATACATGCGTGCGAATCCGTACCCACTACAAGTTCACCGGGGCGTACCATTCCGCTCTCCAGCATGACCTGGTGGCAGATGCCCCTGCCCGCATCCACAAGGTGGATACCGTGCTGTACTGCAAAGCGGCGCAGCAATTTGTGCTTGTTGGCGGAAGCCACATTGGGGCAAGGTGAAAAATGATCGAGAACAATCATGTGGTGGTCTGGTGAGCGCACCGTATCCGCAATGGAGCTGAATTGCTCAACCACGGTCGGTCCGTTCACATCCTGAAGCATGCATGCGTCCACCCGCGCCGTCACGAAGTCACCTGCTTTAACAGATCGGCCCGCTTTTTTGCTGAATATTTTCTCGACAACTGTTGCCATACCCTTCTCTCCCATTTCGCACTTGCTCGCGGGCGGGGGACGTTCTCCCCCGCCCGCCTGTCATACCCAGGAGCCGGACCGGGCCGGCCTCCATGCAGGGCGACAGATAGATCGCTCTTCGCTTTTCCGCTCAGACCTTGGCAGCGCAGCGTGCGCCGTCAGCGATGGCGTCGATGGCGAAGCCGCCCAGATTTGCATCTCCGATGACGTAAACCCGGCACTCAGGCAGACGTTCTTTGACCGTTTTGCTGAGAACATCAATTGGCTTGCGGCCTGCCGCGACCACAACACCGTCAACGTTCCGTATCGGGAAATCGTAGCCGTTGGAGCTGACAAAAACCTCCGGCAGAGAGATGTTGAGGACCTTTGTCTTGATATACGCCTTTACGCCCAGCTCAGAGAGGCTCTTGAACATGAAGTGTTTGCGGCTGAGATTCAGGGCCTCGCCGATGGCTTCATTCATTTCAATGATCTCCACTTCATAGCCCTGATCGGCAAGATAATCCGCGGTCTCACAGCCCACCAGACCGCCTCCCAGAACGACGATATGCTTACCGGAAAGCTTCTTTTCGCCGGAGAGCACTTCGTCGCCGGTATACACATTGTCGCTGTTGATGCCGGGAATGGGCGGCTTGAAGGCACTGCTGCCGGTGGCGACGATCAGCACATCAGGCTTCTGTTCCTGGATGAAATCCGCTGTGACCTCGGTGTTGTAGTGGATGGGAATCCCCAGCCAGTCCAGTGCCTTGACTCGGAAGTTGATGATCTCAAAGAGTCTTCCTTTTCTGGGCGGCATGGCGGCGTAATTGACCAGACCGCCGGGGCGGTCAGACTTCTCGTAAATCTCGGGTTTAAAGCCGCGCAGCGCCAGGTCATAGGCTGTCTCCAGGCCGGCGGGACCCGCGCCGACAATCATGATCTTCTGCTTTTTTTCCTCTTCATCGGCAGGGACAAAGTTCAGCACCGTCTCAAAGCCCAAGCGGGGGTTCTGCATGCAGCGGATTTTCTTGTACTTGACCGCATCGCGGCAGCCCTGGTTGCAGCCCACGCAGGGACGGATGGGACCGAGATCCTTGTTGAGAGTCTTGGCGATCATGTAAGGATCAGCCAGATTGGCGCGGGCCATGGCGACCAGATCGGCCTTGCCGCTGGCAAGGACCTGGTTGGCCTCGTCGATGTTGGTGATGCGGTTGACTGCGACCACCGGCACCGAGACAGCGGCCTTGACCTTTGCCGCGTTATCGGCGTTAAACATGTCCTCCACATCCATGGGGGCAGAGATCATGTACTCGGATTCGGGCATGCCGCAGGAAACATGGAAGGCGTCAGCGCCCGCTTTCTCCAGGATCTTGCAGATTTCAACCGTCTCTTCGATCCGGCGTCCGCCCTCAACATGCTCATCGCCGCTGATGCGGAAAATCAGGGGATAATCCGCCCCGGCCTTGGCCTTGATACGCTGGATGATCTCCGAAGCAAAGCGTGCGCGCTTCTCGGTGTTGCCGCCGTATTCGTCCGTCCTTTTATTGTAGAAGGGGGACATAAACTGTGCCACCTCATGCGCATGGGCGCCGTGGATCTCCACGCCGTCAACGCCGGCCTTGCGGGCTCGAACGGCACCATCGGCATAGCTCTCGATCAGGTCGTGGATATACTCCGGCGTGAAGTCATTCATGTCGTCGATGGCATAGCCGCGGCCTGCCTGGAAAGCCGCCGGGTGCAGCTGGCAGAACAGCCGTCCGCCGTAGGAGTGCACCATGTCCGCCAGCTTTCTCCAGCCGTCGATATAGCTGTTATCGGAGATAGCGGGGCGGCCTACGCTGGGCTTGCCGTGCGGACTTCCGGGCATGATGACGGCACCGACACCGCCTTCAGCGCGCTCACGGACGTAAGCCGTAAGCACATCGTTGATGTTGCCATTGGGATCGCAGAAGTGGACGCACATGGACGAGAAGATGATGCGGTTCTTCAGCTCCACATTGCCGATTTTAACAGGGGTAAAAACATCCATAATTACCAGTTCCTCCATATTTGAATGATGAAAAAGCCGCTCTTTCACGCACGCTTTACGCGGTACCTGCCCGGCGGCGCGCCGCTGTTTCCGCAAAGAAGCAGAAGCCGACGACCAGACCCACAATCAGTATGCCCACGAGGTCGGTCCAGCTGGACGGAAACAGCATCAGCAGGCCGCCCAGCATCGCTACCACTCGCAGGGCAATGGGAATACGCACCTTAAAGAAGCCAATGGTGCTCAATGTAATGGCAAAGGTGCCGATGATGGAGGTGACGACCACCTGCAGGATAGCCAACAGGTTGCCCTCCAGCAGCAGAGCCTGGTTGGTGACAAACAGATACGGGACAATGAACACCGGCAGGCCAAGATAGCAGGCAGTAAATCCCGTTTTCATGGGTTTTGCATCCGCGATACCCGCCGCCAGATACGCCGCGAGAGCCACCGGAGGTGTGATCGAGGAGATGCACGAGAAGTAGAAGATAAAGAGATGCGCGGCAAGGACCGGGATTCCCATGTTGATCAGTGCCGGGCCTGCAACTGCAGCGCCGATGACATAGGCCGCAACAGCGGGCAGGCCCATGCCGAGCACGATCAGCATGATCATGGTGAAGAACAAGGCAAAAAAGATGCTGTTGCGTCCGAGCTCCATGGCAAGCTGCGAGAAGCGCAGGCCGAGGCCCGTCAGGTTGATCACGCCGATGATGATCCCCGCGCAGGTACAGGCCGCCGCCGCATCGAGGCAGCTGCGGGCCGCGCCGATTAAACCCTCCATGATATCGCGCGGCATCAGGCGCGTCTCCTTTTTCAGCCACGAGAGGATGATCAGGGCGATTGTGGTGATAAATGCCGTGTTGATGATGGGGTAGTTCATGCAGATCAGCACGATCAGGATCAGCAGGGGCAGCACCAGATGGCCGCCTTCCCGCAAAACCTTGGAAAGCACGGGAAGCTCCTCACGCGGCGTTCTGTTCAGTTTCTTTCGTTTGGCCTCAAAATGCACAGACAGGAAGATGGAAAAGAAATACAGGAATGCCGGCAGGACCGAAGCCCGTACAATCACACTGTAAGGTGTTGCAATCAGTTCCGACATGATGAAGGCGGCAGCACCCAGAACAGGCGGGCAGAGCGTGCCGCCTGAAGAAGCTGCCGCAACGGCAGCCGCGGCAAAGGTTGACTCGTATCCGTTTTTCTTCATCAGCGGAATGGTGAGCTGGCCCGTGGTGACGACGTTGGATGCCGCCGAGCCGGAGACCATGCCCATCAGCGCGCTGGCGATAACAGCAACCTTTGCCGGGCCGCCCACATAACGGCCGGCTATAGAGAAGGCACTCTGCGTCAGGGTGTCCCCCGCCCTTGTCTTGTTCAGGAAGGACCCGAACAAGACAAAGATAAATACCGTTGTTGCCGCCACCTTTGACGTGGAGCCGAACAGGCCGTTGTCCGTCATATACAGGATGGTCGTCAGCCGGGAAATGCTGTAGCCTCTGTGCCTCCAGATTCCAGGCAGGTATTTGCCGACGAAGGAATAGAGCAGGAAAACAAGCGCGATAATCGGCATCGCTTTTCCGACCGTTCTGCGCGCGCACTCCATGACCGAAGCCAGCGCGATGCACATCATGATGATGTCAACAGTGTTGCATGCTATCCCTCGATCCAAGATCGCATTGTAGTTGATAATATAATAGAAATAGGGAACCGTGCTCAGCAAAGCGAACAGGATGTCATACCAGGGGATCTCGTTGGAGGCAGACTTCTTCGGTTTGTAGAGCAGGAATATCAGGGATGACACAAATACCAGAAAAATGTTGATGTGCAGTGTGCTGGGCAGCAGACCGAAGATCATGATATAGATCTGGGTCAGTGACATAAGCAGGCACCATGCATTTACGATCTTTTTGGCGATTCCGGTTAATTCACGTCTCATAATGTACTCTCTTTCTTCAAGCCGGCGCCGGGCATGGGATTACAGGCTGCGAATATGCTCCAGGACATCCTCCAGATCCATGACGTCGCCATATTTCATATCCATATCGAACAGGTTGAAGGCATGCGCCTTGGGAGAACGGTCACCGCAGCACTGCTCGGGAATCACGATCCGATAGTTGCAGTAGAAAGCGTCCATCACGGCGGCACGGACACAGCCGCTGGTGGAGATGCCGCAAATGATCAGCCCATCGATTTTCAGGTGCTGCAGCATAGCGCGGAAGGGCGTCTCAAAGAAGGCGCTGGACTTGGCCTTTTTGAACACGATATCTCCTTCCTGGGGTTTGATGACCTCGGGGAACTCCGCACCCTCTGCGGTATGCAGGCTCGGATCGGCAATAGTGCCCCACTTTTCAGCCTGCATGCCCAGCAGGGCCATGTTCTCGCGGCCGGGCATAACGTAGAAGACCTGGATCCCGGCCTCACGGCAGGCCTTGACCAATTTGCCAGTGTTCGCCACCGCTTCCTTGACCAGATTGCCGTAAGCCATGGTGTATTTGTCATCCACGTAAATGTTGTTCATATCCACGACCAGCAGCGCCAACTTCTCACCGAAGCCCACGCGACGGCCCAGACCCGATTTGCGGTAGCCTTCGATCTCTTCTTCGCCCATCAGGTCTATCCATCTGCTGTATACATCAACGTTGTTGTTCATGTTTTCTCCTCCCGTTTCAAGAATCAGTCAATCACGCCGATCTCTTTGTAGAAGCGCTCAGCGCCGGGGTGCAGGGGGGCGATGCCGATGATGCCGCCGCGGACCAGATCCTCGTTCAGATCCTTCTGATTCGCGTGAGCCAGGGCCAGGGTGTCGCGGTTGTTCCAGATCGCCGTCAGCACGTCGTACACGACCTGCTCGTCAACGTCTTCGCTGACCCACATGATGGTGTAGCACATCAGCGTCGGCACGTCATAATCGATGTTGGTGTAGGTACCGGCCTTCATCACGCCGGGATTGTAGTAAGCATACTTTTCGTGGATGGTCTGCATTTCTTCGTCCGACATGGCCAGAACACGGAAGTCCATGGAGGTGCCCATTTCAACGACAGAGGAAATCGGCGCACCGGTGGTGAAAATCTGGGCGTCCAGCTGGCCGGTCTTCATAGCGTCGCAGGCATCCTGGAATGCAAGGTAGAAGGGCTTGTAGTCCACACCCTCTTCAAGACCGAGGGTACCAAAGATCTCGATAGCGCTCTTGTAGCCGCCGGCGCCCTTGACGTTGATGCCAACGCGCTTGCCGCGCAGATCCTGAATGCAATTGATGTCACTGTCAGCGGGAACGACGATCTGGACGGGATACTGGAACCAGGGGATGAGTGCGCGCAGCTTTTCGTGGGGCTGACCCTCATAGTCGCCGATGCCCTGATAGGCCTCGTACAGGAATGCGGAGAAGCCGCAGCCGAATTCGCAGTCGCCGTTCTGGACCAGCTCAATGTTTTCCTTGCCGCCCGCAGTCACCTCGTGGGACATGTTCAGGTAAGGAACATTGGCGTTGATGACGTCAGCATAGGCGGTGCCAATGACGTAGGCGGTGCCGCCTGGGTTGGAGCCGCCGATGGACATGGGGATTCGCGTGACCGGTGCGGCGGGAGCCTCCGTGGCGGCGGGGGCCGCTGCAGGTGCCGCCTCTCCGCCGGAGGACTGCGCGGGCGCCGCGGTGGCGGTGGGCTGACTGGATCCACATGCTGCGAGGGAGAGGATCATCAGGATGGAAAGAATCATACAAATTGTCTTTTTCATTTTTCTTCTCCTTTTCGTTTTCATTATGGTTTCCTTATTCTCTTTCGTTTTGTTCCTCTTTTGAATACGTTGTATGAAATGTCCTCCCTTCTCTTTTATATCCAGGCCATAAGGATCTTTGTTGATGCGGTTTGCACAAAACAGCGTGTTGACATCAGGGGAACAATATGGATCTTGCCAATATTCTACACGAGGTTTTTTTTAATTACCAAGACCAGTTTGTTATTCGATTTATGAGAAAAGGTTATCTGTTTACCGGAAGCAGGTGATAAACGCCAAGAAAGCAGACTCTCCCGTATGACGAAACTCCGACTGTCCGTCAGTCTGAAGCCCTGACCCAGAAAAAAGCCTGCGGCGCGATCGTTCGCGCCGCAGGCGTGATAGTATTGGCGGGAGATCTGTCTGTCGGGCCAACTTATCGCTATGCGCTTTTTACGCAGGTGTGTGAAAAGCCGCCTACGAGGCCTTCTTCCGTTTCATCAAAAACGGCAGCGAAAGGCTGAGCAGCACCG
>JAEEGL011197849.1_pt1 | contig 13954 bp, 1 predicted proteins | sample 9134231 | NCBI WGS metagenome assembly JAEEGL01 (sample SAMN16246548, study PRJNA631951) | gut metagenome | biome: gut microbiome; feature: rumen; material: fiber-attached | host: Bos | place: Iran: Karaj | collected 2018-10
AATCCCCAATCCCCAATCCCCAATCCCCAATCCCCAATCCCCAATATAGTTTTTATTTCTTATAATAATATTAGTTTTATAATAAAGTTTATAATATTTTTTAATTAACTCATTTTATTTATTTAAATAATCATTCTTCATTTAATTTATTTTAATTAAATTTTCATATTTATTTACTAGTGCTATACTCATAAGTTTTATTCCACGAAATGAGCGCAATACCTCTTTGATACCAGTCGGAATCACTCAAAACACTATCATTTTTAATATAAACTGAAAACAATAAATTTTTTCTCATATTATTTAAATACACCGGAATAGGGAACATTTTTCCTAAGTCAGCATTTTTTCTAATTTCCCATTTAAGCAAAAACGGAGGTAATTGACAATATAAATTATCAGTCATAATTAGTTTATTACTTTCATAATTCCATTCCGCTCCTTCAATGCATAAACCTTTTAAAACAAAGGCATTTTTCTCTACGGAGAAAATATCTTTAACCATTTCAACAGTTAAGACTAATTCATCAAGAGAAACTTGATATTCTTGTGCAACGCTTTGTCTGGTAGCTGTTAGATATGCTTCAGGGAATATTAAACCACCTAACCATAAATTAGATTTTCCATAATCATCAGATTTAGTTATAGTATTTAATTGATTAATTCTATTTCTTAGATCTAAAATCCATTCAGTAATATTTAATTCTAAGGAAGGATACACTTCCCAAAATTTAGGCACAGTGTCATTAAAAATATTTTTAGCAATTTCTCTTAATTCATTATTTGATTTACTTTCACCTTTAGCCATTAATATTAATTGCTGTAAATCACTTCTTACTTTATTCAATAATTTTTTAGCAACAGCCACTTCTCTTTTAAGGAAACGATAAATAGGATCGTTATTACTTTCCTCATTTCCAATTAAATCAATGACTTCACTAGGCAATGAACCCAATAATTTTTCACTTTTTTCTTCTACCGATACCAGCCAACCTACTTGCGCCTTATCCCCAGAAGAACTTTCACTTAGTTCTTCATCTTCAGTACCCTGGATTTTATTCATTTCTGTAATAAAGCGTCTTGAAGCTGTTTCACGTACTAATTTTTCAGCATTATTAGGAAGACCACTCCATTCGGGGGACTCTACCTCGGGTAAAGATGAGGCCCATTCGATGTATCCTTGATTATTCGATTTTTCTGGAACGGTTAATATATTTGAAATATTTTCGTTTGAGGATTTAAATAAGGGGTAATTTAATTCAAATGTTTTTTCGTTGAAATATAAATTAACTAAAGATTCTAATATTTTCATATCATATTCATTATCTATTTTACCTCCATACATTGATTGATGAATTATTGTTTTTATTGCATCCCATGGTATTTTATTAGGAGGTATATTTTCTTGATCTTGAGCATGAATATTAATCCATTCATCTATGGCTTCCAAAGCACATCTTTGATCACTTTCATTAAATTCATAAAATTTACTCCACCCTATGGGTACGTACCTTAAACGTTCCCCGATAACAGCATGGAACCATGCTAATAAAAAGTGTAATTTGCATCTTTCCTTAGGTATTTTTTCACTCTTATCAGGTGATAACGCATTCGCATATGATCTTATTAAACTATGTTTTATACCAGAGGGCAATTCGAATACGAATTTACGTGAAATTCTGAGAACATTAGGCGGTATTTTAGGGTTAAATTCCATAGTGAGAAATAGTCTAAAATTAGCATTTGGTTCACTTGAATTTAATTTTTTTTCTAATTCATTTAACCAATTAGGAGCTAAATGTACATTTTTTAACACGAGCCAATCGCCACTTTTTATTTTTGTAGTCCAATTTTTTTCTACTAATTCAAATCCTTCCGAAGACCCTATAGCAATACTCAAAAATTTTTTGTTTAATTGACGAGCTAATGATTCGATCTTCGTAGAGGCATCGAACCCTGGCGCACTGCAAAATAGTATAGGGCTTTTACAGTTAGTTTCTTCTTTGATTGCTTTTGCTAAATCTAATTCAGGGATTGATATGAATTCTTCGTTGAAAATATCTTTTAATAAACTTTGAATTGAGTTCATCATACGATCAGGTCTGAATACTAAAAGTAAAATAGATTTGCATAAACCTTCGAACATTTTTTTATCTTTGTCGTCGGGGATGTTATCTTTAGCGTTATCTAAAAATTTAAGAGGAACGAAAAATTCCGCCTGGGCCTCGGATAAAAATTTATTCCATTCTGAACTGTTTGATGACAGCTCATTTAATAATGAAGTAAATGGCTCATTTTTATTTAATTCAGAAATTTGTTTTCTTTGATTTAATGTTAATTTACCATTAAGTAAAGATTCACTTATATCAGAAGCGTCGTTCATGATATTTGAATTTAATTTTAATAATAAATTTATTTCATTTTTGAATTTATCTCCCAGACTGATTTGAGCTAATCTCATTGCTAAAATTAACTTATCTTTATTAAGTAAAGAATATCCGACTCTGTGATAGATTTCTATAAAAAGCATTTTAAGTATTTTATCTTGTCTTTTGGCATATTCAGTTTTTGGTATTTCGCTTAGTTCTTTTGAGTTAATAACATAATTTAACACATCCATGAAAAAGCTGAGAGAATAACGATATAAATAATGAATAATTTCCAACGAATCTAAAGCAAAGAAAATCCTACTAGATTTAGTAGCTATAGGAGAATATTCATTCATTGTAGTTTCGAGATCTTTCATTATATCTTCACTTTTTGATACTTCGATAGAAATTTCTCCTGATTTTTTTTTGATTTCTTCTAATCTTGACATTACTTTATCATTTTCTAATAAATTGCCTTCACTATTTAATGCGGTTAATAAATCTTCTTCTAATTGTCTCAACTGAATTTTGAATTCTCTTTGAGCTTTAATTAAATCTTCTTTAGCTTGATTTACTTCAGGTCTTTCACTTTTTAATATCATGTCTAAGATTTGATTCTGTAATGAACTTGGCGTTATAGTGAAATTGAGGAAGGTTACTCTTGAACATAAATCAGGAGTAAAATGACATGAGGAATCCCTGGTTACCATGAACATATTAAAAGATACACTAAAATCAATTTCTTGGTCTCCTATTCGAATTAATTTCCTTCCTCCCATTTTATGAATTTCTTTGTTCAATAAAGAATTCATTATAGGATCAATTTTTTCTACATCTTGAACTAATATAGGATACCCGAATCTTAAAGCACTTTCCAAAGTTTTCAAAAAGTTATTATCTGTAAAAGATGTTGTATTTAGTTTCTTTGAAGCGTAATAATTTTTAATAAATTCTGTGGCTTGTCCCGCAGGATCGATAATCAAAGGATATCTATTAAATCTTTGCAAGATAGTTGCATTTTCTGTACATATGTTATCACTAGGTAATGAACATTTTTGCCATTCGACTTTATCATTAGGTTTAGTGAGCCATTCGACTTCGTCTAAATCTTGACTAAAAACTATGTTATTTTCTTGAAGAATATTTTTTCCTTTTTCTCGCAAATATTTACGATAAAAAGCATCATAAAATCCAATATAAGCTAAAAATGATGAAGATAAAAACGTATCTCCTAATAAGTTATTAATATGTACTTTGAATTCAGACATCTGCTCACTCCAACGCTCTTTTTCACTTGTGAGATTATTTAATAATTTTTCACTTCTTTCGACCTTTTGTTTTACTAGTTCCATTTCACTCTTGATATTATTTGACTCTATCATGGATTGATCATAATTTTTCTTTAATTCAATAATACTTTTTTCTAATGCTTCTTTTTCATTTTTGATTTCAGTAAATTCTTTTTCAATTATTTCTTTTTTATTATTCAATTCTTTAATTTCTTTTTTCATCGGTTCCATCTGATTAGATATTTCAGCGCACATAACAGTAGATTCAATCCACTCAGCTAATAAACCTACTTCTTTAAAGGCGTTAGTAATTTTTGCAATATTCCAATTATTAGCAGGGTCTTTAATTTCTTTTTTTATTATATTTGTGACTTTATCTCCTAAATCTTCAGCTTTTGTGCTTTTAATTATATTAATAAAGTTAACATTTTTTATAGCTGTTTTTGTCTGATCCCATTCACACTTTTCCATAATTTTATTTTCAGCTTTTTTGTAAAATATTATAGCACTTAATTTTAACGCTGTACGAGTATTGTCTGTGGCTTTATTTAAAGCTCTTAAAGCAGCGACTGATTTTGAACTCATATTGCCTATAGCATTTTTTGCTGCTTCCATCTTAGGTACGACAGTGCTTAATTCATATTCGACTTTTTGTGTTCTTTCATCGATTTGCTTACGCATTGCTTCTATTTCTATTTGCTTTTTTTCAGCTTTTTCTTTATTTATTCTTGCTTTATCGGTATCTATCATTATTTTATCAAATTTTTCTTTTGTTTCCTTTTGTTTTATTTTTAATTCTTCGCTTTTTTTCGCTAAGCTTTCTTTCATTTCACTTACCGTCATTTCCGTTTCAATAATTTTTTGTAAGCCTTTATTGATATGAACTTGTTGTTCATTTAATTCTTCATTTTTTTCTTTTTGTAATTTAGTAAAATGCTTAATAAAATCGAGGAAATCACGTGGGGTGATATAATTAAATTTTTTCGCATTTTTTGATAATTTTTCATTCAAATCTTTAATAATTATATGATAACTAGTAATCGAATCAACTAAACATTTATACATTTCATCCACACTTAAATTATCCTTCATATAATTTTCTTGTCTACATTCAACAAATTCTGTTAATTTTTTGGCTACCTGGAATAATCCATCTCTTGACCAATCTCCGAACCAGTCAATAACACATCTGTTATACAAAGCAGGTGATGACGCTGCTCTGTTACTAAAATCTGGCGATAAGGGATTCATAGTGAATACTACATGTAAATTCCTTTGAACTCCTTTAATAAAAGCTTTATATATTTCTTCTTCTGTGTTCGCATCACGATCCATGTTTTCTTTTGCCATATTAATTAAAGATATATATTCATCTCCTTCGAATAAACCTGGGACTTCACCTGAGGCTAATAAAGCATTCATTCGTTCTAAAAATGCTGGACCTAGAACGTTACTTTCATCAAAAATGAAACATATTTTTTCTCCTTTGCATCCTGCTCTTTTCATTATACCTCTTAAATCAGCATCAAAGTCGGTTACATCGTAATTTCTTCCTGCTTTTATTTGAAACACTGTTAAATTATTCAACCAAGCCACAAAACGAGATAATGTTGTTTTCCCGACACCACTCTGTCCTACTAATAATAAATGTCCTATAGGTTGTTTAAGGACTCTATCTATTCGTAAAATATGTTCCAGCACGGAATCGAAGATTACCAAAGGAACATTTAATTCTTCTTCATAAAAGCGTTTCAATTTGCCTTCGATATTAACTATTAAATCATTTTTATCACAAGAAATATATTCTTTTTTTATTAAATCAGTGAATAATATAGGCCTTTCTAAAGCTTCAGAAGTTATATTAGGGAAACATTGTGAAGCAATTTTATCTACTAATTTATCACACCATTCTTTTTCTTCAGGTAAAACCAATCGATCCTGGAATAATCTCAAAGCTTCATGAGCCCATAATCTCACTAAGCCATTTGTATCACTAATAGTATTAATACTTTCATTTAAAGCATGTTTCCATCTTGTTAATTCTCTCGGTGAATATATATAATGTGGTTGGATATCAGGTGTATAATGTTGTTGGCATTGAGTATAAAACTCTACCATGGCTTCAGTCAGGGCTGAACTTTGATTATGTAATTCAGTATTACCTTTACGCAATATTGCTCTATTGAACGTACCATAAATTTGTCTTAAAGAATCCTTTCCGGGGAAATCGACGTATAATAAAGGACAATGACGTAAAAATCTATTATTTAAAGGATGTCTACCTACATCAGTGGGAGGGTTGCATGCCCCTACGAATTGAATACGTTCTAATTTAATCCAGGTTTTATCCAAAGGACGCCAAAATCCATTTTGTTCTGTGATTTCTCTTAAAAATGTGATTACGACTTGGGTTGAATATTTATCTTGTTCTGGAAGGTTGATTTCATCGCAAAAAACTACCAAATATTTCCCACTCTGTTTCGGTCTTAATGTAGTTCCACTGGAACTTTTAACATATTCACAATAGTGATCAAAAGTTTTCAGAATTAAATCAGGCGTTGTACTCGATGAGAAGTTTATGAAGACCATTTCAAAGTCAGTTAAGATTTTTAAAGTAGCCATTAAAGTCATTGTTTTTCCTGAGCCAGGAGGCCCACATAAAATAAAAGGTCTATGTTCACTAATCCAACTACATAATATTTCTTGATGTCTCACGGTATCAACCGTAGGTATAACCAAGTCAGCATCGGAGACCTTATTACTATCAATATCAGTATTAGGTACTTTTGATTTCCAGGTTTGGAATTTACCATCTTTCATATTAACGAAATAGTCTATCATTTGGAAATTTGATTCTCTTGGGAAATCGATATCCAAAGTCATATTTTTTAAATCCTCGGAAAACTTTGTTCTATTACTCAAACTTAATGAACCCCCGAAGCCCCATATTATACTGATTATTAGCCATTTACTCATATATTGATATATTTTTGTGTCATCTAAAGGAAATTCACTATTTTCTTCGTTGTAATCGATTATATTAGTAGTGCCTTTTCTTAATAAAGCGAACATAGATTCAACAACTCTTATTTTAGTAAACTCCATCACATGAGGCATTTTTTCTACCTCATCTAAAGCTTTTTGCACTAAGCCATTTTTTTCGAAAAATTGTTTTATGCAATCAACAGCAATATTTCTTGTTTTTGAATGACCACTTTGTGCCTTTGATTCAAATTCTATCTTAGCAGCATTAGACCCTGTTTGGGTTTCTAAATAATTCATGGTATCGTCGTAATTATTCTGTTTCAGCCTTTTTAAATAATGACTAAACATCATATCAGTTGTTACAATGTCTTCTGAAAACCAAACCATACCACAACGGGATACTGTTGCCAATGTTGCGTATTTTAAACTTTCTACTTCGAACATTATTCTTACATTAGGTGGGATTTGTAATCTGTCACCGTGAGGTAATGTTAATAATTTGTTATCGTCTAAGACTGAGTTTAAATTTTCGGCCCATTCTGGATCGACATCACCGTCAAATATTATCCAATGACGTTTACTACTTTCTCCTCTTTGATTATCTAATATTTTTCTTAAGGTTCCTGTGAATACCCCATCTGTCCAATCTAAAGTTGTTTGGTCTAATTTACCATATAAATTTTCCTTATTTACTGCTTTTGGATCTATGATATACGATTCTCCTTTTATACCATCAATAGCAGTCAAAGCTTCTAATAATATTTTCCATGCCGCACTTTTTCCAGTACCACTTTGTCCTACCATCATAACACCATGATGCATCTTTTGTATCGAATATAGTTGTAATATTTTATCAATAAACTTAGTTTCAGGTAATAAATTACGTATTTTGCATAATTCAATAATTTTATTTTTAAGTTCATCTTCTTTGACTTCTTCAATAACGCAATTAGGGAAAACTCCTTTTAATAAACTATTAAATAAAGTGATATCTTCACTCACCAATTTAGGTATCAAAGTATTGCAAACACTTCTCAATAAAATATTCTGTTCCCAAGTTTCAATATCAATATCTTTTCCTTTTCCAGTTTTTTCTCTTTCTTTATCTTCTCTTCGTTTTAAATTACCAGCATTAACCAAAACACTTTTTAGAGCTCTTAAACCAAAATCGTAGTGACTTTGGGAACTTAATTGAGAAGAACATAATTCAAATAAAGATACCATTTTAGAACTTAATCTTTCAGCTGTTTTATATCCTTGAGAATATAAAGTAACTTGAGCAATCATATCTTTATCGGGTTTGACCATAGCCATCTGTCTGAAAAGTTGCTTCAAGTTATCAGGTAACTGTGATCTTCCAGCGTACCCTGGGTTCATGGTTACGAAAATTCCCATTTGGTGATTAAGCTTTATATTTTTACCCATTAAATCTATATTTTTAGCGTATTCTCTGAGACCTAATTGAATTATCAGAATTTGTTGAGACACTGCGGATAAAATTCTTTCTTCTAAACGATTAAATTCATCAAAGCATCCCCAGGCTCCTACTTGGCATAAACCAACAAAGATTCTACCCATAGCTTTAAAATCGAAATTTTCATCACAATTAAATACTAAAACGAATCTCCCTAATTGACCTCCTAAAGCTTTAACTGATTCTGTTTTTCCTGTACCAGCAGGGCCGAAAGGTGCTCCTCCTAGACGGAAATACAGCCCTTGAGTCAAAGTTAAATAGCATCTATCTGTTAAAGGCGTTTGAATTAATTTTTCTGCCACACCTAAATATTCGAATCCGTAATCGAATGAAGCGTTGGACATTTTTATTTGTAATCTTTTGAGGATTTCTTGCGTTTGAGGGTTGAAATAAAATCGCATATAATAAAGCCATTCGAAAGCATTGACGTTGTTAATTCCTTTATTTTTAAGAAGTCTTACAACGTCTCTTTGATGTACTAATTCCGTTATTAATTGTTCTAATTTTTTCCTCATATCAACTTTAATATCTTTCAAGACTTGGTCAGATAAAGCACTTAACATGTTATTTATAACATTTTCTTCGCTTTCTAAAGTGAAATTATCCGGTAAAGCTTTCAAAGTTTTGACACCAGTAAGAGCAGCTTCAATACTCGCACTCCATAAAATTTGAGAACTTAAAACTGTTATCTGAGCTGGATAGTGTTCTATCCAGTGAATAAATTCATCGACTTTTCCGATATAATCCATCCCGGATATTTCAGTCACGGCTTTTTCTAATTTTGTCGCCAAAGTAAAGTGCATTTGCTCTTGGACTTTTCGGAGCCATTGATAAACTACTGGATCATCGGAAATTTTGACGCTTTTTTCGAAGGATACTTCTTCGAACTCTCGGGAGACCATTCCCAAAAGTTCATTGCCATCTTTACATATTAATGAATTCATCCCTGCGAACATTTTATTAAAATGACGTGCGATTTTAAACACGTCTTTACTGTTACCTATTATTTCTAAAAGATCTTCATCTCCTATGAAATAAAATCTTGCGAAATTTTGTCTTTGTTTTTCTAAGAAATTATACAACGCTTTTTGAATCCTTTCCAAAGCGGTTTTGAGTTTTTCTTCTAAAATATTTTTTATATTAGGGATACTGATTACTTCTAAAACGTAAGGTTTAGCTGCAACTTTTTTCATCAAGCCAGTGAATTCTGTATCTATTGTTTTAAATTTGTTATAATCACTTGCTAATTCATTCATGATATCAGCAGAACCGAAGAAAATACCTTCTAAATAAACCCATTTTCTTTGGACATCGACCCATTCATTGAATAATAATCTTATTTTTTCTAATTTATCTTTCCATGGTTCAATATTGTCTTTAAATATCGGATAATAAGGACTATTACTCATCGATTGAAAACTGTTAATATGTTCATCTAATATTGTAAACATATCATCCCATCCACGTATTAATTTACATTTATCTTTATAACGTACCATTTCTAATTCATAATTACCCCATAAATCTTTTGATTTTTTTATATATGTTTCTAGTACTAATTCTCCCGAGGCTTGATTTATTATTTCTTGTAAATGCTTTTCCATTTCTAATAAGGGAGAATTCCAGAATTCTTTTAATGTTAATTCATTCACTGGTTTATGTATGCTTAATCTTTTTAAAATTTGTTTCCAATGTCTGTCTTTAATTGCCTCGGTTCTTAAGTCCGCAATAATCACATTCATTTTTTTTAAATTTTTCAGTTTTTTTTCGGTTATTTCATATGCTTTATATTGTCTTATATCCCTACTTAATGAAGTCATATTATTTAAAGCTTCATCTAAATCTTTCTTTATTTTATCAGGGTTTATAGCTAAAAATTGTGTATCTTTTTTTGCGTCGATTTTAGAGTATATAATATTCAAACTATTCCATACGTTTTTAAAATCTTCGACTTCGTGAGTTATGTTTTCTAATCGACTTGGATTTTCGCTTTCGAGTTTTAATAATTTCGATGCTTGAATATTTTTTAAAAATGCGTCTTTTATAGAATTGATTTTATCACTGGTGTCGTTTAATATTTTTAAGGCCACGGTGGGGTTATCCGCAGTTTCGGGTTTATTTTGAGACCAATAAATTTCTAAATTTTTTAATTCTTGTGAAATTCTTTTTTTATCTTCTTCGACTTGTTTTACTAATGATGGGATTTTTTCGTCCATTTCTTTCTGTTTTTTATTTAATATTTGTTCAAATTTATTCCATTCGCTTTCTAATTGGTCCATATTTATATTAGAATAATTACGATTTCTTTTCAGTTTTTGACTGTCTAATATGCTTTTACTGTTTCTGAATTTTTCCATATCTAAACTCCACATTTTTTCGTTATCAGTGAATTTTTGAATTTCTGTTATAAATGATATTATATTAGTCGATTCATTTTCGAGACTATTATTTTCTAAATTATTCCTGGCTTCTTTTATCATTTCATTAAATTTATTCATACTTCCACTGGTTATCTCAGAAAATTTCTCAACGACCTCCCTGTGTAAATTATTATACTTCGTTTTAACTTTTTTTTTCATCGAAGAAAAATCGATAACCAAAGACCCAATAATTTTTTCGGTTTCATTAGTAGTAAAACTATTATATATTTTTTTTAATTCTAACATCAGTGCTTGCCATTTGATTACATCTTCGCCTAATTTATCGTATACAGTTTTCGGCTGAATATCCCATAAAACTTTATATGATTTCCAGGTTTTCATATACGTTTCGACTTCGTCGAAAGTTTTTTCCAATGTAGTATAACATCCTAAAATTATTTTCTGGTCTGCCAATTTAATTATATCTCTAAAAGAATTATCTTCATATATATTTATGCTATTATCCTTTTTTGAATTTGAGAGTTCTTCTGGAGTACGATATTTTAAGTGAGTTGATTCCAATATGAATAAAATTGATTTATGGTATTCGTCATACCAATGTTCTCTGGCGTCATTTAAAGAGGGTTCTAAATATATCATTTGATCGGAATATTTCACTTTATGAATACTACATTCTTGAAGCATTATAGCGTCTTTTAATGGCTTTGGTGCCATGAATTCTTTTAACCATAATGTCGTATAGGTTTCTAATTTTTTTATTAAAATATTTTCTAATTTTTTGTCTAAATTATTTATCCATGGTTTCATATTGGAACATCCTTTTATTTCGTCTAATAATTTTTGAATGCTTTTGATTTTTTCACCCATAAGTTCTTTATTCTCATAAAATTCTGAATTTTCTATCTGGGATAAAAGATTATCTATTTTATCTACTCTTATTAATAAATCATTTACTGTTTCTTCAAAAATAGAAATTTTTTCTGAAATTTCTAAAATAAATCCAATAATTTTAGGTACATTACTCCAATTTTGAGTATATTTTTCTTTAATTAAATTTAAAATATCTGATTTTTGTTTTGCAACTAATTTATCAATAACCGGGGATTTTTCGATTTTATTACAACTATTATGAAAAGCTTTAAATGATTCTTGTAAAGCCATCGCATTAACATAATTAGATTTATAACTTATTAATCTATCTCTGATATAATTTGCTTTAGACGAAGTTTTTCCAAATATCATTTTATATTCCTTGAATTTATCAATTAATTTTTCATCAAAATTAACCTTTAATTCATATTCATGCTGCTTCTTGATAATATCCATAATTCTTTGACTGCCAATATCATCGGGAATTGAGGACGTTTCTTTATTATATTTATCGAAAAGTCGACTTGGGTCTGAATTTTTTTTTATTTGTTCAATCAAGTCTTTAATCTTTTTACCATCGTTTAAATTTTCCCAGTTTTCTCCTAAAATTACTTCGGCTTTATTTTTCAAAGACATCGCTTTTTTTTCGAACTGTTTTAACCAGATTATATTACCGCTGATTTCGGGGATTCTTTTTATTTTTGACATCGTTGAGGCTGTATTCGCTGTGTAGCCTGCTTTGAGAGTGTCGAGTAATTCTGATAAATGATTTTTTATTTCTTCGATAAAGGCTGATTGATATTCTTGAAGGCCGAGATGTATTCGCTGTTTTTGAGATAATTGCTGGAAACGTTTAAATATTTTATATTGCTCTGAAGAATTTTTTGCTTTGGCTAATTGATCCTTTAAATGGCCACTTATTATTGTTTCTATTTCTTCCATTTTTTTCCTATAATTATTTTTTGCTGTTGCCCATTTTTTTTCTCCTTCTTCACTCAAATCTAATAATTCAATTTTTGATAATTCATTATACGCATTTTGAATATTAGCTTTAATTTCATCATTTTGTTTATCTAATACTTCTTCTTCATTTTCATTATCTTGTCCGAAAATGAAATTTTGTGATAACTCCAGAAAATTATTATGCTCTTCTCTCATTTTTTGTAGCTCTTCTATTCTCATTTGGAAAGGATTTGAATATATTGAAGGGTCTAAAGTTATTTTTTCGTAATTATTTTGTAGTTGAACTTGAATTTCTTTTATTTTACTTCGCCAAATAGTATTCAATATATTATTAATTTCTTGACATATTTTATAAAATTCTTCATAATCCATTTCCATTAATTTATTTCCTAATAATTTAATAATATGATTATTCATATCTTGTTTTATTTTTCCTAAAAGTCGCACTTTACGTTCGACTGGATACTGAGTTTTAGAATTATTTTTTATCCCGTCTAAAATGGCTATTAATATCGGAGGTATTTCACTTATTGATGAAGTTTTTAATAATCCTAAAATGTTGATATCTTTTAAGTTATAAACAAAAAATGAAGCTGAATTAATATGTTCTTTTAGATTAATCTCTTCTTCGAAGCTGTTTATAGCAAACATTTTTTTGGTCGTTTTGGCTAATTCGTACATGATTTTATTTTCGGGACTATCTAACTGTTTCTTGATATTATTCAAAGCCAAAGATTTTTTTTTCCAAAAATTAATTTCATCTAAGGTATCCCCCTTATCTAAATCATTTTCTATTTTAGTAAAATTAATAATATCAACTTTCCATTTATTAATCATTTCGCAAATTTTACTCAAATTTTTTTCGTCAATGAAAGGCTTAATATCTTCAACGGTGGGATATTTATTATTTTTTTTATAAAATTCATCAACTTTTTGCTTGACTATATCGAGTGGTTCTATTTTTATATCAAAAGCATCTGTATTACTTCGAGCTTTATCTAATAAAATAGCCAATTCGTTCATTTTAAGATTCACATCTTTGCAATTTTCTATTTTAGTCGTGGCGTTTTTTGCATCAGGTCTTAATGACTTTTGAAACGATTTAAACAAGGGATTAAATGCTGACTGGATGCAGTTGAGCATATTACTAAACATTGAGTAATCATTCCCCCCTGTGAAATTCAGCATTTGAATGTCACGTTTAATTAATTTCTGTTTTGCACAGTCTAACCTTGGTACACGTTTAATAAAAATTATTGTTGAATTTTTGAAATCTTTGAATGAAGGCTCTGTTTCGAATATGTACTCTTTTTCTGGATTGTCAATTTTTTCTTCTTCGTTTTTCGTGATACAAATAATTTTGGAGACTTCTTCGGAGATGAATAATTTAAGCTTGGATGTATTTTGCTCCAAAGATAATAATGATTTTATTTTGTCTGAATCGGAGTCTATTACCACAGAAGAAAGATTGCAAATATATGTGATTAAATTCTGAATATGTTGATCGGTTACTTCGTATACTTCTTCTGCAGTGTTGGACTCAGATTTTTCACCTTGTCCTTGGTCTGCCATTTTTATATATAATTAAAAAGATATATATACAAAAGAAATTAAAATTAAATA
>JAEEGL011699879.1_pt1 | contig 13954 bp, 8 predicted proteins | sample 9134231 | NCBI WGS metagenome assembly JAEEGL01 (sample SAMN16246548, study PRJNA631951) | gut metagenome | biome: gut microbiome; feature: rumen; material: fiber-attached | host: Bos | place: Iran: Karaj | collected 2018-10
CCAGTTGCGGATCGTCCGGTATGAACGGTAGCGCCGACGATAAACACATGATGATTACCGCGTCGAGCAATCACTCGGGTGGCGTCAACGTCGTTATGTTAGACGGTTCCGTTCACTTTATTTCCGACACGATCGATTCGGGCGACCTGAACAACTACATGAGCGGATCCGCCGATGTTCGCGACGACAAATACAAGGGTCCCTCCAAGCACGGCGTTTGGGGCGCTATGGCTACCCCGAAGGGTAAGGATATGGTTACCTTCGACTGATTATAATCCCGAGAGCGACGCGTACGTCGTCGTCTTAGATCTAAGTCAAGCGCGACTCCCTCAGGGGGTCGCGTTTTTTTCGACTAAACAGGGACGCTTTTATACCCTGTGCAATCCGCATTCAAGCTTTTCGTTCGAAAGAAAAAAAATCAGAGAATTGCCTTTTTGGAAAAGCAAATTATAATGGAACTAGTTTTGAGGTCGCGCGTCTAAGATGGGATGGTGGCTGGCGCCTGAGCCGCTTGTCGGCGGGTAAGCGTTCGTCGTCAATGAAAAGCCCATTGCGTCGGCTTCCAATTGCATCATTGTTATACAGCGTGGCGCGTCGGCTATGAGCCGACGTCCCTATGAAATCAGCTTTGTGGAGCAGCTCATGAATTACTCGTCTCGTAAGGGTTTCACACTTGTGGAACTCCTGGTCGTTATTGCGATCATCGGTATCTTAATTGGTCTTCTTCTACCCGCCGTACAGGCGGCGCGCGAAGCCGCTCGGCGTATGCAATGCACCAATAACCTCAAGCAAATGGGGCTCGCCGTCCAGAACTTCAATAGCGCCCAAGACCGCATTCCTAACTCGTATAAAGATTCTCACTGGACCGGCATGAACGGCGCCGCCAACAACGAAACGGTGCTCAGTCGTCTCAATAGAATGTCCGTCCATACGTTGCTTCTTCCCTACATCGAACAAACCGCCGTTTACGAAAAGATCACATCTGGGTTCACCAGCGCAATCTCCAATAACGACGCCAACTACTCGCCAAGCCCGACCGACGGTAGCGCGATTCCTACTGGCATGGACAGGAATCCTTTCACAACGAACGTTCCTTCGTTCACCTGTCCTTCCGATGATAACGCGCAGAATTCCGCCTCTCTTCCGAATCACATCGGACGCACGAATTACCTTTGCAACATGGGCGACGCCGCTACGTATAACGACAGCAACGGGCAAAAGACGCGACGCGGCGTCTTCGTCAACGGCGCGCTCGCCGGTAAAACGACTCTCTCCGTCTGCAAGGACGGCACAAGCAATACGATAGCGTTTGCTGAAGTCAGCATCTCCGACGTTATCGCCGACAGCGATCATGATCCCGACGTTAAAACCGGTATCGCTTACCTCACCTCTTGTGCTACGAAGCAAGTTCCTTCCTCATGCCTCGCGTTAAGGGGTCCGGACGGAATGTTCACCGTAGACCTTGACAAAACGTACGCTCAAAAGGGGCGCCGATGGTGCAACGCGATCGCCGCAAACACGAACTTCCAGGCTATTCTACCGCCGAACTCGCCTAGCTGCGGCTCTAGCGGTATGAACGACGCTAGCAAGCACATGATTATTTCAGCGTCGAGCAATCACTCGGGCGGCGCCAACGCCGTTATGCTCGACGGCTCTGTTCACTTCATCTCCGATACGATCGATACCGGCGATTTGAACAACTATATGAGCGGATCTTCTGCAACCCCCGACGATATGTATAAGGGACCTTCCAGGCACGGCGTTTGGGGCGCCATGGCTACCCCGAAAGCGAAGGATATGGTAACCTTCGACTAATCACCGATTCTCGTCGGCACATACAATCGTATACGTTTATTGAATTGGGGAGCGCGTTCTCTTATTGAGAATTGCGCTCCTTGAACGTTTGGTTACAATGATTATTCTTACCGTCAGCATAATCAAAATAAAAAACGTTTCTTTTCCCCAGGTTTATCCGTTTGACTTGTTTCTCAGAACAATCCAACTACAATAGGAGTATTCTGAGAGACGACGCCGTTAAAGGAACGGCGCCTTGTCGATTTTTGCGTCGTACGCGTCGTTAACACGGTATCATTTTCATTTATTGGATAGCCGACGGCGCGACGACGAGGCTTTTCGTTAAGGAGTATATTATGAATCATTCGTCTCGAAAAGGTTTCACGCTCGTGGAACTTTTAGTCGTTATCGCTATCATCGGTATTCTTATCGGCCTGCTGCTTCCGGCGGTTCAAGCGGCGCGTGAAGCAGCGCGACGTATGCAGTGCACTAATAATCTCAAACAACTCGGACTCGCCGTGCTCAACTTTGAGAGCGCCAATAGTCGTATTCCAAATCAGTACGGCGATCCTCTCCTAACCGGAGGAACCTACGCCGGCGTCGACGCCGCGCTACTCAATCGTATCTCCGTCCAGGCAATACTCCTGCCCTACATCGAACAGGCGCCTACTTGGGATAAGCTCGTAGCTAAACTCGACGGCTCCTGCGATAATAACCTTCTTCACAACAGCCAATATCCCGACGGCTGGGGAACCAATCCGCTAGCGGCGACAATTACGTCGTTCACCTGCCCGTCCGACGACAACGCGCAAATCAAACTTGAAAAGACGATGGGACGTAATAGCTACGTAACGTGCGTTGGAGACGCAACCGCATGCACGGCCGAACGTGGCGATTACACAAACGCAAATCTCGTTCATAAGAAACGCCGCGGCGTCTTTGTCAATGGACTCATCGCTGGCAAAACCACGCTCTCGGCGATTAAAGACGGTACGAGCAATACGATGGGGTTTTCTGAAATCATCGTAACGGACCACGCCGCCGATACCGACGAAGACGTCGCTTGCGGCGTCGCCCACATGAGCGGTATGTATGGGAAAGCGCCGAGCGAATGTCTTGCGTTCCGCGGCCCCGACGGACTCCTTACCTCGACGAACACGTACGCTTGCAAAGGCCGACGTTGGTGCGACGCGGGCGGCGCCAACACGAACTTCTGCGCCGTTCTACCCCCGAATTCCGTTAGCTGTGGCGGGACGAATATCAATAGCGGAACGAACTGCCATAACGCGATCTACCTCATTTCTGCCGGCAGCGCCCACAACGGCGGCGTCAACGCCTGTATGATGGACGGCTCCGTTCACTTCATTTCCGACACGATCGATTCGGGCGACGTCAACTACATTGACTATAACGGAACGTATACGGGCGCGTCCCATCACGGAGTCTGGGGCGCGCTCGCCACGCCTCGCGGCAAAGAATCCGTTTCGCTCGATTAAAGTTTTCGCGCGTCCAACGGCAATAGCGACGGCCGACCTTCTCAATGGGGAAGCGTCTTTCAAGACGCTTCCCTTTTTCATTTATTTCGCTGAGTTTGGCGGTTTACAATTGACGGCAAATCAATTTCTTGTTATAATGAGGACGCTTTGGAGCGAGCAAAGAGTTTTGACAGAAGCGCGTACGCAGAGTTCGCACGGCTTATTTGCCATCGACTCGATTCGAAGCGTTCCGGAAAACTTCCTTTTTATGATCGTTTACGGGAATTTTTATCGCCTAATCGAGTCAAAAGAGAATGGAGATTAGAGCTCCACTTCGAAGCGAAGTTTCAAATGTTATCATACTCACATTATTCGCAAGGTACTACCATGAAAAAGAATCGACAAAACGGTTTTACGCTCGTGGAGCTTCTCGTCGTCATTGCCATTATCGGTATTTTGATCGGCCTGCTCCTTCCTGCAGTTCAAGCGGCGCGCGAAGCGGCGCGGCGTATGCAATGCACCAACAACCTCAAGCAACTCGGACTCGCCACCCTCAACTTTGAGAGCGCCAACGGACGCATTCCGAACCAATTCGGAGACGAAATGTTCGCGGGCGGACAGTATCCGAACGTAGCCAACGACAACGATAATGGAAACACGCTTAATCGTCTTTCCGTTCACGTTTTGCTTCTCCCCTATCTCGAACAAGCTCCGGTCTACGAGAAAATCATCTCGAAACTCGACGGCTCTTGCGACTACCACCTGCTCACGAATTACAATCATCCGGCGGCGGGCGACAACCCTTGCTCCACGCATCTTTCCGCGTTCATCTGCCCTTCGGACGGTAATTCGAATACGCCGGTAGATACGATGGGACGCAATAATTATGCGTGTAGCGTCGGCGATTCCACGACCTGCTCGGCTGCGCGCGGCAACGCCATGCAAGACGCCTCTCACAAGAAACGTCGAGGTCTCTTCGTCAACGGTCTCATTGCCGGCAAAACAGTTTTGTCCGCCGCCAAGGACGGTACGAGCAACACGTTGGCGTTCTCGGAAATCGTCGCGTCCGTCAACCCCACCGACAGCAATACCGAAACGGACGAAGACGTTTCGTCTGGTATCGTTCATCAAAGCGGTATGTATGATCAGGCGCCGAGTTCCTGCCTCGCTTTCCGTCCCGCCGACGGCGTGCTTCCCACTAATTCTAAAGGCCCCTATGCGGCTAAGGGGCTCCGATGGTGCGACGCGGGCGGCGCGAATACGAATTTCTGCGCTGTTCTCCCTCCGAACTCCATCAGTTGCGCGGGTACGAATATCCAAGAAAGGAAGTCTTGCGCCAACGCCATCTTCCTCATCTCGGCTGGTAGCGCGCATAGCGGCGGCGTCAACGCCTGCATGATGGACGGTTCCGTCCACTTCATTTCCGACACGATCGACGTCGGCGACATAAATTTCATCGCCGCACAAAATGCTCGCGGCGCTTCCAAGCACGGCGTTTGGGGCGCTATGGCGACCCCGCGCGGTAAAGAATCCGTCTCCTTCGAATAATGTCTGAATTGGGCGATTCATTCGCAATTAGTTGACCGTGAACGCTCGTCCTCGCGCGAGGACGAGCGTTCTTTTCATTGAAGCCGCGATAAGAAAGCGCGAGACCACCGCCATGGGAGCAATTAAAGAAGTCAAGCCCGTTCTTTTACTAATCGCCGCGTTCGGCGTTACAGACGAAGCGATCGCTATGGGACGCGCGCGCGCAGAAGCTACTTTCGGCCCTATTGTCAAAGAGAGCTCGACCTACTATTTCGACGACTACACTCGCTACTACGAAAACGAAATGGGCGAGCGTCTCAAGAAACAATTTTGGATCTTTGAAAATCTCGCCAATCCAGGCAATCTTGCGCAAATCAAGAGAACGACAAACGCGTGGGAAGAAGAGATCGGCGCTCAGCTACTAACCGCTGGAAAAGTCTCAACCGCGCGACCGCTAAATCTCGATCCAGGATATATCGAATTAAGCAAGTTAATCCTCGCGACGACGAAGGACTGCTCGCATCGAATCTATCTATCCGACGGAATCTACGCGGAAACGACGCTCATGTACGTCGGTCAAGAGTGGATATCTTTCCCTTGGAGCTACGCCGACTACCGCAACAAAGAAAACCAGGCGTTCTTCTCCGAATGTCGACAATACCTCAAACTACGTCTGCGCGAGCGTGCTCGCAATACGCGGAATAAGTAGAGCGTTACGCGACGTCGACGTCCGGTATCGCCTTCTTAAGCGCCTCGGCAAGCGCCTCGACCGTTTCCTCACGAGTCGGCTGCGACTTCGTAAAGACGGAAGCGCCCGGTAAACTGCGCCAATCGCGATCGGCAAAGGTCGGACCCGGCGAATTCAACTTCGAATAGGATTCGCGTTTCGCGGCGGCGTCGAGAAGTTTCGTTACTTGAGCTATTTCCACGGCGTTTATCTGACCTGGAATGAGCGCTTGAACCGCGTCCTCAAGAGCCTTGCCGCGCGTACGCAACTGATTGACTAGATAAACGCCGCGCGCGAGCGCAACGTCTGCAACCCCGCGTGCGACGCGCGCTGTAAGAATCTTGTGTTTCGCGTCGTACTTCGTATTGTACGCCAGACCGGAGCCGCCCCCGAACAGACCGCCAAGAAACATCCCAAGCGTCAGACCGGCGCCCATCGAAATACCTGCCGACGCCGCGTCCAGAACAAGTCCCAGTCCCGCCCCGACAGCAACGCCTACTCCGCTGCCGACCCCAAAATGGCGCTTGACGTCCTTACCAAGTAGTTGATCCGCCTCCGACGCCGTGTCGTCGACTTTGAGCATCTCGCGTTTTAAAACGCCAAGATGAAATCCCCAGGCCTGCAGAAGTTCAGCATGCGCGTCATGCTCGCGTTTAACAACCTTTTCCTTGAGTTTCTCTTCCAATTCCGCCGACTGACTTTGCCAATCCTGCGAGTCTTTCGACGATTCTATTTCACGATACGCCACGACGTCGAGCGCCAACTCGGCCAGAATGCGGCGCGATTCTGCGAGTCGACGACGCTCCTGCGCGCGTCTCTCCTGCATCTCCAATCGCAACACGCGCTGAGTTAGCGGATCCCGCGCTACTGCGGCCAATTTCTCAAAAAGCTCGATTTCGTTTTCAAACGAACGACGATGCGCGTCGTATTCTTGAATGAGAAAGAAGCGATTCTTACGTAGAGTCTCTTCCCATGCGTCTCGGAAATTCGGCTGTTCTGGCGACGCGTCCTCTTTAACGTTATTATACGCGACGACCGTAGGCTTGCCAACGTTGCGCAGGAGCCGCAGCGTATTCTTCAGGAGCGACTTGCTCGGATCCTCCACGACGCTCGCAACCAAAATAACGACGTCGCAACGCGCGACCTCGCGCCACGCGCGAAGATCGTGACGATAGTCTTCGTCCGTTTGCGGAATCGCGCGCATGAGATCGTTGAGATCGAAGTCGCCGCCTTTCTCCACGACCTCCGGCAATTCAAGCGTCAGCTCTAAAATTTCGCTCGACGTCTGAAAGCCGGGCGTGTCGACAAGTTGCAATATTTCAGCGCAGCCGCGAAAGAAAACCTTTTGTATCTCGGCGCGCGCCGTCGTGCCCGTGAACGCGTTCACGTGTCCAAAGTTCGGATCGTTCGTTAGCGTTCGCAAAAGCGAGGTCTTACCCTCGTTCGTCGGTCCCACCACGGCGACGACTAACGGCTTTAACGCGCTCAACTGTTCGCTGGTTACGTTCATTACGTCCTACCCTCAGATCCTTTGTCTTGTGCAATTATATCCATAAATCGACGGCTAGTATTAACGGCGCGACGCTAGGGCGAAGGGATCTTCGCAAGCGCTATTCGAACCTCCGAAAGTCCCGTCTCAATCGAATCCAGCGTGTCCAACGTCGCGCTCTCCAAACCCTGAATCGCGTCCGGAAGACGCGCGACGATTAGCTCTTCGTCGAGCCCCTGCAACTCTAAAATAACGCTCCACGTCGCGCAAGCCAACGCCAGCGCCGACGCCGATTCCGCGCGCGACAACCTTTCGGACGACGACGCGTCCTCTGCACTCGGCGCGTTGGAAACTTCAGAGGCGTCCGCTACGTCGCTATCTTCCTCAACGTCGTCCGATCGACGAAATCGCGAAAGAAGCTTACGTTTGCATGTGGCAAGGGACGCCGGCGCGAGCGCGCCCAATGCGCCCGCAACCGCGCCGGACGCCAAGGAACTTGGCAAAATGGTCGTGAGCGCGCCGAGCGTCGACGCGACGGTCGTCGCCGTGACCGCGCCCCCTAAGAGCGGCGCGCAAAGAACGAGCGCGGGCGCGGAAAGACCTACTGTAGCCGCCGCCAACGCGCACTTGGGACTAAGCTTCTGACAGTACTCGCGCAACTTGCCGCCCAGTCCGACGGCGGCAAGCATACGTTTCTCGAGAAAGTCTTTCGAGAACCCCTTCTCCGAAGCGCGCAGCGCCAAACGCTCGCTCGTCGCAAGCGCGTTCTGAACTAATTCGCTAGATTGCGTCGACTCCATCGCCTTCTGCGCCGTCTCCTTGACGCGCGCGAGGATTGAGCCGTCGAAACGCCCGACGACGTTCAAGCGCGCTCGACTCGACGCAACCGCCAACTCCTCGCGATAGATCTTAAAGACGGCGTCGCACGTTTCGGCAATGCGAAGTCGATCCGCTTCCTCGCTCGCGACAAAAGGTTCGGAGGCGAAGATCGAGCGGCACGCGCCGACAATTTCCGCGCTCGCCGCGTCCCATTTCGTTAAATCTCGTTCGCGTTCAACTTTCGCTTCAGCGTCTCGGCGTTGCAAATCGTCTCGCAATCGCGCGCGTTGTTCCGGTAAATCGAGTTCAGAATCATAATAGAAAATTCCCTCGATCCGCTCTCCAGACGCCTTCGCCATGAACTGAATTGAACTCGTCCAATCTTGCAATCGCTCGGAAACCGCCGCTGGAGACGACGTATATTTGCGACGTAAGCGCTCGCCAAAGGAAAGAACAATCACAATTCGCGCGCCGCCAAACTTTGGCGTTAGGACGTCGCGAATGAATTTCACAAAGTGACGCGCAGGCGGCAAGCTGACGTCCGTAATGAAGACGCAAAGCGGAACCGGACGATCGTTTGTCGTCAACCAATCGTTAAAAGAACGTTTATTCGCGAACTTGGCGACGTCGCCAAAATACGCGAGATCGGAGTCGCCAATTAGCTCGCGCCACGTCGACTCCGGAAGATCCGCGTCATAGCCAAAAGCGACGACGACCGGCGTCGGTTTAACCGGTTCAACGTAATCGAGCGTGGCGTCGTCAACTCCGCAAGAATTAGCAACTTGCTCGAGGAGACGGCGCTCTTCAAGCTCCTCGGGAGAAGGGGGCGGCGGCTCCGGCGTCGATTCTTCCGTTTGTGAGTCTGACGATTCGTCGACGTCCTCCTTCGCGATTGACTCAGGCGTTTGCTCGCAAATCGTCGGACTCGAAGGCTCCTCGGACGCTGGGTTGCGTTCTTCGTCTGGCGTCGATTCTTGAGAGGACGCCTCCTCTTTAGCCGTTTCCGTTTCGACCGGTTCCTCCGCTTCGACCGGTTTGTTCCAAATCGGATTCGCCGGCGCTACGAGCGGTTCAATTTCGTTAAAGGGCTGATCGTCCGGCTCGTCGACGTAACTCGCGCTCGTCGTCGTACGACTCTGATTCTCCTCGATTCCTTTGATAAGAGCTTTATAGTACGGCTCTTCCAAATTTGGCAAAAAATCTCGTAACGCGCGACGCGTTAAGAAAAGATAGATCAGAACGAGGAGAAAACGAGGCGCGACGCACCAGACGAAGACTAACGAAAGTAAAAAATAAGACCAGCGCGATCGTGTGCGCGCGTGCGAACCTTCGTCGACGCTCGGCGAAGACGGCGTAGACTCAGAACGACTCAACGAACCGTCGAAGAGACGATTCACGTCTTCAACCGTCGGGACAGAACCGCCCATCGCCTTAACGGGCGCTCCGAGAATATCGACGAATTTTTTAACGACCCGCTCGTCCTCCAGAGACGTATGCCAACAGTAATCGTAGCGATTCCCCTGCATGCGAACGACGAGAATCGCCAAAACGCATAGCGAGCATGAAATCCAAAAGAGATGCGATAAGAGTCCGCCCCAGAAGAAAAGGAAACGCGGCTGGGAAAAGAGCGTGTTCCAAAACTGGCGGCGAACCTGCCCTTCGACGCGCGGCGTCAGTTCGTTCGAAGACGCGTCCTTAACGTCCCCCTCGCCGCGACGACGGCGCATAAAACGATCAAGCGGAGACTTAATTGAAACGCGCGCTAAAAACGGCGCGAGCTTGCGCACCGACCAAATAACCGCGCCCCCAACGACGTTCGTTAGCGACCGAACAATGCGCTCGCCGCGCGTTAGCGGACGGTCTTTACCTAAAATCAAGCGAAAAACGCCCTGAAAGAAAAGCGCGGTCGTTAAGATCAGAGAAATCGCAAGGAAGAATATCTGACTCAATAAAAAGAAGACGAACGAGCCCGCAAGATTCACGCCGCCGCCGAGAATCGTATCGGCGCGCGAGAATGGAAAGACGATCGCGCCCAACGTAACCGCAAGCGCAAGAGAGACCAACCAAATCTTAACTGCGCGATCAAGCGCGCGCCGTCCGTACGACTCGCCGGAATCCGAGAGCATGGCGTCCGCACGATGCTTTAGCGTCGCGAGAGGATCGACGAGTCGACCGTCCGCGTTCTTTTCAAGCTCGGCTTCAGATAGGAGACAAGTCGACGACGCGACCTCGGGCGCGCTCTCTTCACAAGCGCGCGCCCAACGTATCATAATCCAGTCGAACGCGTCCGTTTTCGTTTTAATCCTAGCCAAGCTCGTCTACCTCGATTCTCGCCGTTGTCAAAACCGACGACGCTACGACGCGCCGACGGCGACTATAATATAACGAATTACCGAAGACGCGACAAGCCTGTTATAACGATTATAACGAAAAGATTGCGGCGCGTTCTCATTCAAAGAACGCGCCACAACCGTTAGGAGCGTCGGCAACCGGATAGTCAAATTACTCGGGCTGCTTCATCGTCTTGCGCATCGTCCAGACGCGCGCGCTCGCGTCGATCGCGCCCGTCGTCCTTAAAATCGGCGCGTCGTTCTCGTCCTGGGACACAAAGCATGCGGCAATCTGCGATTCGCCGGCGTTTAAGAATAATTCTATCGAAGCGCGATCCAAAACAATTCGAAGGGTAACGACTCCGTCGACCACCGGAAGAGGCGCGACAACCTCGCCGTATTTCACCGTCTTCGACGCGACGTCAAACTCGTATTTTTGACCGCGCAATTCAAGCTCGAACTTTTCCGCGTTTCCTACCTTAATCGTCGCCTCCACGTCCAAAAGATCGTAGTCGCTTGAAACGCCCTCGCGAGGACTCCAAACGCGACCGTTCGCCGTGTCCGCAACTTGAAGATCGACTTCCTTCTCGCGAATCTGAGCGACTTCAGCGACGGGATTAATGCACAAACGCACGCCGTCGGCGCACGTGCGCAACGTCAGTTCGCGGGGGACGGTAAACTGCTGATTAAAAGGCATGCCGGGATAAGCGCCCCCTTGCATCCAGGAGAACTGAATTCGTCGGCCCGGCGTGTCGGAATAGCTTTGCGCGGCGTAGTCGTTTCCGCCCCACTTGGCGTCAAGCGGCTCGCTAACGCGTTCAAAGGTCTTACCGTCAAACTTACCGAGCAAGTATTTGCCGTTCCCGCCCCAGAAGACCCACAGTTTATTCGTTTCGTCGCCGTCGACGGGCAGTTCGAAAATATCCGGACATTCGGAGCAACCGAGTTTCTCAATTCGACAGAGTTCATTCCAACTCTTAAGATCCTCCGATTCAAAGAGCGCGTAATCTTCCCCGTCAAGATAGAGCGCGGTAATCCAGCGTTTCGTCGCCTCGTACCAGAAGAGTTTCGGATCGCGATTGCCGCCAATGACGTGCGGCAACGTTGGATTGCCTTCGTATTTCGTAAAGGTCTTGCCGTCGTCGAGGGAGTACGCAAGCGCTTGCGACGCGGGATTTCCGTAACGCATGCTCGGCCCGTTGTAAGTATACATAAGAACAAGAGGCGGCAAGCCGTTCGGATCCGTCTGGAACCCGGTCGTATTATTAACGTCGACTGCGGCGCTACCGGAGAAGATCGTGCCAAGCGGATCGGGATAGAGCTCGTCTCCTTCTTCCACCCAGGTCATAAGATCGTCGCTCGTCGCGTGCCCCCAGGTCATATTTCCCCAATGAACGCCAAAGGGATTGTGTTGGAAGAAGAGATGATAACGCCCGTTGTAAAAAACAAGACCGTTCGGGTCGTTCGTCCATCCGAATCGCGGCGAGAAATGAAACTGTGGGCGGTATTTCTCGTCGTAAGAGGGAGCGCCGCCGTAAAGCTTGTCCGTAAAAACAAAGGGCGCTAAATCAGCGTCTTCGTCCATTTTCTCGACGATCACTTTGCAAGTTTTATCAAGATAGGGCGTCATATCGACGCACGCGTTGAAATCGGAGTCTTCCATCTTCTGATCGTTAAACGCCAGGGATGCGAAAAATTCGCGAACCGTCTCGCCGTCGACTTCGATTCGCACCCAGGGTTCCTGCTCGCCGGAACTCTTGATCGGCAAAAGGAGATATCGAGCCGTTACCTTCATTTCGCGCGCAAACGAAATCCCGGCGCGTTTCTTCGCGCTGAGCGTTATCTCGTCGACGTTAATATGCCCCCATCCGCCCTTGGCGTCGTCGACGACGCGAAGTACGCCGCGACAACCTTGAAATTCGGAAACGTCCCACGTCGACCAGTCGAGCGCTTCGGATCCGCCTGGCTGAACGTTCGGACCCGCTGCGCTTCGTACGACTTTGCCGTCGACAAGGAGCTCAAAGGACAGACCAGGATGACCGCCGCCGCCGATAAGAAAGTTAATATACGGGCGGCAGATTTCGAAGCTCGGCGACGTCAAACGCCCTGTTGAATCGTCTCCGCCAACGAAACTATTGACCAACCCGGCGCCCTTAAATCCGGAGACGTTCATCTGACCCGGCAACGTTCCTCGCGCGGGCGCCTGACCGAACGCCGTTCCCTCGACCTTCCAATCGCCGTAATCGTCCCCGTCGAAATTCATAACGACCACGTCCGCGTTTCCTTGATCGTCCGCGTAGGAACTACGCTCAAACGCGCCAATTATCGCGGCGCAACCGACGCACAAAGAAAGCGCCGTCCTCGTAAGTTGACACAGCTGCATAATACCGTCCAATTTGTTTTACACTAAAGACTACTCGGTAAAGGCGAAGCACAATCCTCGCCCTTTTCTACAATATACGCGAAAAAGAGTCGACTTGCAAGCAACTCAAAGGAAAACGTTCGCGATCCGTTTAGTCCGAGAACGACTCTATTTTAAGAAAGGATCGAGCGCTCTGAACGAGCGGCGCCATGAGACGCGCAAGCGGTCCGACCAGTAGCGCGCAAATCGCAGAGCCCTCCCGTACCCCGGCGATATGCCCGAGCGCTAAATACGACGCGACGACTGAAAGAACAAGCAAAGAGACGTCAAAGGTCGCCTTCGTAAACCCGAAGGGAGTCTTAAAGGCGCGCGCGATTGATTTCACCATGCCGTCGCCCGGCAAGTAGAGAACGTCCCCAGCCAATTCAAACGTTATCCCAAGCGCAACCGCGACGCATCCGACGACCGTGCCGATCAACTGCAACGCGTACGTTTGATGAAAAACGTCCCCGAGAGCCAGACCGAAAAGATCGATAAGCGCGCTGAAAACGAATGTCAAAGGGAGTTGCCAGAATTGACGCTTGAAGAAGTCGCCTCGTTCGAGAGCGCCTTGAGCGACGAAAAAGATTACGTTCAGCACAAGCGACGTCGCGCCAAGCGTCCAAAGAAAACGAGGACGCCAGCTCAGTTCCTCCGCAATACAGTGCGTTACGTACGCAATCGACGATATCGGAGCTACGCCAAGTCGCGCGGTCGCCGTCGTCGCTACGCCGAGCGCTACAAAGGAAATCCCAACGAAACAGCAACCATATCTCTTTAACATGCTCGTCGTCATAAAACTCTGTCTCCGCGTAACGTAACGCCCGTCGTTATAGTGGAAGCAAAGCCGCAAGCGGCGCGATCAAAACCGTAAGCAACCCCGTCAGCGCGATCGCGAGTCCGCTGAACGCTCCCTGCGTCTCGCCAAGTTCAAGCGCGCGCGTCGTCCCGATTCCATGCGACGCCACGCCTATTCCAAGGCCCTGCGCGATCGGTTCGTAAAGTCGGCATAATCTCAGAACCCTATCCCCAAGCGCGTTCCCGACAATACCCGAAAGCGCTATCACCGCGCACGTGATCGGAACGTTGCCGCCCAATTCCTCCGTAACGCCTACCCCGATCGCCGTCGTAATCGATTTCGTAAGAAACGTTACGTAGTCTCTATACTCCAAGTGAAAACAAAGCGCAACCGTCCACACAATTAAAACGTTCGACGCCGTGCCAGCTACGATCGCCGCCAAGATCGCGCGCCAGTTCTTCTTAACGAGTTCAAACTGACGATAGAGGGGGATCGCAAGGCAGATCGTCGAAGGCGTGAGGAGATAGCTCAGCGGATGTGTCTGCGTCTTATACGTCGTATAATCGATCTTAAAGAGCTTCAGACTCACAATA
>JAEEGL013470591.1_pt1 | contig 13954 bp, 17 predicted proteins | sample 9134231 | NCBI WGS metagenome assembly JAEEGL01 (sample SAMN16246548, study PRJNA631951) | gut metagenome | biome: gut microbiome; feature: rumen; material: fiber-attached | host: Bos | place: Iran: Karaj | collected 2018-10
ATTCATAGTGTATATTATCGTAGTAATAAAGGTGGAGGTCATTGGGAAAATAAAAAGGATCTACCAGATAGTTGGCAAATTCATTATCATGACTTAACTTTTAATATTAAACTTATGGGATTTAAGCATACAGGATTATTTCCAGAACAAGCTTATAATTGGAACTTTATGATGGATAAGATAAAGAATTGTCATAGAGAGATTAAAGTATTAAATCTATTTGCTTATACTGGAGGAGCTACTTGTGCATGCATGAAAGCTGGAGCTCATGTAACACATGTTGATTCAAGTCGTGGCATGGTAGATTGGGCAAAAGAAAATGTACGTAGTAATAATCTTGATGAAACAAAAGTAAGATATATTGTTGATGATGTTGTTAAATTTGTAAGTCGTGAAATACGTCGTGGTAATAAATATGATGCTATTGTTATGGATCCACCTGCCTATGGAAGAGGAGCTAATGGCGAAGTTTGGGATATTGAAAAAGATTTATTTAAGTTATTAAACTTATGTAAAGAAATTTTATCTGAAAATCCATTATTTGTACTTGTCAATGCATATTCTGGATTGTCACCTAGTTTATTAGAAAATTTACTTAAATTGACAATCAATAAAGATAACATTGGAATTATTAGTTGTGATGAAATAGGTCTTCCTATTGCTAAGACATTAATATTACCTTGTGGTATTTATGGAAGAGTTGAATATGTCTAAATTAGAGGTTATATATGAAGATAATCACGTTATTGTAGTTTTTAAACCTGTTAATATTTTAAGTCAAGGAGATATTACAGGTGATTTGGATATGCTTACAATAATAAAAGATTATATTAAAGAAAAATATCGTAAACCAGGGAATGTTTACTTAGGTCTTGTACATAGACTTGACAGAGTAACTAGTGGAGTAATGGTATTTGCTAAAACAAGTAAAGCAGCTAGTCGTTTATCTGATGAAATTCGCAATAATCGATTAAAAAAAGATTATTTTGCGATAATTCATGGTAAAATAGATAGTAGGGGAACATATGAGGATTATCTCTTAAAGCGAGATGACTATAATACTGTTGTTGATAAATCTGGTAAGTTAGCAAAACTTTCTTATGAATTATTAGAATATGATGAAGAAAAGAAACTATCTCTTGTTAATGTTCATCTTGAAACAGGTAGACATCATCAAATAAGAGTACAATTTTCAAGTCGTGGTTATCCACTTTTGGGTGATAAGAGATATGGCAATGATAATTATGATGAATTAGGTTTATGTGCTTATCATTTATCATTTATTCATCCAACGACTAAAGAAGAAATGAGTTTTACTAGATATCCAAAAGGAAATATATGGAATTTTAAATATATGAAAGGAAAAGATTATGGGAAAGAAGAAGAAAAAAAATAAAGTCCAAGTTTTTGTTAATAAGTATTATATGCCATTACTATTATTATTTGTTTTTGGAATTTTATTAACAGCTGCAATTATTGATAAGAATAAAACCTATGAAGCTAATAATAGTACATTGGATCCTATAATAGTAGAACAAGGATGGAGTTATAATGAGAAAACTGATACATCGATAAAGATATATGGTAAAGATGTATTAAGTACAGAACCAAGTACAGATGATGTTTATCATGAATATTATTGTCAAACCGATGAATGTTTATTTATTCATGGAAATGATAATTTTGCTTTAATTGATGATGGAAAATATATGATATTTAGTCTTATTGATGAAGCTGTCTTTGATATCCCAAAATTATATGATTTAGATGAATCAGAGTTTGTTGTTAATAACAATGTACTTTATGGTTTAATCTTTAATGAAGATGATCATGAAATATATTATTCATTAGATTATGAAAAATATTTCTTTGAAAATAATGATTATTATGTTGATCGTTCTTCTGATATCATTGTTAAAGATAAAAAGATTCTTGTATATAATAGCAATGGATATTATTTATATGATTTAGATAGTAACAGTAATATAGTTACTGGCAATACTATTTATATTAATTATTTAGATGGAGTTAATGATTATTTCTATAAAGTAAATGATAATACTAATAGAATTAAGAATATTTATACATCAGATTTATATGTTATAGAAACTGATGGTGCTGTTAATGTATTAATGAACAACAATAATTTTGTTTATACAGCTGACAATAAAACATTTATTGTTAAAAATAAAGAAAATGAAATAATTTCTGTTAGTTCAGCTTATGATGAAATATATGAATTCTATGATAATTATATTATTGCTAAACGTGATGATAATTTATTAATTCTTGATCAAAGTGATGAAGTAATTAAAGAAATACCACTAGATGGTTATAAATATGATAGTTATCGTAGTGGTTATTATAAAGACACATTAAAAGAAGGTTTTCATCTTTTCTTAGATAATAATATTGACATGTATGAAGTTTATTTTAATCCAAGTACTTTAGAATATTATAAAGTAAAATACTAATATCTATAATTAATTGTTGCATTTTACTAAAATTATGATATAATTTTATGAGTAATCCGCTGTTTATTATAAAAACTTTTCATTGAGTTTATAAATATGATTATGATATTAGTAAAGGAGAAGATTATAATGAACGTAATTGATAAGATTGAAAAGACTCAATTAAATCCTAATGTTCCTGAATTCAGAGTTGGTGATTTAGTAAGAGTTGATGTTAAAATTATCGAAGGTAAACGTGAAAGAATTCAAGCTTTTGAAGGAGTTGTAATGGCTCGTAAAGGTTCTGGATTAAATGAAACATTTACTGTTAGAAAAATATCTTATGGTGTTGGAGTAGAAAGAATTTTCCCAGTTCATTCACCAAAGATTGCTGCTATTAAAGTTTTACGTAATGGTAAAGCTAGACGTGCTAAGTTAACATTCTTAAGAAACTTAAAAGGTCAATACAAAATAGAAGAAAGAGCATAAAGAGATAAGGAGACCTTTCCTTATCTTTTTTGTTGGTATATAAAATGAGTAAAGTAGTTAAAGAAGTATTAAGTTATGCATTAATAATTGCTGCTGTATTATTATTTAAACATTATATTATTTCACCAATTAGAGTAGATGGAGATAGTATGAATCCAACTTTAAAAGATGGAGATATTATGCTCTTAAATGAAATAGGTTATAGATTAAATGGTGTTGAAAGATTTGATATCGTTGTTATTGATACACCAACTGATGTAATAATTAAAAGAGTAATAGGTCTACCAGGTGATCGTATTGAATATAAGGATAATACTTTATATGTTAATGATAAAGAAGTAGAAGAACCTTTTGAACATGATGTTACAAATGATTTCTCTTTAAGAGAATTATTTAATATAGATAATGTACCTAAAGATCAATATTTTGTGTTAGGTGATAATAGAGGTAATTCTAAAGATTCTAGATCTATTGGTTTTATAGAACCTAATAAGATAAGGGGAAAAGTTATTAAAACTGTTATTTTTCCATTTAGTAGATGGGGAAGTGTTAAATAGTCATATTAATGACTATTTTTTTTATTATCTTTTTTTATTCAAATTTACGTAATTGCTTTACTAACATTTTTTAATTAACTAAAATAATATATATAGGTGATAATGTGAAAGTATTAATTTTAAATTCGGGGTTAGGTAGTAGAATGGGTGATGAAACTAAAACTCATCCAAAATGCATGACTAGTTTAACTGAAAGTGAAACAATTATCTCTCGTCAATTAGATTTATTATATGAAAATGGACTTAAAGATATTGTTATTACAACAGGGCCTTTTGAAAAAGAATTAATTGATTATGTTAAGTCATTAGGTTTGGATTTAAACATTAAGTTTATTAATAATGATAAATATAGAGAAACTAATTATATTTATTCTATTTATAAAGCTAAAGAAGAACTTAATGATGATATTATTCTTATGCATGGAGATTTAGTTTTTAGTGATGAAGTACTTAAAATGGTAATTGAAAGTAAGAATAGTGTAATGACTGTTAGTAGTACTGTAGATCTTCCTGAAAAAGATTTTAAAGCGGTAATTGATGATAATAATAAAATAGTTAAAGTAGGAATAGAATTCTTTGATAATGCTTTAGCTTGTCAACCATTATATAAATTAAATAAAGAAGATTGGTTATTGTGGTTAGAGAATATTGAAAAGTTTATTAATTCTGGTAATAATAAGTGTTATGCTGAGAATGCCTTTAATGAAATAAGTGATAAAGTAAATATTTATCCACTAGATATACAAAATATGTTATGTGGTGAAATAGATAATTTAGAAGATTTAAAAGTAATGAAAAAAAGATTATGGAGGATGTAATGGAGAAAGAAAAAACAGTATATATGTGTATGTCTACAGACGTTATTCATGGTGGACATATTAATATCATTAATAAAGCAGCTAAATTAGGTAAATTAATTATTGGTGTTTTATCTGATGAAGCAGTATGTAGTTATAAAAGGTTCCCTTTAATACCATTTGAAGAAAGAAAAACTTTATATGAAAATATTAATGGTGTTTATAAAGTAGTAGAACAAAAAACATTAAGTTATAAGGAAAATATATTAAAGATTAAACCAGATTATGTAGTTCATGGTGATAATTGGAAAGTAGGTTATCAAAAACCTATTAGAGAAGAAGTAATTGAAGTACTTAAAACATATGGTGGTAAGTTAAAAGAGTTTCCTTATTCAAGTGATAAAAAGTATCAAGATATTGATGATTTATCAAGAATTGAACTTTCTTTACCAGATTTTCGTAGATCAAGATTAAAGAAAGCCCTTGCAATGAAAGGTTTGATTACCGCAATGGAAGCTCATAGTGGCTTAACAGGATTAATTGTTGAGAAAACAAAAGTTGAAGATCATGGTGGTATGAAAGAGTTTGATGCGATGTGGATTAGTTCATTATGTGATTCAACAGATAAGGGTAAACCCGATATTGAACTAGTTGATATGACAAGTCGTTTTAGAACGATTGATGATATTATGGAAGTTACAACAAAACCAATTATTTTTGATGGTGATACAGGAGGTCTTAAAGAACATTTTGTTTATACTGTAAGAACTCTTGAACGTATGGGTGTATCTATGATTATCATTGAAGATAAAATGGGACTAAAGAAAAATTCATTATTTGGTACTGAAGTAAAACAACAACAAGATACCATTGAAAATTTCTGTGAAAAGATTAAAGCAGGTAAAAAAGCCCAAAAGAGTAAAGATTTTATGATTTGTGCAAGAATCGAAAGTTTAATCCTTGAACAAGGTATGGATGATGCATTAACTCGTGCCTTTGCTTTTGTTAAAGCAGGAGCTGATGCAATTATGATTCACTCAAGAAAAAAAGAACCTGATGAAATAATTGAATTTGTAAAGAAATTTAGAAAGAAAAATAATAAAACTCCAATTGTTGTAGTACCTACATCATTTAATACCGTTTATGAAGAAGAGTTTAAAGAAATTGGTGTTAATATTGTTATTTATGCAAACCAATTAATTAGAGCAGGATTCCCTGCTATGCAAAATGTAGCTAAGAAAATATTAACTAATCATCGAGCTAAAGAAGTTGATGATGATTGTATTTCGATAAAAGAAATAATTACTTTAATACCAGAGGATTATTAATATGAAGAGTTTAATAATTAAGGGGAATAGTAATTATAAAAAATTAAAAAAATATTTAGATGATAAAAAAATAAGAAGTTTATTTTTGGTTGTATATGATTATACTGATGAACCATATTTAGTTAGTTTTTTAAAAGAAAATTACAAAGTAACAATCTTTCGTGATTTTACTCCTAATCCAAAATATGAAGAAGTATTAAAAGGAATAGAAGAATTCAAGAAAAGTAAAGCTAAAGTAATTATTGCTATTGGTGGTGGTAGTTGCATGGATGTCGCTAAATGTATTAAAGCTTATAGTACATTAGATCCAAGTAAGAATTATTTAGAACAAGAAATAAAAAAGAATAATATTACTTTAATAGCATGTCCAACAACAGCAGGAACTGGTAGTGAACAAACGAGATTCTCTGTTATTTACTATAATGGTGTTAAACAATCAGTAACTAGTGATTATATTATCCCTAATGTTGTTTTCTTTGATTATAGTTTTTTAGAAACCCTTCCAATGTATCAAAAGAAATCAACAATGTTAGATACCTTTAGTCATAGTATTGAATCATACTGGTCTATTAATAGAAATAGTGAAAGTATACAGTATGCTAAGAAAGCAATTAAATTATTAATTGATAACATAGATAAATATCTAGAAGGTGATAAAGAAACATATGATAAGATGTTTCTGGCATCATTTTATGCAGGTTGTGCAATCAATATTTCTAAGACAACAGCAGGGCATGCCATGGCTTATAAGTTAACAAGTTTATATAATATATCTCATGGCCATGCAACAATGCTTGTTAATAGTGTTTTACTTCCATATATGATAGATCATACAGAAGATAAAGAATTAATAATGATTTTTAAGAATCTTACAAAAGTATTGCGTTTAATAAATCTTAATGAATTAAAAGTATATTTTAGAGATTTATTAAAGAAATTAGATCTATTAAATGTTGATGTAAATATAGACGATTTAGATGAACTAGTAGATAATGTTAATATTGAAAGACTTAAAAATAATCCATATAAATTGGAAAAAGAAGATATAAGAAAAATATATTTAAATCTTTTTGAGGAGATAAAATGAAAGTAATAGATTTTGTTAAGGTGCTTAATAAAGATTTTTATACAGGAGTACCTGATTCTCAATTAAAAGCTTTATGTAATTATTTAATGAATACATATGGTATTGATAAAAAACATCACATGATTTGCGCTAATGAAGGTAATTGTGTAGCTTTAGGAGCAGGATATCATCTAGCTACAGGAAAAGTACCAGTAATTTATATGCAAAATAGTGGAGAAGGAAATATCATTAACCCCCTTGCATCACTTACTAATGAAAAGGTATATAAGATTCCTGAAATATTTATTGTTGGATGGCGTGGTGAACCAGGAGTTCATGATGAACCACAACATATTTATCAAGGTGAGATTACTATTAAGTTACTTGATTTAATGGGAATCAAGTCATTTGTAGTAACACCAGAAACTACCGTTGATGAACTTAAAGATGTAATGAAAAAGTTTGATAAAATACTTGAATCAGGTAGTAGTGTAGCTTTTGTTATCAAAAAAGGAGCACTTGAATACGAAGAAAAAGTTAAATATGAAAATGATAATACTTTAGTTCGTGAAGAAGTTATTAAACAATTAACTAAATATACCGGAAATGATCCAATAGTATCAACTACAGGTAAAGCGAGTAGAGAATTATTTGAAAGTAGATTAAATAATAATGAATCTCACAAGTATGATTTCTTAACAGTAGGTAGTATGGGACATGCATCTAGTATTGCACTAGGTATTAAAAATGTTAAAGAAAAAACAAGAGTATGGTGCTTAGATGGTGATGGTGCCATGATTATGCATATGGGTTCACTTGCATATATTGGTAAAATAAATCCTAAGAAGTTTGTTCACATAGTTATTAATAATGCATCACATGAAACAGTAGGTGGAATGCCAACAGCTGCGACAAATATTAATTTATGTAAAATTGCTAAAGCTTGTGGTTATAAAAAAGTATATAGTGTTAGTACGATGAATGAACTTGATGATGTTTTATCAAAAGTAGTTAAAAGTAATTTATTAACTTTTATTGAGATTAAAACAAATATATCATCAAGAAAAGAATTAATAAGACCAACTACAACACCTATTGAAAATAAGGAAAGTTTTATGAATTATTTATCTAGTCTAAAATAAAAAGGAGTTTATATGAAAAAAATATTTATATATTATAGTTTAACGGGTAATGGTGATAAAATAGCGAATATCTTAATGAAAAAAGGAATTGATATTAGAAAAGTAATATCTAAAGATAAAATGTCTAAAGGTAAATTTAAAATGATTATGCAAGGCGGTTTTTTAGCAAGTATTAATCACAAATCAAAACTTTTAGATTTCAATGAAGACATTAGTTCATATGATGAAATTATTATTGGTTCACCAATATGGAATAGTAGATTTTCTTGTCCTATTAATACCGTTCTATCTAAATTAGATTTAACTGGTAAACAATTAACATTTATTCTTTATAGTGGTAGTGGTAAAGATAATAAAGCTATGAAGAAAATTAATAAATTATATCCTGAAGCAAGAATAATTAATTTATGTGAACCAAAGAAATTAGAAGAAATTAATGAACTTGACAATATATAAGTAAATAGAGAGTTTTATAACTCTCTATTTTTTTACTTTTAAATAATTTATGATAAAATTTAGATAGAGGATAAGATTATGTTATTAAAAGTAATAATATTATTAATTTTATCAATGTCTTTTTTATTCTTAATTACAAGATTTAAAGAAGTTAATTTATTAAAGGGAATAATATGTATTTCCTTAGTTTTATTATACCCATTAGTTATTAAAATAGTTGTTAGAGAGATTAATTACAAAAATGATGTAACTGATAAAATAAATGATACTAAAGAAAGTATTCAAATATTAGAAGCTAGTATTGAATCAAGAGTAAGAGAGAAAGAAGAACTAGAAGATTATTTAAAAGAGTATGTTTATGATGATATAGAAACAGCTATAATAAAATTAAAAAAAGATAATGAAGAATTAGATGCAGTAATCAAAGAAAAAGAAGAATTATTAAAAGAAGATAATGAAAAATTTAATAGTCTTTCAAGTGAGATTAGTTTATTAAAACAAATAAAAGTAATTATTAATGATTTCCCTACATATAAACAATCTCCTAATTATCCAAACGGATGTGAAGTAGTAGCTTTATATACATTATTAAAATATTATAAAGTTAATGTAACGGTAGAAGAATTAGCAGAAAACTTAAAAAAAGGTAAAGCCCCTTATAAAGAAGAGGGAGTAATAAAAGGCGGAGATCCTGAAATAGAATTTGTAGGAGATCCAAGACTATCTGGTGGTAAAGGATATGGTGTATATCAAAAACCTATTATGGCTTTAGCAAGTAATTATAAAAAAGGTATTAAAGATATATCAGGATCAAGTTTATCTAGTGTTTTAAAAATAGTTAATAAAGGTATACCAGTTCAAGTTTGGGCAACAGTTGATATGGTTAAACCAAGAGCTTGTATTACATGGACAACGGATACAGGAAAAAAAGTAACATGGCAATGTGGTTTTCATAGTATGGTAATAGTTGGTTTTACACATAATACTGTTATTGTATCTGATCCAACTAGAGGTGATATAAGGAGTTATAGTCGTAGTACTTTTGAACAACGATATAACGCTATAGGAAAGAGGGCTATATATTATGAAAAATAAAATAATTGTAGGTGCTTTGATAATTATTGGATTGGCTATAAATGGAATCCTTTTGTATCCTGAAGTTAATAATTTTATTAAGAATAAAGAAGATTATAAATATTATCAAAGTGTTATGGAAATAAAAAATAAAAAAGAAAAAGAAGAGGAAGATTTAGATAATAATGTATCTGAACTTGATACTTTAAATAACAAAACTAATAGTGCAAAAGTAGAAGCTGAAACTATTGGTAAAGAAGTAAAAGATAAAAACAAAAGTGTCAAAGAACTTGATAATAAAATAAAAAATGTTGAAAATAAAATTAAAAACGGAACTAAAGAAAGAGATAGATTAAAAGCTATGTTTGAATAATTATGAAATTTGATGAATATTATATAACTGATACTAATGGTAAAAGTAATTGCGTAATAAGATCGTTCTGTAAAATATACAATGAGAAATATAGTGATGTAGCTAATGAATTAGTTAGTATTAGTGAAGAACTTAAATGTAATTTTAATGATATAGAAACCTTTGAAGAATATATGAATAGACGTAATACAAAAAAGATTGATTATGGCACTAATTTAGTAATAAAAGATTTATCTTTAGATAATGATAAATATATAATCTTTTGTTATGATAAAAAAGATTTCTATCATATGGTACCGGTTATTAATAACACCGTTTATGATTATAATGATGATTCTCTAAAATTATATGTAATAAGTATTTATAAAGTTAACCCTTGATTTATTTCCTGTTAATTTTATAAATCTTTTTATATTATGGGGATGAAAGGAGAAATTATGAATCAAGAAAAAATAGGGAAATTTATAAGTAATAAAAGAAAAGAGAAAAAAATAACACAAAGTGAATTAGCAGAGAAACTTGGTGTATCTGATAGAACTATAGGTAATTGGGAAAATGGTAGAAATATGCCAGATTTATCATTGTTTAAACCACTATGTGATGAACTAGGAATAACTATTAATGAATTATTAAGTGGTGAAGAGATAGATAAAAAAGATTATCAAGAAAAGTTTGAAGAGAATATTGTTAATACAATTGATTACTCTAATAAAAGAATAAGTAAATATAGTCATATAGTTGGATTAATACTAGTTATATTTGGCTTATTTATAGCAATATCGGCAATAGCAATCTTTCCTAGTGAAAGCTCATGGGGATCTATTTATTCAGTATTTGGAATAGTACTATTTATTATAGGTATTTCTAAGTTAACAAATAAAATGAAAATAGGTAAAAGATTATTATTAATATTAGTAATATTTTTAGGTTCTATTGGAATATTCTTATTTACTGATTATTTAAATGTTAAACATAATAATGAAGCTCCAAGATTTCGTATGAGTACAGCTTATTATAGTAGCGATGTAATAATTCATGATACACCTTTTTATGATGTTGTATTATGTGAAAAAGATAGTAAATATAAAACATATAATATTGTTAAAAATGGTACAATTAATATGGATAATGGATTTGATTATTGCCAATCTATTAAAGTAAATAGAATAAGAAAAATTATTAACCAAAACTATGAAAAAATTACTGGTATTCGTATTGCTAAGTCAACTAATTTTGTAGACTCTGAACACGTTTATGCAACAACATTTCAAAAAGGTTATTATGAAGTAGTAAAAGATATTAATGATCCAGCTAGTGTTAAAGAAATAATTAATACTTTAAAGAAAGCAAATTATCCAGAAGTTACAAATCTTCCAGGTTATACTTATTTATTTCAAGCCATTGTAGATGATAAAGTTGTATTTGAATTTGATTTTGGAACTTTATATACAGAAGATGATAGGATATGGATTATCTTTACAGAAAATGATAAAAAACTTTTAAATAATTATATTAATTATTGATATCAAATTGTATGATTGATATAATTTATTTGAAGGGAGAAATATTATGAAATTTTGTTCAAATTGTGGAAATCAAGTTCCTGAGGGAGCTAATGTATGTCCATTATGTGGAACACCAGTTGGTGGTGGACAACCAATGCCACAACAACCACAACAAAACTTTAATGCTGCTGCACGTCCAGTAGTACAAAATAAAAGTTTAGCAACTTGTGTTATTTTATCAATAGTAACATGTGGTATCTATGCTATTATTTGGTTTATTAATTTAGTTGATGATGCTAATCGTGTTTGCAATGATGAAAAATCTAGTCAATCTGGAGGAACAGTATTCTTATTAACTTTAGTAACATGTGGTATCTATGGTATTGTTTGGTTCTATCAAGTTGGTGGAAGAATGTTTAGAGCAGGTCAAAAATATGGTATGCCAATTTCTGATAATGGAACATTATATTTGCTACTTGAAATATTTGGTTTAGGAATTGTAAATTATTGTTTACTTCAATCTGATTTAAATAAATTTTCTAATCAATAATGAAAAAGAGAGTAATAAAAGTAATAATTCGTGATGTATTATTACTTTTAATTCTTATTGGGTATTATTTCTTTAATAAGCATACTGGTATATATATACCATGTATTATTCATGAAATAACAGGATATAAATGTCCTGGTTGTGGAATAACGCATTTAGTTTTTGCGCTTTTACACTTAGATTTTCATGAAGCATTTATAAGTAATCCGTTAGTATTTATTTATATGCCATTTATAGTGTTATATTTTGGATACTTAGATTATTTATATATTTATGATAAAAAAGATAAAATACTTAGGAAAATACCAAATTGGGTATGGATTATATTAATTATCATTACTTTAGCTTATGGAGTAATAAGAAATTTGTAAAAGTGGATTTTTATATCCACTTTTTTTGTTATAATAAAGTAGGGGATAATATGAAGAGACTAAGTTTTAATATTTTTTCTAGATATCGTGAAATGTTAATGGGACTAGCTATCATATCCATATTAATATTTCATTATACCGAAGATTGTAGTTTAATAGGTATTAATTATGTAGGTTTTATAAAGTATTACAAAACTTATATAGGTAGTAGTGGAGTAGATATATTTTTGTTACTATCGGGATTAGGACTATATTATTCTTTTAGTAAAAATAGTGATATCAAAAACTTTTATATTAAGAGAATAAAAAGGGTAATAGTACCATATTTTTTACTTGCAATACCAGTATATATTTGGTATGACTTTGTATATTTATCTGATGGTATAGTAGCATTCTTAAAGAATTTGTTTTTTGTAACTTTATTTACAAATAATAATATATTATTTTGGTATATATTTTTCATAATTATATGTTACTTAATATTCCCTTTAATTTTTAAATTTATACATAAAAATAATAGTTATGTCGCTTCATTTAAAATATCATTAATTATTATTTTCTTGTTAGGTGGTATATATTTAATATATAAATATTATCCAGGTATCTTTAATCGTTATAATATTATGTTATTAAGATTTATTCCTTTTATATTAGGTATTTTGTTAGGTAAAATGTCATATCGAAGTACAAGAATTAAGTATTCGTTTATATTATTTATCTTAGGAATAGGAATGGTAGTTTTAATACGTTATAATTTAATATATAATCGTATATTCTTATTTATCTTTTTATTGAGTATTTTCTTTTGGATAATATATTTTCTGGATTTTTTGAAGAATAAAGAAAATATAATAGTAAAATCCTTTTCATTCTTTGGGAGATATTCATTAGAAATATATTTAGTTCATGTTGCGATAAGAAAGATAATTAAAGCATATGGTTATCCAACTTATAAAGTAGGTTATTATTTAATATTTATTGTTGTATCAATAATAGTATCAATATTATTTAATTTATTAATTAAAAAAGTTTTAAGAATAAAGACTTAGGAGTGTTTATGAAAATTATTTATATGCATCATGCAGAAAGAAATATAGGAAAGAATCATCATGATAAAGAATTAAGGCAACTAGAGGATATCACCGAAAGAGGAATTCGTGATGCAGAGTTAGTATCAGAAAGACTTAAAGATGAGAAGATTGATCTAATAGTATCATCACCATATCTTAGATGTATGCATACAGCAGAAATTATAAACAAATATCATAATGTTAAAATAGTAGAAGAAAGTCGTTTTAATGAAATGGAAACAGGCGAGGATAAAGAACATTTATTAAAACGAAACATGGAAGCGCTTGATGACATTTATAAAAATAATTCAGATGATAACACAATAGTATGTATAACAAGTGGTGTTAATTTAACAGCCTTTGTTTGCTATTTTTATAATATTGAACCAACTAACTATACTCCTTGGTGCCAAGCTAATGGTATTTCACCGGTTAATTTTACTAAGGGAAAACAAATGTTAGACTAACTCAACCACGAGTTCGTGTTATTTTATAGTTATTTATTATAAAATGTTATTGTGAAAGGAGGAATCCACATGGATCAACTTAAGATAGGAAAATTTATTCAAGAAAAAAGAAAAGAAAAAGATATTACTCAATCAGAGCTAGCTGAAAAATTAAATATTACTGATAGAGCAATATCAAAGTGGGAAAATGGAGTATGTATGCCAGATGTTGGTACTATTCCAGAATTATGTGAAATATTAAATATTACTATTAATG
>JAEEGL013621305.1_pt1 | contig 13954 bp, 12 predicted proteins | sample 9134231 | NCBI WGS metagenome assembly JAEEGL01 (sample SAMN16246548, study PRJNA631951) | gut metagenome | biome: gut microbiome; feature: rumen; material: fiber-attached | host: Bos | place: Iran: Karaj | collected 2018-10
ATAAAATATGCTGTTATACATAAAAAGTAATAAAATAAAAAAATCAAAAAAATAGAAAAAGTAAAGTTTACGAAAAATGAAATATTTAAAAATAATGATATAAGGTAACACTTTCAAAAAACAATAAAAAAGTGATCAAAAACTATTGATTTATGCATTGTCATGAGAGTATAATTTACTCAGAAGTAGGAGGTAAAAAATGTCAGATAAACAGAATAAGATTATGCTTGATGTTATTAAGCGCAACGGTAGAAAAGTGGATTTTGATGCTAGTAAGATAGCTCTTGCCATAAAAAAAGGATTTGATGATGTTAATAATCAAAACGATGGTGAAGAAAGTAAAACAATTTATACTAGTAAAGATGTAAATAAAGTTTACCTTGGTGTATTAAAAAATATCGAGAAAAAATATAAAAATGAAACAAGAATTAAGATTGAAGAAATTCAAGATTTAATAGAGATAGAATTAGATAAACAGGGGTATGATGAAGTTCAAAAATCATTTGCTGAATATAGAGAAAGAAGAGCACAATCAAGAGAGGCTTTTTCTAGTGATAAAAAGATTCATAAATTTTTAAAAACTCTTGAAGGATTAGGACTAAAGAGTGCTAATGAAGATGATACAAAAAGAGAAAATGCTAATATTGATGGTGATAGTTCTATGGGAACTATGCTTCAATATGGTAGTACTGTATCAAAAGAATTTGCAAAAGCATATTTAATGAAGAAAAAATTCTCAATGGCTCATGATGAAGGAGATATACATATTCATGATATGGATTTCCTTGCAATGGGTACTACAACATGTATGCAAATAGAATTAGATAGATTATTTAAAAAAGGATTTTCAACAGGACATGGTCATTTAAGGACTCCAGCTAGTATAGCGTCATATAGTGCACTTGCTGCTATAGCTATTCAATCTAATCAAAATGATCAACATGGAGGACAATCTATTCCTGCATTTGATTATTATATGGCTCCTGGAGTATTAAAAACATTTAAGAAAGAATTTAAACAACAAATATATGATTTATTAGAATATGAAGATTTATTATCTTTTATAAATATGGATAAAATAACTAGAGATATAGATAAATTAAATAGTATAAATTTAGATTTAGATATGTTTAAAAGTAGTTATTCAAATTCTAAAAAAATTAGAAGATTATTTGAAATGTCATATGATAAAGCAATTGCTAAAACAGATAGACAAACATATCAAGCAATGGAAGCTTTTATACATAATTTAAATACAATGCATTCTAGAGCAGGTGCTCAAGTACCATTTTCTTCAATAAATTTTGGTACAGATACTTCAGTAGAAGGTAGAATGGTTATTAAGAATTTTCTTGAAGCTACAGAAGCTGGTTTAGGAAAAGGAGAAACTCCAATATTCCCAGTTTCAATCTTTAAAGTAAAAGAAGGTGTTAATTATAATAAAGAGGATCCAAATTATGATTTATTTAAATTAGCATGTAAAGTAAGTGCTAAAAGATTATTTCCTAATTTCTCATTTATTGATGCACCATTTAATATAACTTTCTATAAAGAGGGAGATTATAGAACTGAAGTTGGTTATATGGGATGTAGAACTCGTGTTATGAGTGATATTACTGACCCTAATAATCAAACTACAGGTGGAAGAGGTAATTTATCTTTTACATCAATTAATTTACCTAGAATTGCTATAAAGAATGGTATTTGTCTTAAGGAAAGAGATAAGGCTGATATGAAGAAATTTTATGAAGATCTTACAGAGATGATGGATTTAGTTAAAGACCAATTACTTGAAAGATTTGAAATTCAATGTAATAAAAGAGTATATAATTTTCCATTTTTATTAGGTTCTGGAGTATGGACAGATGGAGATAAATTAAAGCCAACTGATAGACTTAGAAAGATATTAAAACATGGTAGCTTAACAATTGGATTTATAGGTCTTGCAGAGACACTTAAAGCTTTAATTGGTAAACATCATGGAGAGAGTAAAGATGCTCAAAAATTAGGATTAGAAATTATAGAATTCATGAGAAAGAAAACTGATGAGTATTCTAAAAAATATAATTTAAATTTTGCTTTAATAGCAACTCCTGCAGAAGGATTATCAGGTAGATTTGTTAATATAGATAGAGCAATATATGGAAGTATTAAGGGTGTAACTGATAGAAAGTATTATACTAATTCATTCCATATACCTGTATATTACAATATAAGTATAAAGGATAAAATAAAATTAGAAGCACCATATCATAATTTAACTAATGGTGGTCATATATCTTATATTGAATTAGATGGTAATACAGTTCAAAATGTTGAGGCATTTGAAAGTGTTATTAGATTAATGAAAGAATCTGGTATAGGTTATGGTGCTATAAACCATCCTGTAGATAGAGATCCTGTTTGTGGATATGTTGGTGTTATAGGTGATGTTTGTCCAGGTTGTGGACGTAAGGAATTTGATAGTGTACCACTTGAAACAATTAAATCATTAAATTGTGAATGTTAATTTTAAAAGAAAGAGGAGGAATGAATATGGAAAAAGTTGTTGGTGAAGGTGTAGGTTTTGAAAGAATTAGAAGGGTAACAGGATATCTTAGTGGAGATGTAAGTAGATTTAACAACGGAAAAAGAGCGGAAGAAAAAGATAGAGTAAAACATACAGGAATCAAGGATATCAAATGTACATGTGATGATAGTAAAAAATAATGAAAATACGTGTTGCATGTGATTTGCAAAGTGATAGTATTGTTGACGGATTAGGTGTTAGGACAGTTTTATGGACACAAGGATGTGGACATTGCTGTCCTAATTGTCACAATAAGCAAACTTGGAATTTTGATGGTGGTGAATTAGTAGAAGTAGATGATGTCATTGATAGAATATATGAGTTAGAATATCAAGATGGAATTACTTTTAGTGGTGGAGATCCATTTTATCAACCTGAAGCTTGTGCTGAAATCGCTAAAGCAATAAGAAAAACAAGAATGAACATTTGGTGTTATACTGGTTTTACTTTTGAACAATTACTTAAACTAAGTGAAAAAAATAGTGCTATAATGGATTTTTTACAAAATATAGATGTATTAGTTGATGGACCGTTTATTCAAAGTTTACATAGTTATGATTTGAAATTTAAAGGGTCTAGTAACCAAAGAGTTATAGATGTTAAGAAAACATTAAAGAATAATGAAATAGTGCTAGCTAATTTAGGTGAGGAAGAAGAATATTCAAATTATGGTAGATATCATTATCATGGTTTGTATGTATAACTTCTTTTTTTTGCATATAACTATATTAGAGGAATAATATGTTAAAAAAAATATTTTATTTGTTTTTTCCTATAATGATAGGTAGTATTATTGGATTTGTTATAAATAAGTATATTGATTATTCCATTTTAATTAAACCACCACTAAGTCCTCCTAAATTATTATTTCCTATTATGTGGTCTATTATATATTTATTACTTGGAATATCATGTTATTTATATAAGAAAAATAGTACTAATAATAAAGTAATAGATTATATATATTATTTACAATTAATAGTTAATTATTTATGGAGTTTTATATTTTTTGTATGGAAATTACGTTTTATAGCAGTTATATGGATTATTCTATTATTAATATTAGTTATTAGTTTATATAAATTATATTATAATAAATATAAGATATCAGCTTATTTATTAATTTCATATATTATATGGACTATGTTTGCTACATATTTAACAATAGGTATATATATACTAAATTAATAATAGTTCTCTGTTAAAGTATATTTTTACACAAAATTTTAATTGAAAATACGATTTCTAGGATGATTTCAAAAATCATCCTTTTATAATATTCTTATATTAGATATTTAATTGATGTTGATGTTGTTAATAAAAAAATATTAGTTTATCACTGTTGTTCGATATTTAATATATAATTTTTTAATAAGATGTAATAAATTTAATTATTATAATTTATATTTTAAATAATAATTACTTGTAAATATTTTAATATAATAATATAATTGATATAAGGTAGAAAAAATATATTAATTATTATTTAGATTGGAGTATTAATATGGGAATATTTAATAACATTTTCAGTGTAAAAAAGAATAAAGATTATAAATTATCAAAGACAAATAGTAAATCATTAAAAAATGATAATTATAATAAAGACATAAAAAAAGTAGATGATGTCCAATATGAAAATGTTGATTATTCTAATAATGGTTATAATTATATCGAAGGTTTTATTAGAAATTTTGATACTGATGCCATGTTGGAAATGTATGAAAAAGAAGGCGCCACCGTAGTTAATGGAGCAACATCTATTTTTGAGGGCTTTGCGCAATTTGGAGAAGCATTACTTGATGCAGGAGCAACAGTTACATCTGCAATAGGAACTGCATTATGGGATGGTTCAGGATATTTATTAGATGCAGTAGGATTAGATGAAGCAGCAGAAGTAGCTCATGGTTATGCAGAAGAAGAAAGAAGAGTTTTACAAGATTTTGTTGCAGAAGAACGTACAAAGAATTCGTTTGATGTAATATATAATGAGACTAATTTTGGAAAATGGGTAATGGATAATTCATATGGTGCTGAAGTAGTTAGATCGTTTGGAAATGGTGTTGGGTATACAATAGGAGCACTAGTATGTTGTTATGTAACTTGTGGAGCTATAAGTCCAGTTGCATTAGGTGTAATTGGAGGAGTAGGTGGTGTAGGAAAAGGAACACAAGAAGCTTGGTCAAATGGAGCAAGTTATGGAGAAGGTTTAGCATATGGAGTAGCTACAGGTGCATGGGAAGGATTACAATTTTGGGCTGGTGGTAAAATTAATACACTTTCACCATTTGAAAAAACATTATCAAATGTAGGTTTAAGAATTGCTTTAGATACTGTAGATGGTGCAGCTGAAGGATTTGTACAACCAGCACTGCAAACAATATATCAAAAAGGATATGTTGATCCCAAGACAGGTGAATATATTGAATTTAATGAAGATACATCATTTGTTGATAGATATATGGGTATGTGGACACAACAAGGAGGATGGAGTGCGGTAGCAATGAATGCTGCAATAGCACTTAGTATGTCAACATTAGGTGAAGTAGGGCAGTATGCTTTTAGGAGGAGTCCCCAACTTACTGAGTTGGATAGTATTAATTCTAAAGCACAAAAAAATATTGAGTTAACAGCTGCTGAGTTAGAAAAGATAGAAATTGCTAGAACACAATTAGGGTTATCTGAAAGTGCTACAATAGAAGATATAACGAGTAAAGTAAACAGAATATTTAAATCACTAGATTATGATAAGGTAGATTTAAAAAATATGGATTTATCGACAATGAGGAAACTTAATGAATCTGTATATTTGTTAGAACCAAATGTAAAAAAAGATATTTTATCTGTAATATCGGGAACAAAAAGTTTAAAGGATGTAAAGTATAGTGGTCATTTAGATTTTGTTATGGAGAACTATTTAAATAGTTTAACAAAAGAAGACATAATTAATATGAACGATATGTATAAAAATGTATTAAAAGAATATATGATTAAGGATTTAAAGAAAGATGGATATCAGTTAGATACCAAAATAATGAATGATGCTTTATTTGAAGAATATGCAAAAATTAAAAATTTAGATGAAAAAATGGAATTACCAGATTTAGATAAGACAATGGAATTACCAAATTTAGATAAAACGATGGAATTACCAAATTTAAATAATTTAACTAATTTACAAAATTTAGAACCTAGTGAAAGTGTAAGTTATTTAAGTGAGTTAAGGAATCTTTCTGAATCTGAAATTGCCATATATGAGGTTCAAATTAATAATTTAGCTGCTAAATATAATGTTTCTCCAATTGAGATGAAACAAATACTTGATGATAAAATGATTGAACTCATTTCAGATTCACCATTTGGGTGTAGAAAATCATTCCGTTCTTTAGAACGTTCACTAGATGAAGGAAGTTTTAAAACAATTTTTGAAACGGGAGGAAAAAGTAGCGGATTAGGTGGAGATGAGGGATTAATGAGAAGAGGAAATTTTGAACCAATCTTTTTTCATAGACCACAAGACATTGCAGTAGAAGAAACACCGTTATCTGGAACGTTACTTCCATCATCAATCGATGATATAGATATGTATATAAGTGATGGGCCTGGAAATTTTTATGGAAGAGGTGCAGGTAATATTACGCAGGCAATGGTTATATTTGATAAAGAAAAAGTGTTAAAAGATACAACTTTTACTATAGGCGATTCTTTAATTTATGGTGACGGAAAGGATATTAATAGAGTTATTGCTCCTAGTTTGGCATCTGAGCCTGAATTTAGAGGTGGTTTTTTCGGGTTTACTAATGGCATAGATGATATTGAATCATTAAAAAAATGTTCTTTTTTAGATTTATTTTCAAGACAAGATAATTTAACATATTGCGAAATTCAGTTGCATGGTTCTACAGCTAAATCAGTTGATAATATAGCCGCTGTAGTTTTTAGTTCAGAACCACCAGTAAGTTTAAAAATTAAGTTACAAGAAAAAGGAATACCCTATAGAGTAATTAATGAAGTAAATTGGAGAAATTAAAAGAAAGGATTGATAATATGAATAATTTAAGAGTTATAGGAATGTCAAATAACCATTATTTAGTTGCTGATTATAATGATAAAGGAGTTAATGGTAATTATAAATATGCTTATCTTGCGGATAAAATAGGTCGAATGATTACTAAAAGATTACCTATTCATGTTTTCGTAGAAGATGATTTTGAATGGGAACCAATGGATGAAAGCTATGAAGATATATTTTCAAAGCGTACTATCAATCAATTAGTTAAAGATGCATTACTTGGATTTGCCATTGGAGATGCTTTTGGTGTTCCATATGAATTTTTATCAAGAAGTGTTATTGAAAATTTAGAATTGAAAGATATGTTAGGAAATGATACAAAGGAAAAAATTAATAGTAGATGGGGAACATTGATACCAGCTGGTGCATGGAGTGATGATACGTCTATGATTGTTGCAACAATGGTTGCATTTATAAAAAGTAATAATTGTTTTATACCAGAGAATGTAATGAATGAATTTATAAATTGGTGGTATTCAAGAAAATATATTTCAATTGATGCTCCTTTTGGCCTTGGTGGCGTTGTTTCAAAAGCATTGGAAAATTTTAGAAATGGTGTTCCAGCTACTGAATGTGGGCCAAGTGAATTTAAAGATAATGGTAATGGTTGTTTAATGAGAATTTTACCATATTCTTTATATTGTATTGTAAATGATTTATCATTTGAAGAAACATGTAAAATAATTAGCGAAGGTTCTTCTTTAACTCATGGTAATGATATAAGTAAAATATGTTGTTGTATTTATACTGAATTTTTAAGAAATTGTGTTAAGACTAGAAATCCAATAATGTCATTTGATATGCTTTGTGATTTAGATTTTAAAGGATTATTTAATAAAGAAGCAGTTGATATAGTAAGAACACTATTAAAACCTCGTTTCAAATATGCAAAAAAAGGTGATATACCTGAAAAAAACGGATATGTTGTTTATACCTTAGAAAGTGTGTTTTATAGTTTAATAAATAGTAATGACTATGAATCTTCTATTAAAATGGCAGTATCTATGGGGTATGATACAGATACTGTTGCAGGTATAACGGGTGCAGCATCTGCAATAATATATGGATTAACTAATGTACCTAAAAATTGGGAAGAAACATTAAAGAAAAAAAATGATTTAGAGACTTTGGCGAATTCTTTTTCAAATGGTATAAAAAAAAATGATATAGCAATTTATACTAAAGCATAGTGTGTAGCAAAATATATTTTATAATGTTATTCGATAATAAAAGAGATGAATAATTAGTTTAATGCTACGTATAATATTACTAGAGGTAATTATGTTAAAAAAAATATTTTATTTGTTTTTTCCTATAGTAATAGGTAGTGTTATTGGATTTATTATAAATAAGTATATTGATTATTCAACTTTAGTTAAACCTCCATTAAGTCCTCCTAAATTATTATTTCCTATTATGTGGTCAATTATATATTTATTACTTGGAATATCATATTATTTATATAAGAAAAATAGTATTGATAATAAAAAAATAAATTATATATACTATATTCAATTAATAGTTAATTATTTATGGAGTATTATATTTTTTGTATGGAAATTACGTTTTGTAGCAATTATATGGATTATTATATTATTGATATTAGTTATTAATTTATATAGATTATATTATAGTAAATATAAAATATCATCTTACTTATTAATTCCATATATAATATGGAATGTGTTTGCTACATATTTAACAATAGGAATATATATTTTAAATTAAATATTAGTTAATCTAATATTTTTTTTGTAATGATTAGAAAAATATATTATAATGATTATAGGTGATACAATGAATGATTTAAAAGTTGTTTTTATGGGAACTCCTGATTTTAGTGTTCCAGTATTAGAAATGTTAATAGATAATACTAATGTAATTGGTGTAGTTACACAACCAGATAAACCGGTAGGTAGAAATGGTAAAATGAATATATCTCCTGTAAAACAGGTAGCACTTTCTAATAATTTAAAACTATTTCAACCAAATAAAATTAGAGAAGAATATAGTGATATATTAAATTTAGAACCAGATATAATTATTACATGTGCATATGGACAAATCATTCCAAAGGAAATATTGGATTATCCTAAACTAGGATGTATAAATGTACATGCATCATTATTACCTAGTCATAGAGGTGGTGCTCCAATACATAGAGCTATAATTGATGGTGATAAAAAGACTGGTGTAACTATTATGTATATGGATATTAATATGGATAGTGGAGATATTATATCTCAAAGAAGTATTGATATATTAGATAGTGATACTGCTGAAAGTTTATTTGATAAGTTATCTAAATTAGGAAGTGAATTATTACTAGATACTTTACCTAGTATTATGGATGGTACTAATGAACGAATTAAACAAGATGATACAAAGGCTACATATTCTTATAATATTAAACCTGAAGATGAAATAATTGATTTTAATAAAACAAGTAGAGAAGTATTTAATCAAATTAGAGGATTAAATAGTTGGCCTGTTGCGCATACTACAATAGATAATAAGAGACTAAAAGTATGGGAATCAAGAATTGGTAAAAGTAATGTAGATATTGAATGTGGTATAATAACTGATATATATAAGGATGGAATAGGAGTTAAAACTAAAGATGGAGAAATTATTTTAACTAATATTCAACCAGAAGGTAAGAAACGTATGAGAGTAAGTGATTATCTTAATGGAATAAAAAATAAAAATGAATTAAAGGGTAAGAAGTTGGGTATATGAAAAAATATTTAGAATATATAAAGGAAATAAGAAAAGATAAAAGAAAAAGTGCTTTAGCAAGTTTAGGTATTTGGATATTATTCTTTGTATTAGTAATTTCTTGTGTAGGTAAAGCTCCAAAAGAGATTACTATTAGAACTGATAAAGAAGAAGAAATTATAACTAATCCACTTGATAATTTTAAGAATATGAAAAGTTATGATGTAAGTTATTTAGTTGAAACAAATGTTAATAATTATACAATAAATAGTACTTATCATGGTGGTAATAACTATTATATATATGATAATAATAATTATTATTTAGAAAATGATATATTATATTATGTTGATAATATTAATATGCAGTTAAAAAAAATTAATATAGATAATAATAATGTATTTGGTATTATTGATATTAAATTATTAACAAAAGATAGTTTACATACTATTATTACTTCTAGTGAAGAAGAATCTAAAACTTCGTATAAAGATGGAAAAGTAGTAAAGAATTATATCTATACTACATCAGATAATAGAAAAATGTATATAACTACTACTGAAATAGATAATACAATTAATAAAATTGTAATTGATTATAAAGAGTATTTTAATACTAGTTATGCAATATTAAAGGTTACATGTGATTATCAAAATATAAATAATATATTAGAATATGATAAAGATTATACAAAATATCATAAAGTAGAAGGTGAATAATGTGATAGATATAAAATCTGATTCAAGAAAGGTAGTAAAAAATGATAAATTTATTGCTTTAAAAGGAATAAGTAGTGATGGTCATGATTATATAGAAAAGGCAATAGAAAATGGTGCTAGTGAAATAATTGCAGAGCATGGTAATTATAGTGTAAAAACTACTATTGTTAAAGATACTAGAGAATATTTAAATAATTATTTAGAAAATAAGTATAAAGATATTATTAATGATATGGTATTAATAGGATATACTGGTACAAATGGTAAAACTACAAGTGCATATTTATTGTATAAATGTTTAAATAATTTAGGGTATAAATGTGCATATATAGGTACTATAGGTTATTATTTAGATAGTAAAGTATGTGATCTTCCTAATACTAGTCCTGATATTTGTGATTTATATGAAATGATTATAGGTGCATACGAAAAGGGATATAAATATGTTGCATTAGAAGTAAGTAGTCAAGGTTTAGCATATGGAAGAATAGATACTTTGAAATTTGATTATGCAGTATTTACTAATTTAACTAGAGATCATTTAGATTTTCATAAAACTATGGAAAACTATGCATTAGCAAAACAAGAATTATTTAAAAAGTTAAAGAGTGATGGTATTGGTATAGTTAATATAGATGATGAATATTGTAATTATTATAAAATAGGAAATTATATTACATATGGATTTAATGATAGTGATTATAATATTAGTGAATATAAAATAGATGAGAATGGTGTTTATTTTAAGATTAATAATAAGTTTTCATTAAGTGCTAAATTAATAGGAAAATATAATATATATAATTTACTTGTTACATATATAGTATTAGATAAAATAGGTATTAAGTATGATGATATAAAAAATCAATTTTTGAAAATAAATCCACCAACTGGTAGAATGGATATAATAAAATATAATACTAATACAATAATAATAGATTATGCACATACACCTGATGCTATGGAAAATATAATTAATGCTACAAAAGATATTGAATATAATAATTTATATATAGTATTTGGATGTACAGGAGATAGAGATAGGAAGAAAAGACCTATAATGACTTCTATAGCACTTAATTCTGCAAATTATGTATATATAACAAGTGATGATTTACATAATGAATCATTTAATCAGATAATTGATGATATGTTAGAAGGTATTACTAAAGATAATTATAAAATAATAGAAGATAGATATACTGCTATTAAAGAGGCTATTAATAAGTTAGATAAAAATGATTTATTATTAATATTAGGTAAAGGTCATGAGGAGTTTATTATTGTCGGTAATAAAAAAATACCACATAACGATCATAAAGTAGTTTTAGATATAATAAAAGACAAAGAAACTATAAATATATAATTATAAACACTTCATTATATTTTTCATAAAATATAATGAGGTGTTTTTATGTTACAAAGTGATTCAAGAAAGATAAAATATGGTGATACTTTTATAGCGCTTAAAGAATATAATGACGGACATAAATATATAGAAGATGCTATTAAAAATGGTGCTACAGAAGTAATATGTGAGCATGGTAACTATGATGTTAAAACTACTATAGTTAAAAATACTAGAGAATATTTAAATCAATATTTAAAACAAAATAGAATAGATATAAAAATTATTGGAGTAACTGGTACTAATGGTAAAACTACTACATGTTATTTAATATATCAATTATTAAATAAACTAGGTAATAAATGTGCATATATAGGTACACTAGGATATATATGTGATGATATACATGAAGATTTAAATAATACTACACCAGGAGGATTAGAATTATATTATTTAATTAGTAGAAGTAAAAAATATGGATGTAAATATATAATTATGGAAGTTAGTAGTCAAGCGCTAGATCAAAATAGAGTAGATTATTTAGAATTTGATTATGCTATATTTACTAATTTAACTAGAGACCATTTAGATTATCATAAAAATATAGATAATTATATTAATAGTAAACAAAAATTATTTAAATTATTAAAAAATAATGGAATATCAATAATTAATAATGATGATAAATATAGCGATAAATTTAAAATATATAATTATAAAACATATGGATTTAAAAATAGTGATTATACTATAAATGAAGATAATTATATAAATGGTAATAAATACAATATACCTTTATTATGTGATTATAATAAATATAATGTTTTAGCAGCTATTAGTTTATTATATGAAATGGGTTATAAATATAATGATTTATATAAATTAGTTAGTAATTTACATGAACCTAGTGGGAGAATGGAAGTTATTAATTATAAAAATAATAAAATAATAGTAGATTATGCACATACACCTGATGCATTAGAAAATGTATTAAATGGAATTAAAAAGTATGTAAATGGTAGAATAGTAACTATAATAGGTTGTGGTGGAAATAGAGATAAAGGTAAAAGAAGTATTATGGGTAAACTAGCTACTGATTTATCAGATTATGTTATATTTACAAGTGATAATCCAAGATATGAAGATTCAAATAATATAATAAAAGATATGATAAGTAGACTTTACAAAAAGAATTATGAAATAGAGTCAAATAGAGAAATTGCAATAAAAAAGGGTATACAATTATTAGATAATAATGATATACTAATGGTGTTAGGAAAAGGTCATGAGAAATACCAAATAATAAATGGAATTAAATATCCATTTGATGATAAAGAAATAATACAAAAATATATTTAGGAGAGATTATTATGTTAATTTTAGCAAAAACTATACTATCGATGATGATAGGGTTTATAATAACTGTTTTAGTAGGTGGTATTACAATACCAATTTTAAAAAAAGTAAATGTAAAACAAAAAGTTAGTAGTTATTTAGAAAAAAAACATAAAGAAAAAGATGGAACACCTACAATGGGAGGAATAATATTTATTATTCCTACTATAATAACTACTATAATACTATTAGCAGCAGGAAAATTAGAATTTACACATAATTTAGCGATAGTTATGTTTGTATTTGTAGCTTATGCTTTATTAGGTTTTATAGATGATTATTTAATCATAAAAAGAGGTAATAATGTAGGATTAACTGAATTTCAAAAATTAGCTGGTCAAATAATTATAGCGTTAGTATTCTTTTATATATTTATGAAATCTGGTGCTGATCCATCCTTAGATATGTATACATTTGGTATAAAAATAAATATGGGATGGTTATATGGCTTATTTATTTTATTTATGTTAGTAGCAAGTAGTAATGCTGTTAATATTACTGATGGTTTAGATGGTTTAGCAGGTGGATTATCTTTAATGGCTTTTTTAGCATTAGGATTAATAAGTTGGAATTCTAGTGCTATAACAGGTACTCAGGATATAGCAATATTTTGCTTTATATTAGTAGGTACATTACTTGGATTTTTATTATTTAATACACATCCAGCAAGAGTATTTATGGGAGATACTGGTTCACTATCATTAGGAGCTACTCTAGCTAGTGTAGCGCTTATTACTAAACATGAAGTTACTTTTATAGTTATTATGGGAGTATTTATATTTGAAACATTAGTATGTATTATTCAAACTATAAGTATGATATGTTTTAGAAAGAAAGTATTCTTAATGACTCCATTTCATCATCATTTAGAAAAATTAGGATGGCATGAAAGAGATATAGTAAAATTTTTCTGGGTAATTGGTTTAATACTTAGTATGGGTGCTATTATATTTGGAGTATGGATTTAAACGTCAATAGACGTTTTTTTATTTATTTTATAAAAAAATATGATATAATCTTGAATTTGACACTTTTAGAGACTAAAAAACTCCCTATGCCTTATTTTTCAATAAGTTTGGGAGTTTTTATGTTACTTAAAAAGTGCGTACATTTTCTATTTTTTTGTTAATTGAAAA
>JAEEGL015240330.1_pt1 | contig 13954 bp, 13 predicted proteins | sample 9134231 | NCBI WGS metagenome assembly JAEEGL01 (sample SAMN16246548, study PRJNA631951) | gut metagenome | biome: gut microbiome; feature: rumen; material: fiber-attached | host: Bos | place: Iran: Karaj | collected 2018-10
CTGCTCCAACTGCGATGAGTCCTGCTGCTTCTGCTGCTGCCATTTATGATACCTCTTTATGCTTTGTTTTTGCTGGGTTCGGAAGTGGTTTTCACGCGTTTGATTTTAAGGGGATTGTACTCGACTCCGCCGCCGTCGAAGAACTTAACCATAAGCTCGACGAACTGCAACCTGAGAGAGTGAAGTCCTGCGGAAAGGATTCCGAGGGTCCAAATCATCAGATGGAGGAACGCGAACAGGGCGAACGTCACTACGAGCGCCAAGATTCCCCCGCCGAGACCTGGATAGATCATTCCGATGCAGATATAGTTGAAAGCAAGAGCCATTCCTGCTTTTGACATTCCTATTGCGGCTATACGAGTGTAGGAAAGGATACCACCTACGATTCCGGGAAGCTCCATGACCGCCTGCATCCCTTCGTGGGGAAGGTTGAGGACGATGCCTATTATGAGGAGCACGGCGCCGATTGCCAGATAGACAAGGAGGCCGTCCAACGGAAGCTTGTAGATGAGCAGCATCGCAAGCGCATAGCATATGAAGACCATGCCGAGGAAGCTGAGGACCCATCCGCCCTTCTCCTTGAACGCGGCTTTGAATCCATGCTGGAGGGTCTTGTTGTAGACTGCGCAGCAGTACGCCAACAGAAGGTGGCAGATACCGATGTAGACAGAGAGTTTGAGCTGGAATCCGATCCAATCAGAACCCAATTTGTGGACACCTTCGCCTCCAGGGAGAATTCCGTGGAAGAAGTTCGGAAGGTGGTCAAGACCTAACAGATATTCCCATGTGTATTCCACGCCTTCCTGTTCGCCTATGAAGTGCATTCCTAAGCATTCGCCATAAAAGAAGAATCCGAAGATGAATGCCCAGATTCCTCCGAAGAACAGGACGGTGGCGATGGCGCGCCAATCTTTGTGGTGCGTGACTTTGAGTCCGTAAGCACCGAGTATTATGAACGGGATGGAATAGCCGACATCACCGATCATCATTCCGAAGAACAACGGAAGGAAAATCGCTATGAGCACAGAAGGATCGATCTCCTGATACTTCGGAACCGACATGAGCTTCGTCGGATACTGGAATTCCTTCACTATTCTTCCGTTGTTGAATTTGGTGGGGACCTCTTTGAATCTGTCCTCTGCATCTTCAACCTCTTTCATCGATCTGCCGCGGTTCTCCAGGATCTCGACGTAAGTGCCTTCCACCTTGGATTCAAGCGCGATCTTGATGGATTCGGCCTTTTTGGTGGGCACCCAAGCGTCTGCGACGAAGGAGTAATCGCTGGCGGCGAGCCTCACGGGGATCTCGCCTTTCTCAACTTCAATGGATAGTTCTTCCTCAGAAGCTTTGAGGAAATCTTTGTGTTTCTCAAGAAGCGCGTTGAGCTCTCCCTCGACTTTCTCGAGTTCCGCCTGGACGTTGGCAAGCTCGGAATCTACGTTCGCGAGCGCCGCGGAAGCGGAGCCGGTCTTCCCTTCGGGGACCGTGATCTCGGAGAAATCGCAGTTCGCAAGCGCGGACAAGACTTTGTCCCTGTCCTCGTTCTTGGCGAAAACTGCGGCGACGCCATCCTCCTTCTTGGAAATCCCGCTGACATAGACTTCGCAGGGTATATCGGCGAGAAGAGGGGTGGGATCGGCGGCGACGGTTCCGACCATCGAGAATATACTCAGGTAACCTGAGTACATATCGAGGTCGATATCGAGTTTGGAAAGAAGCTCAAGATTCTTCTTGGTAGCGTTCAGCTCAGTGATTCTCTGATTGAGATCATTCTTCTTGCTGGTGACAGAGAAAATCTCATCCTCAGCAAGCTCGACGCTGTCCGATGATATCCGGCTCTTTATTTCAGACTCGGGGATAGGATTGGTGCGCGTTTTTTTCGTGATACCAAGATCCTTCTCCATCGCGCGCACTTTCAGCAGCCTTTCGGATGCTTTAGATGCGTATGGACGGGGAACCCCGAGGGTGAAACCTTCATCCGCGTCGACAGTATGATCGATCAGGTGGATAGCCCCCGCATCGTACAAGGCGTCGATAGCCTCGTCCATGTGAGATTTGGTACCCACGATCACAATCCTACTCATCGGCTCAGGAAGTGACATTTAAGGTCCTCTCGAATTCTTTGAAGAGAAAATCTTTAACTTCCTGCATTTTCACCGTCGCTCTCTGCTCAATCGCTGCCGCCGCCGCATTACCGTCTTTGAGAAGGTTGGAACGTTCGGCCTCGAGTTTCACTTTGGCTGCGGTGATCGCGGATTCAAAAGAGCTGCGGCATTCGGCCTCAGCATCCTGAATCTTTTTTACAGAGTCTCTGCGAGCGTCAGCGATGGCGGTTTTTCTCAGAGCTTCGGCATCGTTCATGATGTCGTCAGCTTTCTGTTCCGCCCGCTTAATTTCCGAAAGTATGTCAGTTCGGCTCATATTACTCTCCCCGACCCTAATTGAGGTAATCGGGGGGATATACTTAATGTTAGTGCCATCAAATCAATTAATAATTCAATTATAAAGAGTTTAGAAAAGGTTTATATCTCAAAATGAGAAAAAATCTGTGGAAGAAAAAATACACCGTTGATTGAAAACGTCATCGGACTTCGTATCTGCGGACGATGATGTTTGTTTCGGACAGTATCTGGTTGGAAAGATCGTCGACATAGCCCTCGTCGTACACTATCTCTCTGATCCCAGCGTTGATTATTATCTTGGCGCACATGGAGCAGGGGTAAGTCGTCGTGTAAAGTGTGCCGCCGTTCACGCTGGTGCCGAAATATGCCGCCTGGATGACTGCGTTCTGTTCTGCGTGGACGCCTCTGCAGAGCTCATGCCTAGTTCCGGAAGGGACATGGAGCTGCTCCCTTATGCATCCAAGCTCTTCGCAATGGCGCGTCCCTTTGGGGGATCCGTTATAGCCTGTGGAAAGCACCCTCTTATCCTTGACGATGACGGCGCCTACCTGCCTCCTGATGCATGTGGATCTGCTGGCTACCAACTTTGCCATGCTCATGAAATACTCGTCGTTGGTGGGCCTTGCCATGACAGCTAATACGCGATGCCATATATAAACCCGGAAATCCGAATGAAATCGATGCAATATTCGCCATGTGTTTATACCCGCACACCATGGGGAGAGGCGTGAAGAGCGAGAACAAGAAGACGATAATGGCCATCGGGATAGCGTTGCTGATAATAGTCGTCGGATACGCCGCGCTCATAGCATACACGGGAATGAACACCCCGTTCAGCGTGGTGATGTCCCAAAGCATGCAGCACGACAATGAAAGATCCCAGATCGGATGCATAGACACCGGGGACATCGTCGTCGTGAAAAACAAGTCAAATTCAGACATCCAAAGCTATGTGGAAGGAACACAGACCGGATATTCCTCGTTCGGAGATTACGGATCGGTCATCATTTACGAAAGGAATGTGAATTATAATCCGGTGATCCACAGAGCGATAGTCTGGTTGGAATGGGATTCCAACACGAAAAAATGGAGCTCCCCGGAACTCGAGAATTATAAGGGCACCTGGTACAGCAGCAATGGGTCAGACTATACCGATCTGACCGGAACCCTCACTTTCGTGGATATAACCCAATCCAAAAAAACTGTATCAATCAATCTCTCCAACTTGGGGAAGAACAGCGGATACCTTACATTGGGCGACAACCCGAAGACCAACCTCAGTTTCGATCAGGCATCCGGGATAATAGGGCATCCGATATCTTACAGCGAAATAAAATCCGTCCCGATATTGGAGCTTCCGTGGCTCGGAACTATAAAACTCCTCATCAAAGGGAACAGCAACCTCACCTACGTTCCGAACAGCGTGCCATCTCTCGCGATGCTTCTGACGCTCGTGATAGCGTCCATGGTCATGATAGACATAATTTGGCAGGCGAGAAGATGGAAAAACGAATGAAAATAGGATCTATGGGACGGGTAAAACAATCCCGCCCCTATGGAACCATTAAGAAAGTTCTTACATGCAGCAGGAATGGTTTTCCTGGAGGTCTCCCAATGCCTTCTCCCACCTGCCATTCGCCAGGAATGTCTTGTCGGCGTTCGATTCCATTCTTTTGTACGCTTCATACGGAACAGCGAAGGTCATCTCCTCCGGACGCACAAACTTCCTGACATACAGTTCGGTTGCCCCCAAGAACGCATCCTGAGTCCCTTTCTCGCTTTCGGCTTTGGGAAGCGCGTACAATTCCTCGCAAGCGAAAGCATGGACCATGTGCACATGAGGGCCGGGAGCGCGATCGTAACCGATGAGAGTGGAAAGCGCGGAAATGCGAACGTTGTCGGTGAGGATCGCCACAACTTCTATGGGAGCTCCCCTGGATTCCGCCTTATCCAGAGGTTCCATGACGCAATAGTCATTCCCGGTGCCATAAGCTTTCATGAAACCAAGAGAAGCGGATGCGATCTCAGGATCACGATAAAAACCAGCACCGGGCCTGTCATTCAGACCGGTGGAATAGATGAATGAAAGGTCTTTGCGATCGGATTCGCCGCCCATTCCCAGACCGTTGTGCGAACCGCCGCAACCCATCTGATCCTTGCGGGCCGCGATGGTATGTCCTTTTAAAGCAGGAATGAACATGGACTTGAAAACGCAATGGATGCTCTCATCAGGAGATTCGGATCCTTCTGGAGCTTCTGGAACGTGGTATATTGCTATAAATGGAGTTTCATTACGGAGATAAGTGGATAATTTTCCCATGGATGCCATATCCAATCCTGACGAAATAATACTATGCTTATGGCAAAGGCCCCCACCCCTCCATTTCCACTGGAACCAGAAAAAAAGATATGGGCAATCGTAGACAGACAGGAAAATACGAGGAAAGGGATAGGAAAGAAGGAAAATAAGCGTTGAAAAGAGTGAAAAACAGAATGATGAATAAGATAAAACACGCTTTGAACCGAACGAAATCAGTTTGCTCAATTCAAAGCGGCAATGAAAGAATTTTTCCTATGGAATCAGAAGAAAGTCTTCTGTTTCGGAGGCTTGTACATCCAATAATCTTTGAAAGCATCATCGGATTTTATCATGTTGACAATTTCTTTTGGGGTGCTGAGTTCAATTTCCCTCGTACGACCGGCTCTTCCGAAGGATTTGACCCTTGCATGGACGATTCCAAGCATATCCAGTTCAGAAATCAGACCTGCAACCCTTCTTTGGGAAAGCGCAGATTGTCCGATGACTTCGCATATGAATTTGTATTTCGTGAAGACATCCCCGGTTGTCATCGGATTCAGCCCTTCATCTTTATTTAATATGACGCTCAGAAGAACTGTCTTGGATTGTATAGTCAAGGTTTTTACAACTTCGGAAACAGCATCGAGTTCGATCTTATTCTTCGCAGAACGAACATGAGCCGATGTTATCTTGGAATCTCCGTTTCTTTCAGCTATATCCGCAGACATTCTGAGAAGATCCAAGGCGCGTCTCGCATCCCCCATTTCCTGCGCAGAAAGCGCAGCACAATATGGTATGACATCATCGTCAAGAATTCCGTCATCGAAAGCGAATTTCGCTCTTTCATAAAGGATATCCTGGAGCTGCTCGACGTTATATGGAGGGAATATGATTTTTTCCTCTCCCAGTCTGCTTCTGATCCTCGGACTGAGGAATTCAGTGAATTTCGCATTGTTGGTTATTCCGATCACGGAAACTTTGGAAATCTGAAGGATCTCGTTTATCGATGTGAGATAATAGAAGATGTCTGCCCCATTCTTCTGGAATGATCTGTCTATCTCGTCGAGAACGATTATGAAGACTTTCTCTTCTTTGTCTATATATTCAGCCAATTCCGCGAAGACTTTATCGATACTCCATCCTGTGAACGGAATCTTCTTGCTGGGATCCGTGATTATCTGGTTGGAAATGTTGTATAAGATTCCGTAGGAAGTGTCGACGACTTCGCAGTTCACATAGATATATGCGCAATTGGTCTGATTCGGATCGGCTTTTTTCAATTCTTTGCCGACAAAATTCATGACCGCGGTCTTTCCTGTTCCGGTCTTTCCGATTATAAGAATGTTGGATGGTTTGTCTTTGTTGAGGGCAGGGGCTATTATCTCGACGACTTCATTGATCTTATCCATTCTATGTGGCAGCTTCTCAGGTATGTAGGATGACTGAAGAATTTTCTTATTCTTCACCACCGTATTCCTTTTTTGCATATATTGCGTAAAAATGTTCGGCTCAGTCATATCCCTACCCTTTCATTGGAAATACCTTTTTCCAATTTTCTTTCCACTGTATCTTTACGATGTTTATAACGATTTTCAGACAGCGCCCTGATGGTGCTCTGATTGTCCCTATTCCAATGGAAATTTTTCAGGGTTTCCGTTGGATCCTTCTCAGGTCTAATCCATATTAAATAATAGATTCAGGTTACTCTCATTACAATCAAAGGAGGAGCATAACAATGAAAGGATGGCTCACTATCGGCGCTTGCATTCTTGGGATAGTCGCGTTCATAGGCGTTCTTTGCCTCATCAACTCCATGGTCTGAGCTGCCCCATACCCTTCATGGGGAGTTCCAGTGGAAATGGAGGGGTGGGGGGCATGATTGTCTACCGCACCCCTATTTCTTTATCATCTGCAGCGGAACTTTTTATCCGGTGCTTCCGATTGAATAAATATCTCATTCTCGCGTTCTCGGTCGTAGCTGTCGCGCTTCTTATCGTTTTCTTCTCGGGGAATCCGATGATGGAATTCGATCAGAGGGGCATCGCCCATGGCGTGAGCGAATCTGCCAAAGGGTACACTTTCGATTTCTACTGCTCCGATGGAACCAAGATTAGATGTTTCTCCAAGGTTGAAGTCACAGAATTGGGTCATTACGGTATTTCCGGCGCATTCTCGAGCGATGGGTCTATCTTCTTTGTTTCGACTCTGACTCTTCTGGATGATCCCTCTTTTGGGACAATATAAAGTAGCATTGAGCGATTGCCCTCGGGATGTTCGTTGCGGTTGACGATACGGATTCGATGAAAGGGAATTGCACGACGTTCCTTGCGACGGAGATCATACGCGAGTTCCCCGAGCTGGATCTCATAGGGAATCCCCGTTTGGTTCGTCTCAACCCTTCTGTCCCATGGAAGACTCGCGGAAACGGCTCTCTTACTATGAGATTCGGAAAAGGTGCTGGGAGAAAGAGGCTCATCGGACGCATAGGAGATCGCGACATATTCTGCTATGACCGCCATACTTCATACGAGCCCGATCCGGAGGAGATGAAGCGCAGGATCATACCGCATATCCAAGAGCATCACGAGGATGATTCCGATCCTGGCCTGCTGATATCCGTCCGGAAACCTTCCCAAGAATTTTACTGGAGAGGGGTTAGGACCATACTCACCCGCGATGACGTGGATCCTGGGATAAAGGCTGTCGGAGGCACCACATTCGAAATTGGATGCGGAAGAGGTCTCATAGGTTGCGTTTGCGGCATGGCTTGGAGGCCCAGGGATAGCACATATGAGCTTCTGACTTATCGCCCACCCGAGAGGTGGGGCACAGAGCGTATTTTCGATCCTCTCACCATACGCGATGTTGAGCACGGTTATCCTACGACATTCAACAGCTGGGAAGACCGCATGCAGAAGGTTGCGATGGTTCCTGCGACTCCCTGTCCTGTGATGTACGGACTTCGCGGCGACGTCGAAGAAGATCTTATCCAAGCTTCCGGGAAAATATCGACCGAGCCGATAGAGAGGTGGATGATATTCCTGACAAACCAGGGGACGGACGATCACATCATCACCCACGCGAAGAGCTTGGTTCCCAACCAATCTTATTCCATCCGCGGAACCGTATCTTCGGGATCCCGCCATATTCCCGGCGGCCATGTGTTTTTCGATGTGTCCACCGAATATGGGAAGGTGGAATGCGGCACATATGAACCATCGAAAGAATTCAGATTCGTTCCTGATTGGCTGGATGTCGGGGATGAGATCGAAGTGGTCGGGGAATTGAGGGATAATCCCCGCACTTTGAACATCGAGAAGATACACGTCATTTCCACTGTGGAAGAGCGCAGAAAGATTTCGAATCCGATCTGTCCGGTATGCGGGAAGACGATGGGTTCTGCAGGTTCCTGTGCCGGTTTCAGATGCAAAAAATGCCATACGAAAGCTTCTGAACCTGTCACCGAGGCCGTAGTCCGCCAGATCGTTCCCGGTTGGTATGAGCCTCCCACCGCCGCAAGAAGGCATCTTTCCAAGCCTCTCAAAAGGATGGGCGAATGCCAGCCTGTGGAATTCGTCAATGGACGTAATCGATAATCGACATTATTTTATATGGACGCCATATGGAATCCCAAGGGATATTCTATGGATCAAGCAGTCATACTCAGCGCAGTCAGGACCCCAATCGGGAAATATGGCAAATCTCTCGCGGGAATCAAAGCAACCGATCTCGGAGCATTGGCAGTCAAGGAAGCCGTTTCCAGGGCCGGGCTGCAGCCTGGGGACATCGAAGAATGCATCATGGGCAACGTCATCAGCGCCGGTCTCGGCCAGAATCCTGCCAGGCAAGCCGCAATCGGTGCAGGCCTCCCCGTGGAGATAGGATCCTTCACCGTGAACGCAGTCTGCGGTTCCGGAATGAAAGCTGCGATGCTCGCTTCTGACGCCATCAAAGCCGGGGAGTACAACGTTCTGGCTGTGGGCGGCATGGAGAACATGTCCGCTGCGCCTTACATCATGAACGGCGCCAGATGGGGATACAGGATGAACGATCAGACCGTGGTGGATGCGATGGTCCATGATGGCCTTTGGGATATCTTCAACAACCAGCACATGGGATTCACCGGTGAGATTGTCGCTGAGAGGTTCAATGTGACCAGGGAGGATGCGGACAGGCTTTCGATGGAATCCCATCTCAAAGCGGCCGCGGCCACCAAAGAGGGGAGATTCAAGAATGAGATCGTTCCCGTCACCATCCCTTCCAAGAAAGGGGACATAGTGGTCGAGGAAGACGAGGGAATCAGACCCGATTCTACCATGGAATCCCTCGGCAAACTGAAGCCAGTCTTCAAGAAGGACGGCATCGTCACCGCGGGGAACTCTTCCCAGCTCAGCGATGGGGCTTCCGCTCTCGTCGTAGCATCGGGGAAATGGGCGGAGGAGCACGGCATCAAACCTCTCGCCACCATCGAAGCTTATGGGGAGCGCGGAGTGAAGCCAGAATACATCATGGAAGCGCCCATCCCGACCACCAGGCACGTTCTGAAGAAGGCCGGGATGACGATCGATGACATAGATCTCTTCGAGCACAATGAAGCCTTCGCGTCCGCGTCATGCGCAGTGAAGAAAGAGCTCAACGTTCCGGACGAGATATTCAATGTGAACGGCGGAGCTGTCGCGCTGGGACACCCTATAGGATGCTCCGGAGCCCGCGTGCTTACCACTCTTCTCCATTCGCTCATCAACCGCAACAAAGAGGTTGGGCTGGGAACCCTCTGCCTCGGCGGCGGAAACGCAGTGACGATGATAATCCGCCGTTGCTGACGGTTCAACCGGCCTATTTGGCCGGACCCTTTCCAAACCTTTTCGTTTTATAATCCAGAATGGGCATAATCCCCATCATGAAGCCTCTTGATCGCGTCCTCGCGGAGATAGATTCCTCTGAAGGGAATATGGTCCAAACCATGATAGAGATGATTGGGATCCCTGCGGTCGCGCCGGAGAGTGGAGGCTTAGGCGAGGAGCGGAAAGCGGATTATCTCATGCCTAAATTGGCAGGTTTTGATGAGGTAGTCAGGATAGACGTCCCCGACAATTTCGATCCTTCGATAATGAGGCCGAACATTCTCGCCAGAAAGGTCGGGAAGAAGGACGGTACGGTGTGGATCGTCGCGCACATGGACGTCGTTCCTGAAGGGGATCTCAGCAAATGGGACAATCCTCCCTTCGAACCGATCCTGAAAGATGGCAGCATATATGGCAGAGGGACGGAGGACAACGGTCAGGCGCTGATATCATCCCTTTTCGCGGCGCTCCCATATCTCGGAGAGGAATTGGGTGGCATGTCAATCGGTCTCGCATATGTCGCGGACGAGGAGACTACCAGCCTGATGGGCATCGGCTATCTCATAGACCACGGATATTTCTCCCATGATGATGTCATCGTCGTCCCGGATTGGGGCTCCCCAGGCGGATCGAAGATATGGCTCTCCGAGAAGAGTCTGGTGTGGGTGAAGTTCGATGTCATCGGGCGCTCGGTGCACGGATCAACACCGCATAAGGGCATCAACGCATTCCGTGCTTCGGCATATTTCATGGCGGATCTCATCGACACTCTGGAGAGCAGATTCTCCGAGAGGAACGAGCTTTTCTCCCCTCCATTCTCGACTTTCGAGCCGACCAAGAGCTCTGCCACCGTGGAGAATGTGAACACGATTCCTGGGATGCACAGTTTCTGCATCGATGTGCGTCTTCTCCCGACTTACAGCATCGATGATGTGATGGATGTCTGCAGGGAGGTGGCCAGGAGACACGAGAAAGATGGGGTTAGGATAATTGTCACCGAGCTTCAAAGGAACGTTTCCGGTTCTGTGTCTTCTCTCGATTCCATCGGTTTCAAAGCTCTTTCCGACGCGGTGGAGACGATAACAGGCTCCAGACCGACGCCGGCGGGAACCGGAGCGGCCACATGCGCCAATTTCTTCAGGCTGGCAGACTTCGATGCTTATGTTTGGCAATGCGGCGGCGGGACTCTCCACGAGCCCAATGAGCATGTGGTCATCAGCAATCTCATGACCGACTGCAAAGTCTTCGCCGCGCTGTTCCATTCTCTCTGTCTGGAAGGGGAGAATAGGAATCAGCCTGACGAATAAAAATCGGATGAAGAGGTTTCAGAGGAGCTCAGAGGGATGGCCCTCTGAAAGAATTCACTCCTCGAACATCCTCTCTATCATCCAGTCAGTATTGAATTTGATTATGTCGTCGTATTCCTGGCCGTTGCAGACGAACGCTATCGGCTTTCCGATCGTGTGGGCTATCGAAAGCGCGGCGCCTCCTTTTGCGTCGGTATCTATTTTGGTCAGAATTACGGCGTCGATGCCTATCGCATCGTCGAAGACTTTCGCCTGTTCGATGGCATCGTTTCCGGCGAGGGAATCGCCGACGAACACTTTCAGATCGGGCTTGGCTATCCTGACGATCTTCTTCATCTCCTCGATGAGGTTGCTGTTGGTCTGCATCCTCCCGGCGGTATCTATGAAGACGATGTCTTTCATCCTCGATCTGGCATGCTCCACTGCATCGAAAGCTACGGCCGCGGGATCCGCTCCATGGTCTTGCTTGACGATCTTGCATCCCAGCTTTTCCGCGTGGATTCCAAGCTGTTCAATGGCCCCTGCTCTGAAGGTGTCGCATGCGGCCAAGACAACGGTTTTGCCCTGCTTCTGGACGCGATTGGCCAATTTGGCGATGGCAGTGGTTTTGCCGGTCCCGTTTATCCCGACGAACATAATCACGGTGGGCTTCTTGCGTCCCTCGAGCCACTCGTCGAAATCGAACTCGTTTATCTCGAGGACGTCCCTTACTGCATCCTTGACGGAAAGCTCGACGACCTGCTCCAAAGAGTAGGAGCGGTCATACTTTTTGCCGACGAGATTCTCCCTGACGCCATCCTTTATCTTTTCCGCGACGGGATAAGCGACATCCGCTTCGAGGAGGATGATCTCCAGCTCGTTGAGAATCTCATCGAGAGGGTCTTCCTTGATTTTCTTGGCGAGGAAATCGTCGCTGAGGAGCTTGGAACCTTTCCCAGATTTGCCCTGCTGCTTCTTCAGCTTCAGCTCTTCTTTTCTGGAGAGCTTCTTCGGGACTTCGGTTTCTGTGGGAACCTCCGGCTTCTCGATCTCCGGAGCCGACACCGATTTCGTCTCGGGGACCTCGGTCTTCGGGGGCTCCGTGGGAGTCTCGATGGTCTCCGGCTTCTGGGGCTCTTCGCGCTTTTCCCTGTGGAACCAACCGTGCTTGGGCTGCTCTGGTTTCTCGGTTTCTGTCGGAACCTCCGGCTTCTCGATCTCCGGCGCAGAAACTGATTTCGTCTCCGGGACCTCGGTCTTCGGAGGCTCCGTGGGAGTCTCGATGGTCTCAGTCTTCGGGACTTCAATCTCACGCTCGTCTTTCTTGTCCGGTCCAGGGCCGGGGAGTTCGGGTCCGTCTTTGTAGACTTTGTCTTTGTCTATTTTCTTCTCCGCTTTGGAGAAGAGGTTTTTCATCTTCGCTTTGAGGGACTCGAACATAACCGCACCCTTGATCACTGGATTTGTTGCTGCTTCCTGGCGTCGTATTCGTTTTGGATAGCCGCGGTAAGATTGTTTAGGGCGTCCTGGGATTCTCCGAGGGCTTCCATCGTTTTCTTCAGAGCCTCGGATATCTCTGCGCTGTTGGCTTCCATGTATCCGATGGCGGAATCGACGTCTTTCTCGACGGATATGTCGGATCCCACATCGACTATGACATTCCTGTTGGGGGTGACTTTCACCGTGATGAAGGAATTGGCCGCGATCGGGACCATTATCTCGTCGCCGTCTTTCGCGCTCTTGAAGGCTTTGAGGGCATCGGAAGCCAGAGAAACTTCGTTGAGGGATACGCGGAGCACCTGAACCTGGCGGGAAAGGGCTTCTACCCTCTGTCTATACGATTCCGCGACGGAAATTGCCTGGCGGAGCTCAGCGTCTTCCACGTTCACTCACCGATCTGGTATTTCACGATGTGGTTGGTGACTTCATCGGCGGGGAGCTCTTTCACTTCGGAGATGCAGATCTGCGTTCTCTTGAGCTTGTGCTTGCTTCCGATGGTGGAAAGGACCTTCTCCCTGACGGCTGCCTCGTCCTCAGCGGCCATTTCGATGCAGAAAGGCTGGCTGACGTATCTGACATCCTCATAACTTCCTGATATGCTGAAAGCTTTCATTTTGATTACCTTGGTTTGCCATGAACCCTATAATATAAATAAAGGTTTAGGTAGGCTCCATATTTATTATAATAAGGGAAGCTGCCGGCGGCAGAGCCTTTTGTGCCCGCCATTTCCAGACCCGAAAACCCGTTTCCATGCTGGGAGGCACGCATCTCCGCAATTCATTTTATATCGAAGGTGGTAGATTGTGACGTCCAAGATGCGTTTGGGATGTCGGTGGGATGTTTCTTCGCGGCATCGCGGCAGGCAGGGTTCATATGAAAGCTTTCGAGACCGAATCGCTGAATCGCATGGCGAAGGAGATTTCCGGGTTCGTCGATGACATAGCCGCGGCCATAAAGGTTCCAACAGGCATCGAGAAGAGGTATTCCCGCATATTCGTGTTCGGGATGGGCGCCTCATCCATTGCCGGCAGGGTGTACAAGGATTCCACCTATTATTCGTCCGGGATCCCCGTGGTCACGCTGAAGCCCTTCGCTCTGCCCGATTGGGTCGATGAGGATTGTCTTCTCATAGTATGCAGCTACTCAGGGAACACCTTCGAAACGGTCGAGATGTACAAAATGGCCCGCGCATGCGGCATGAACGTCGTCGCGGTCACCCGGGGAGGGATTCTGGGAAGTCTGGCGGAAGCGGACGGATCGCCCATAGCCAGGATCGGAGGCGACAGCATGCAGCCCCGCAGCGCGGTCGGATGGTTCCTCGGGATAACCGGCGGAATCATCGAAGACGCCGGCGGCCCCGCTTTCCGCGCTCAAATCGAAGAGATGATCCCCCGCCTGAGAGCGTACAAGGAGGAGATCGAATCCGAGGACGGAATCGCCTGGGAGATCGCCAGGTCCCTGAACGGAAGGTTCCCGGTGATCTACGGCACGCCGGATCTCATGGGCGCAGCCGTCAGATGGAAGAACCAGCTGAACGAGAATTCCAAGCTCGTCGCATTTTCAGGGCCGCTGCCGGAGTTCGACCACAACGAGATCGTCGGATGGTGCGAGGACCCCCAGCGC
>JAEEGL017196446.1_pt1 | contig 13954 bp, 16 predicted proteins | sample 9134231 | NCBI WGS metagenome assembly JAEEGL01 (sample SAMN16246548, study PRJNA631951) | gut metagenome | biome: gut microbiome; feature: rumen; material: fiber-attached | host: Bos | place: Iran: Karaj | collected 2018-10
CTGCGCAAGGAACTCGGTATCGGTGAACCTGGTTCTGTATCCAAGACGGAAAATTTCAGCGTAACGAGCGATGATCCCGAGGAATCGGCTTTGCAGTAGGTTTGAGAATGAAAAAAGGAATGTTGAACAGAATCTTGAGTGCCCGTTTGGCTATCCGCAAGGAGGATGCTGATGTCGTTGCGTCTAACACTCTGAAGGTGTTTGACGATGAAGGCCATTGGAAGGGGGCAACGAAGTCTGATGGTGAACTTGATGTGGTGAACAATATCACTCGTCGTGAAGATGGAATTGCAATCATCCATGTTGATGGTGCGCTTTCTTATCGCAGCAACTGGCTTTCGTATTATTTCGACGAAGATACCTACAATAGCATCGAAGCCGCCTTCGATGAATGCCTTGCCGACGAATCGGTGAAGGGCATCATTTTCGACATCAACAGTCCCGGTGGCGAAGTGAACGGCTGTGCCGACTTGGCCGACAAGATTTTCAATGCGCGTGGCTCTAAGCCTTACGGCATTGTCGCCCGCACCGGCGGGATGATGTGCTCTGCCGCATACTGGCTCGGTTCCAGTTGCGAAAAGGTGTTTACGGCGAGCAACGGAACGCTCGGTTCTATCGGTGTCCTTTGCGCGTTCACGAATTTCAGCAAGTCCATCGTCGGGACGACCGTGGTTGTCTCTGACTTGAGTCCGAATAAGGCCCCGGACCCGAACGACCCGGAAGGACTGAAACTGATTAAGGAAGAATTGAACTCTCTTGCAGAAGTTTTCATCGACGCCGTTGCCCGTAACCGTGGCACGACCGCTGAAGATGTGAAGAAGAACTTTGGCCAGGGAGGCGTGTTTATTGGCGACAAGGCTGTCGCTGCAAAACTTGCGGACGGCGTTATGTCCCTTGATGACGTCTGTGAAGAAATGAAACGACAAGGGATCAGTAATGGAGGTGCCTTTATGGCAACTAACGTTAAAGGAGCCGAGGCTACAAAGCCCGAGGCTATGGATATGGAAGCCGTCAAGGCCCAGGCTGTCGCCGATTACAAGGTCCGCGTCGCTTCCATCGAAGATGTCTTTGCTGGTCTCGAAATTACCGGCGAAGAAAAGGCGGGATTCGTCGATGGCGAAAAGACTGTCGCCGAAGCGACCGCTTTCGCTCTCGCGAAGGCCAAGGAAAAAATCAAGGCCCAGGCCGAAGACCTTGTGAAGGCTCGTGCCGAACTTGACGAAGCCAAGAAAAAGCCTGCCGGAGCAAGCGAAAAGGAACGCGCTATCGAGGCGCTTGAAAAGAGCAATGCTGCGCAGAACTCTGTTCACGGCGGTTCCGATGTGACGGCTTCCGACGAAACCAAGAAGCATTCCGAATGGGCTGCTGAAGTAAGCAACGAATTTTTCAAAAAGGGGTAAGACATGTCTGAACTCAAATTCGACAATGATATCGCTGGTGAATTCCCTATCCAGCGCGAAACTGTGAAAATCGGGAAGAACCAGAACCTCAAGCGCGGGACCATCCTTGTCGAACATGCCGAAAGTGATGGTGCCAAGGCGAAGTATTCCTTCGCCCTGTCTGCTTACACTGCCGCCGACGGCAAGACCGTGACTCTCACGATCGGCTCTTCGAACTATGTCGCCAATGTCGGTTCCGCTGACGCGACTGTTGCGGCCGTGCTTGGAAAGGTCGTGACCGCTGCAGCCGCCGACACGAAGTTCACCGTGACTGCCGACGCTACGAACGGTAAGCTGGTGCTCGAAGCCAAGGAAGTCGGTACCGATTCCACCGCCATTACGCTCGAAACTACCGCTACTCTCACCATCGGTGCAAAGAGCGAAGATGTTGCTGGTGCTGATGCTGTCGAAGGCGGTTTCTTCCCGATTGCCGACGCAACCGAGGAACCTGTCGGCTACCTTCTCAAGGACATCAAGACCGCTGCTGATGAAGCGGGCTATGCCGATATGGCTCGCACCGGTTGCTTTGCCGGTTCTGCCGCCATCATCGACAAAAACATCGATGCAAAAACCGTCAAGGACAAGCTTGCCGCACGTTGCCTTTTCTTCAAGGGCGTGGTCGCTGTCAAGGACTAACCAAAAGGAGTGTAAACAATGCCTGAAGCAATTACTCTCGAAGATCGTCACGAGCTCACGAAACTCGTCAACGAGAACTTCAAACCCTCTCAGTTCTTCCGCAAGATGTGTGCGGCGGACTTGCACAAGACCAAGAACCTCATCCTCCAGCAGGAAAAGCAGACGCGCCTTATCGCTCCGTACGTTTCCGATGACGACGAAGAAGGCAAGGTGGTTGGACGCGATGGTTACGAACGCCTGGTCGTGACCGTGCCGACGCTGCACCCGAAGCGCAACCTGACCCGTCGCGATGTCGAAGTCGTTGCAAACGCCGAAATGGTGTTCACCTACGACAACGGCGGTTCTTCTGCCGAAAAGATCCAGTTCCAGAAGCTGATGAAGGATTCTCTTGACCTTCGCCAGTCCATTGAACGCCGCGAAGAACAGCAGATTATCGAAGCCATGACTACCGGCAAGGTGGAAGTGATTTTCGGCGCTGACAGCAAGCGCACTATCAACCTGAACATCCCTGCAGGCAACTTGACCGCAGCCGCTGCCGATGACAAGTTCGATGCTGAAAAATCCAACCCGATTACCTACCTCCTTGCACAGAAGCGTCTTCTTGCCAAGAACGGTGGCGGTCGCGGTTTCCTTTGTGTCATGGGCTCCGAAGCCTATGAAGCCTTTATCCAGAATAAGGCCGTGAAGGAATACATGGACAATCGCCGCATGAACTTCGGTGAAATCGAACCGGGCGAGATGGACACTGACTACGTGACCCGCATGGCTCACATCATCGGCATGGACATCGTTACCTATGACGATTTCTTCTACTCCGAATCGGAAAAGAAGGATGTCGAAATGTACCCGAAGGACAAGATCACGATTATCGGTGCCGGTGCAGGCTTCAAGATGCACTACGGTGCAATTGCCGATGGTACCGACGGCTCCCTGAACGTGTGCCAGTCCTACGCTTACACTTGGATCAAGGACGGCAAGTCCAAGATTCTCGAAGAAGAATCTTGCCCGCTGTTTGTCCCGCAGGTCGGTGGCGGCATCATCTCCCGCAAGGTCGTGTAAGAGGTTGTCGTGAGCTTTAAGTCGCAAATGGTGGATGACTTGCAGACGGTCTTCCTGAACACGGATGACTTCGGCGAGACTGTTACGCTTGAGCGTAACGGTTCCACCTATGCGATGAAGGGGCTCTATGACGAACTCCCGCTGAATGGCGAGGGGTTAGGCGGAAACGTCGATGCGATTTCGCATAATCCCCGCCTTTTTGTTTCTGCCTCCGACTTGCCTGGAGGTACGCCCCGCAAGGGCGATGTGTTTGTATTGAGTGCGAACGAATTTCATTCTGAACGCAGAATTGTCGCGAAAGATTTCGAGTTTCCCAAAGATGGTGTCGTTGTCTATTACCTGAAGGACCGCGCATGAGCAAGACTCTTTCGACAATCAAGGAATTGCGCCATGCAGTAGTAAAGACTCTTGCCGATGCCAATATCGAAGGCATTGGCGGGAACGTCTACGAGGCCAGGCGCGAAAACCTGTGGCCGGAAGAGGGTCTTGTCGCGGTTGTCTATACGGATTCCGTCAGGTTCGAGGACAAGCGCACCAGCCCGAAAGAGTATGTCGTGTCTGTCAACGTTGTGGTGGATGTAATTTGCCAGAGCGAGGGCGACAACGTGAACGATACTCTTGACGATGCGACCGTCGCGGTGATTACGGCTTTGCAGCCTCCAATGCCTGCGGCCGGTTTCTTCGGTGGGCTTACGAAACGCTTTGTCGTGACGGGTGTCGAGAACAACCTTTCTGAGCAGGGTGAAATGAGCCGAGGCTTGCAGCGGATAACGTTCGAGACGATGTTCGGCGTCCCGTTGCCTGTCGGTGGCCCAGTAAATGATTTCTTGCGTGCAAAGAATACTATCCGGGCTGGTGATAGCGAAGACTTGAAACAGGAATTTGTAACCAACGTGAGGCCGAGTAATGCCTAGAAAAATTTTCTTGAAGCCTGCTGAAGGGGTTACGGTGTTTTTGCCGACCCGCGGGCGCAATATTTTCCCGGAAGGAGAAATGGTCGTGGTTGACTCCTTCGTGGAACGCTGTATGTCCGAGGGGGCGCTTGTTGCGGTTCCTGAAGGCAAGCAGCAGCCGAAACCGAATACCGCGAAAACAAACAGCAAGGAGGAACGGTAATGTCTACCATCCCGTTCAACGAAATCCCGGCGAACAACCTTGTTCCGATTTTTGCCGTGGAAATCAACAACGAACGTGCGTCGAAATCTGGCCCGATGCCGTGGAAAAACCTTTTGATTGGCCAGGCGGTCGGGGCGATTGACGGAAGCACTCCGGATGCCGAAAAGAAGTGGCGTCCTAGTGCCGACAATACCGGAAAACTCGTTCGCGTCATGGAAAGCGACCAGGCTGACTCCTTGTTTGGCAGGGGTTCGCAGATTGCCCTCATGGCGAAGAACTTCCTCAAGAATGCTCCCTACATGGAACTTTACTGCCTTGCGCTTGCTGACGATCCTGCAGGTTCTGGACAGTCTGCAGATGCCGGCAAGGCAACCAAGACTCTCTCGTTTGCTGGGCCTGCTACTGAAAGCGGTTCTCTCTATCTCAATATTGCCGGTCAGGCGGTTACCGTTACCGTGATTGACACTGACACTGCAGCCACTATCGCTGGCAACGTGAAGGCGAAGATTGACTCCCTGGTCGACTTGCCTGTGGTTGCTACTGTTGCGTCCGACGTGGTTACGCTTACCGCGAAAAACAAGGGTGCTGCCGGTAATGACCTTGCGGTTTTCCTGAACTTCAACGAAGGCGAAAAGACTCCGGCTGGCGTTTCGATTACCGAATTCGCGAGCACGGATGTCATTAAACTTGCAGGCGGTTCGGGCGACACCGAATTCACTGCAGAGAATGTCGGCAACCTTATCGAAGGCACCTGGTTCAACGCTATTGCCATCAACCAGGGCGACAACACCAACACTGGCAACGTGGCCTACATCAAGGAAAAACTCGATGAACGCTGGACTGCCATGAAGCAGCAGACGGGCGTGCTGTTCTACTGCGTCGGTGGCGACATGACTGCCGAAATCACTGCGGGCAATGCCCGTAACTCCCAGGTGCTCTGCCTGCCGGGTCTTCCGGATTCCCCGACCACTCCGTGCAATATCGCAGCTGCCGTGATGGGTGCCTGCGCCGCGTCCGCTCTCAACGACCCGGCCCTGCCTCTCTCGAATGTTGCGGTGAAGGGTGTGATTGCTCCCAAGCGTGCCAAGCGCCTTGGCGTAACCAGTCGTAATGCTATCCTTGAGGCTGGCGTTGCTGCACTGTTCGTAGGCGACGACGGCACTGTTTACCTGAACAGGACCGTGACGACCTACAAGTACAAGGCGAACGGCGCGAGCGACATCAGTTATCGTCAGCTCGAAACGGTGTTCACGCTGTCCTTCCTTCGTTGGGATTGGAATAACTACATGTCCGGCAAGTATCCGCGTGCAAAACTTGCGGCCGACGGTGACGAGTTTGGTCCGGGCCAGATCGTGATGACCCCGAAGAAGGGTATGTCCGAATTGCTCACCCGTTACCAGGATTGGATGAAGATGGGCCTCGTTCAGAACTTCGACCTGTTCAAGCAGAATGTCGTTGTTGAACTCGATCCGAACGACCCGAACGCGCTGCTGTTCCTCGCTCCTGCCAACCTGATTAAACAGTTCTTTATCAGCAAGACCCTCTTGCAGTTCGAATAAGGAGGTTGTGAAATGTCTCAGTTTGATGACGTTGGCGGCATCTACACGATGTATGTCGACAGACTTGAATTCCTGCTCAAGGGCGACCCTGAGTTTGATATCGGTGGCACCAAGCGCACGGTTATCCGTGGCGCTGGCGACGGCAAGATTCACGGCACCAAGGTCGAGAAGGTCAACAGCCGTATTTCCGGAACCACTACGAATACCTCCGAGTTGGATATCGAGGCTCTTCGCGAAACGAAGGACGCCACGATTACGCTCTACTGCCCGAACGGCAAGGTAGTCAGTTTCCCGCACTGCTCGTTCACTGGAGATCCGACCGTAAGCGGAGCCGAAGGCGAAGTTTCGTTCGAGTTCCAGGGCGACAAGGCGACCGAAATCATGTCTTGATGATGCCTTAGCTCCTGGGCGTGGGGAGAAATCCCCGCGTCCTTGGGCTTCCGCATTTTTAATAAAAAACAAAAGGAGCTAAAATGATTTACAAATTCAAGAAGCCGGTCAAGTTCGGCGAAGAAACCATCGAGTCTGTCGAACTCAAGGAAGAATTCGACGTCGGTGACATGATTAGGATTGCCAACGCGAAAGGCGATGGCGACAAGACCGGCGCGATGCTTTCTGCTGCGACCGGCTGGCCGCTGCCGAAGGTCTCGAAGATTTCTATGGCCGACGGTGTGGCCCTTGCCGAGATTGCCGGCAATTTTTTCAATCCTGGCCAAAAGGATGGAATGGAAACGTAGCGACGCTTGCGCTGGAGTTCGGAATGCAGCCATCTGAAATATGCAAGATGTCTATTTCCGAACTTTCTTTTTGGTCTGAATGCGCGAAAGCGATGTTGAAGAATGGACGTAGGAGAAGGTAATGGCCGAACAGAGACTCAATACGACTATTTCGATGACGGACAAGTTTTCGAAGACCGTTGTCGATTTCGAAAAGAAGTTGTATCACACGTTGAAGCCGGTGAACACTCTCGAAAAGTCGTTGAAGAGACTTGGTGATGCTTTCGCTCTAAAAGATATTGGCAAAAGTTTCAGTGCGTTGAAAAGCAGTTCTACGGAATTCTTCTTCAACATCAGGAACATCGGGCAGAGTTTCGGCTATGTCAAGGATGCGTTTTTCGGTGTCGTGAACCTTCTCGACAAGGCTACGGCCAAGGGCGACCAGTTGGCGAAAACGTCTGAGCGTCTCGGGTTTACCGTAGAGGAACTTCAGAAGTTCGAGTATGTGGCCGACTTGGCGGGCGTCAGTTCCGAAAACTTTGTAAAGGGAATGAAGAGGCTTTCGGAGGCGTCTGTAGAGGCTACTGGTGGTACCGGAGAGCAAGTCAAGGCGTTCAGGGCTTTGGGCATATCTGTCAAGAATGCGGATGGCTCCATCAAGTCTAGCCAGGAACTGCTTCTGGCTATGAGCGATCGCTTTGCCGAAACTGGTGCCAGGGAACTCACGGCCTCGCAAAAAATCTTTGCGGCGCGGAAACTTCTCGGCAAGTCCGGTGTAGACATGATTACCGTGTTGAACCAGGGTTCCGATGCAATCAGGGCCCAGATGGACGAACTTGCATCCTTGGGCATGATCGACGAGAAGCAGGCCAAAGAAAGCGAAGTGTATCGTGACGAGGTTAGCAAGTTGAACAGGGCCATCGACAATCTGTCGATTGCGCTCGCGTCTGACTTGTTCGGTCCGATGACCGAATCTGTCAAGTATCTTACGGAATACCTGAAAAGCAACCGCGAAACGCTGGTAAAGGCAATCCAGCCGTTCATAAATAAAATTCCTGAAATGGCGGAAACTTTCGCGAATGCGTTGCCCGGAATTCTTGACGCCTTCACGTCGATAGCGTCTGTTGCCGAATGGGTCGTGGATAAGATTGGCGTCAAGTTTCCCGTAATGGTCGGCGTTTTCTCTAGCGTATTCATTCCTCTTGCCGCAATGGTTGTGTCGTTCGGCAAGGTCGTCAAATCGGTGTTCAGCACTGCATTCAGGGTTGTCTATTTTGTCACGTCCCGCTTCTCGGGTGCCGCCAAGAAGGCGACTGCAGCGACGTCGGCGACAAACAAGAAACTGTCTGAAACTGCAGCCGTTTCGCGAAAGACGGAGTCTCGGTTGAGTAGGCTGTTGAACGCCTTGAAAAGGACTTCTGCGGGCTACGATAAACTCGGTGCTTCGGCGAAAAAGGCAAAAGTCGGGCTTGACCAGTCCGGGAATTCTGCCGTGATGTCGTCGAAGAAGATGGCCGGTGCGCTGACTGCCGCCTGGGCTGCTGCAGAAGCCTTCGAAAAACTTACGAACAAGGACGACGAACGCTACAAGAATATGTCCGGATTTGATAAATTTTTGCGCGTGACGCTCGATGTCGCTGAAGACGTCCCTGTCCTTGGTTCCATCCTCAAGGGCGTCGAGAACATGAGCGTCGACAAGGTTGACTTCGGCTCGACTCCCGTTGACTGGATGGAACAGATTGGCGGTCTTGAAGATTCCGATCTTTTCAACATGGTTACGGAAAAAAGGACGGACAACTACAACCACAGCACGATTGACGTGAATTTCAACAACGTGCCGAAAAACACCACCATCAAGCGCAGCGGATTTGACGACCCGACAATGTTCGGCTTCTCGATGAGTCCGGCGTTCTAGGAAAATTTACTGTTACCAAATACCCCTGCGGCGTAGTCTAATATCGTATGTTATTACAGGAATAGTTATACAGGCGGTCCGTTTTGGCTTATATTGATACTCTCCAGAAAGTGACCATCCCGGTGCGCGGCGAGCCCGTTGAATGTATTGCGGGCTCCTTCAAGGGCGTGCCTTTTTTCTTCGAATCGACTGATTTTTCTGGTGGTGGGCGCAACGTCCAGACCAACAGTATTCCGTTTTCGAATGACCATGTGAACGAGGATACGGGCATTAACGTCCCGAAGTATTCGTTCAACATCTACTTTGTCGGCGAGGATGCCGAAAACCAGAAAAACGATTTCCTGCGCGTCTGTAACGAGGAAGGCCCTGGCGAACTTATTCACCCGTATTTTGGCGTATTCAAGGCCCGCGTCAACGCGCCGATAAATCTTTCGTATGGCGACTACCAGGAATACATTTCCGGTTCAGTTACGTTCGTTCCGGAAAATGATTTTGAGCTCAAGAATTCTATCGTGTCGCTTTCTGCGACCACGAAGAAGAAGGCTATCGAGTTGCGCAAGTCCGTTGCGGACAAGACAGCCCGCAGCTTCAGGGTGACCGGCAAGAGCAAGGGCGTGTGGGACAAGGCTGTCGAGATGAGCCAGAAGGCATTCGATGCCGTGTATTCTGCCCGCAAGTATGTTCAGGCGGCATCGGAATTTGTCCGTGAATTTGGACGAATGAGGGCAAATGTCGAGAACATCATGCGTGCCCCGAAAGATTACGCGCTGCGAATTCAGGGCTTGATAACTATGGCCGCCGAGGTTTCCGGAATTCCGGAATCTACAATTTCAAGCGCTGTCGAAAACAAGAAAAACGATGTCCTGGAATATCTCGACATGATGAAGTTCGACATTGCGTCTTCGTCGATTTTTGACAACCAGTCTGCCGAAAACCGCGCCGCAATTGTATCGCTGGTGCGACTGACCGGCGCGTCGATGGTTGCCGAAAGTCTTGTCGATTGCGAATTTTCCAGCGTCAGCGAGGCGGAGCGGTATCAGAACGATGTCCACGACGCGTTCGAAGAGATGCTTGAAGATATTGACGATGTGGACCTGTTTATTCAGGTGCAGACACTTGAGGCGGCGGCGCTGAAGCATCTGCGCGACAATCTGAGCAAGATCCCTTACGAGGTTGAAATCGAAATTCCTGCGACAAACAATCTTCTTTCGCTTGTCTACGGAGTTTATGGCAATCTGGACGAAATTGACTCTGTTCTTGAGCGTAACGGATACCGTGACCCGCTTTTCGTAAAGCCTTCGGACAAGATGGTGGTTCTTTGCCATGATTGACATCATCAAAAATAACGTCCTTGTGCGCGGCTGGGAGTCCGTGAGCGTAAAGCTTTCGCTCTCGACTCTTTGCAATGGTTTTTCTCTTTCGCAGTTCGTTGGCGACAATTCTGATTCTCCGGTTTTGTTTCCCGGCGATGCTGTCCGAATCGAGAACGATGGCGAGCTGCTTCTCGACGGCTACGTTGACGAACTAAATTCTTCATTTACTTCGGATAGCCACACTATAAGCGTTTCCGGAAGAGAAAAGACCTGCGACATGGTGGACTGTTCGATGAAGGATTTCGGAAAGTCCTGGAAAAACCGCACCGTGTCGCAGATTGTCGGAGAGGTATGCGGCGCATTCGGGATATCGTTTGGCGCTAACGGCGTAAAGGATAACGGGAAAATCGCGAAATTCTGCCCGGACCCCGGCTGCACGGGTGCAGATGTCATTACGGATGTCTGCAGGCAGAAGGATGTTGTATGCTTTTCTGATGGCTCCGGCACCGTAAAACTCGTAAACGAGGACAAGTTCGAGATTGTGGAAGATTTTCTTCGACAGGGCGTCAACGTGCTTTCTGCCGATGTGTCTTTCAGCAATTCGGAGCGGTTCTCGGACTACGTGGTTCTTTGTTCGAGCGACCCGAAAACAAAGCGGCGCGGGGAGTCCAAGGATAGTGAAATAAAGCGCACTCGTTGCATGGTGCTTATCGACGAAGGCTATGGAAGTGTGGATGCTGCGGAACAGCGAGCGTCTTTCGAGTCTTTGAGCCGTTCGGCGAAGTCTACGACGCTGAACGTGACGGTTTCTGGATGGAAGCGGAATGACGGTAAACTCTGGAAGCCCGGAGTGCTTGTGGATTGCCTTATGCCTGCGTTCTTTGGCCAGTGGGTGCAGACCCTGCTTGTCAACGAGGTAGAGCTCTCTTACGACTCTTCTGGAACATTCGCTCACTTGCAACTTGTCCGTAAGGATTACTACACGCAGCCGCCTACAAAGAAGAAAAAGGGCAAGGCTGACCCGTGGTCGAGTATCCGAGCAAAGACGCTGGCCTCGGAGGCTAAAAAATGATGGAGCGCCTCCTAAATCCAATCAAGGCGAGAATACGCCTTATGGTTGGCAAGTGCCTTATTACGGCCTGTGGTGGCAATACGGTCGATTTGTCCTTGCTTGCCGGCGAAACCCGTGACGAGGTGGATTTTTACCAGCAATACGGTTTCACGAGCAGGCCGGTCGGGAAGGTTGGCGGCGTAGCCCTGTTCATCGGCGGTTCCCGCGACAACGGCGTGGTCGTCGCGAGCCGTGGCGAAGACAAGAAGATGGCTATCGATTTGGAGCCGGGCGAGGTGGCCCTGCACACCTCTTTCGGGTCTAGCATCGTGCTTAAAAAAGATGGCTCCGTGCTCGTAAAGCCGAAAAACGGCAAGGTGATGCGCGTTGAGGGCGACGTGAATGTGGTCGGCAACGTGTGGGCGACAAAGGATTTTGCCGCGATGTGCGTCGATGCCGGCGGCACTATGACCGAGGGCATTATACACCTTACCAAGCATACGCACCCGTCCGCCGTCGGCCCGACTGCACCCACGACCGGGCCGTAAAATTTGTTGTTACCAAAAGCGCCGATTGCCTTGACAAAAAGTTTAAAATATGGGCATGGGCGACCTTAAATTACAGCGTAGAGATGACGGTCTTTATGACCTCGCTTTTGTCGATGGCGACCTGCAGTTAGGCAAGTCGCTCGAAAGCGCTGCGCTGGTGTCTGTCGGTTCGCTTGGTCGCGGAGCCGAAAAGGCTTTTAAGAAGGACTTACAAGACGATGGATGGTGGGCGGAACCGACAATCGAAGGCGATGTCTGGGGTTGCCTAGTCCATACGCTTACGCAGGTTTCGAAACGTCCTAACCGCGAACTGCTTGCCGTTCAGTATGTCAAGGATTCTCTGCGCTGGCTTGTTGACGATGGCGTTGCGGATTCCGTAGATGCCACTGCAGACGTGACTAGTGAATATCTTGTGATTACTGTTCATATCGAGAAGGGCGGCGAGCGAGACGACTATCGCTATGAAATTTTATGGAATGAGGTTGCGTGATGGTGTTCTCCACTCCTACTCTAAGTGACTTGATCAGAACTGCCGAAAACGGGATTTCTTCCGCTTTTTACGGCGTTGTTTCCGTGCTCCGCAAGGGTGTCCTCAAGGTTCTAGCGCGTGTTTTTGCCGGCCTTGTGCACCTGCTATTCATGTTGCTCCGCTTGATGTGGAGAAACGTTTTTATTTCGACTGCGGATGTCGAATCTCTTAAAAATTTTGGAACTGATTTTGGAATTCCGAACAAACCGGATGCCTGCGCTGGTGGATACGCTATTATCAAGGCGTCTTCTGCATCCGTCGAAATCGAGCAGGGCGTTGTCTTGGTAAGCGATTCCGGGATAGAGTTCGAGGTTGTTGCCGACACCATCCTTACAGGTAGCGAAGATGGCACTCCCGTCAAGGTGCTTGCTCTTGAGTCGGGCGACGAGGGAAACCTCCCTGCAGGCATCGTTCTTTCGTTCCGCGATGGCGTACCCGAAGATGTTGACGAGGTCGTGTCTGTCGGTGACGAGGGCCTGAATGGCGGTGTAAAGATTGAAGTTGAAGTCGACGGTGCCGTAGAATATTGGGGTGAAACCGTCGAGGAATATCGCGGCAGGCTTCTTGACCGTCGCAGGAATCAGCCTTGTGGCGGCAGTGGTGCCGACTATAAGTCGTGGGCTGAAAGATTTTCGCAAGTTTCTCGCTGTGTCGTTGAAGAATGCTATCCGGCCGCCGGTGCGGTCCGCTGCGTGCTTTGCCATTTCGACGACGCCGATTCCGTCACAGTGAGTTCTGATGCAGTGCAGGAAGTTTCCAACTACATCAAGTCCGATGATCGTCGCCCCATAACGGCCGATGTTTCCGTCGTGTCCTGCAAGAACAAGGTCTTGAACTTGGCTATAAAGGTTTACCCGAATAACGAAAATATTCATGCGTCCGTCCGCACAGCGCTAAGGAATGCGCTGCGTTCCTACTCGCCCGGAGATACTGTGCGGGCGGATGCTCTTACCGTGAAGCTGCTGGAATCGTCTGTCGCTGAAAAGATTGCGGTTACGAGTGTATTGGGCCAGCAGGCCGTTGTCCTAGATAGGGCAGGTGCCGAAATGCCTGTTGTTGGCGATATAGCCTGGAGTGAGTATAGTGTCTAGTTTTGTTGTCAGGCGATATTCCGGAAAAAGGGTTGCGAAGGGCGACTCGGTATTCGTCTATGGCATGGGATTTGGCTCGACTACCAAGGCGTGGCTGAAAAACGGAAGCGACTATACCGAGGAAAATGTTGTCGATTACGATGACAGAAGCCTGAAGATTCTTTGTGGCAATGTAGTAGGCGCGTTTGTCCTGTGCGTCGGCACGTCTTCCGACGACCGCGTTGAAGTTGGACCGGTATCCATAGTTTCCGACACGAAAAGTTTTCTCCTTCATGGCAAAATCGAGCACACCGACATAGAGGTGCGCAACGCCATGCTCGGGCTTCTTCCGCGTGGCTCTGCGTGGTGCAAGAGCGTGCGTGAAGGCGAGGAAAGTAATTTTGCGAAGTTGTTCCTGGGTCTCGCTGCAGTAGTCGTTCGTTTCTACGAAAATGCGATGCTGTTCTTGCGCGAGGCGTCTCCGACGCATACGGAATCTTTTACAGAGTGGGAGAGCGAGCTCCGGCTCCCGGAAGACGGCGTGTCGTATTACGTCGCGCCTGATGCTACCGACGAGCAAAAATACGCAATGGAGGTCAAACGCCGTAACGAGATTGTCCGAAAGGCCTGCAAGGTTGGCGGATGCACGAAATCTTTTTTCAAGTCCGTTGCGCTGCTTTTTGGAATATCCGGCGAAATCATCGAGTATTGGGAGACGCCTTCGGCATTTAGCCAGGTAACCGACCCCGAGGACCTGAAACGATACTATTGGATGTTCAGATCGAATTACGGAATCGAAGGCGTTACCGTGCTCCGTTGCGGAAACAATAGCGGAGAATATGAAGGCCAGCCTTTTGTTTGCGGCAATGCCCGTTGCGGCATGCGCTTGCGCTGGTGGGTCAATCCTGATTTCTGTTCGATGATAGACAACTTGAAACCTTCGCATACCAAATGCCTGTATGCGTTTGCAGAGCAAGGAGATTGATATGAAGAGAACTGACGC
>JAEEGL017410644.1_pt1 | contig 13954 bp, 13 predicted proteins | sample 9134231 | NCBI WGS metagenome assembly JAEEGL01 (sample SAMN16246548, study PRJNA631951) | gut metagenome | biome: gut microbiome; feature: rumen; material: fiber-attached | host: Bos | place: Iran: Karaj | collected 2018-10
CGTGGTCAGAAAACGGAAGTGGAGCACTTGCTGTTATTAACGCAACAATGATCAACGGAGAAATGGAGGAATGGATGGCTATGCATCGGATTATCTATCGGATAGCAAGCTGAACAGACATTTCAACCGTACAGGTCGAAAATGTTTTTGTAATAAAATACTGCCATGCTGCCACAATCACCTATAAAGCACTTAGAATAAAGCATTTACGAATTGTTGCAGCATTTAAATAAGTGGCAGCAAATGTGAGAAACAGCGTATTTTATTGACAAATAGAGTAGTTAACTGCTGGTTTCACGCTTTCCGCTTTGGGGTATCGGTTCTTCCTTAGGCAGAAAATGGTGTTTTCTGCCGTGGAAAACACCGTTTTCAGCCATAGAAAAAACTATTAACCAAGTTCTCTTCACCATAAAGATTGTCTCATTATTGGCAATTCTTGCCTTAAAAAAGTAGCAAAATATTATTTTACGACGTTTACTGGCTTACCACTCATAAATGCTTTCACATTTCAACAATGGATGATTCGCCTGAGGTGGCTCCTCGCTTAGCACGTCAGCACAATAGGCTCTCAGCCGATTTGCTTTCAGTGCATCCGCTACCGCTTGATCATTTACCAATGGACCGCGGCCCGTATTGATGAGAATGGCCGATGGCTTCATCATTTGATCCGTTTCTCAATACCCGAAGGCAATTCATCGGCATGCTTACTGGTATAGGCCGCCACCTTCATACCGAAAGCCTGGGCACTTCATAAACTATTGTTAATTTTATGGTGCAAATATACAACATTTGCAGCAAAATCCGTATATTTGCAGGGTTATTACAACAAAGTTTAAGAGAATAGGCTTTTGATAGACCTATGGATTTGGAAGAAACTGTTTGATTAGCATGAACAAAGTACGAATTACAGCCATACGTCAGACAATCTATCCTGACCTGATGGAAAAGTATGAGAACCCCATCGAACATACTTGTGATGTCAGGGAAGGTCAGCAATGGATCTCTGAGAACGGTGAATGCCCTGAAGGGATGTGCCCTTCCGCATGGTACTCCATGCGTGAGTTTGTGGAATCGTTAGCCAGAGGTGAAGGGAACTTCTACGATGGCTGGATGAAAAATCCCATGAGCGCGATGATCAGCTGTAACGACGGTTTCCGTCCGTTCAGTTTCTATATTGAGGTGATTGAGTATAACAAACAATAAATGAGAAAGTATCGTACTGCCATCATTATGTTTCTGGTGTTCGAAGTCATTGCCGTATGGCTTTGGCTATCGACAGGAAACTTGTTCTTCTTGCTGAACTTTTCCTATTTAGGCATCTCCATTGGTCTTGGAGGCGCATTAATGGCTGCAGGCTGGAAGTATGGCCGCGAACTGACTCAGTTCCTGGTCGGTTCGTATATGCTGGTATTCCTTGGCCTGATTTGCAGGGAGAATATGCAGATTGAGGGATTCTTGGTCTATATAGCATCCGGCATCTTCACTGGAGCCACGCTCCATTATCTCATCGCAAAGATTTTTGGCCCTCTGCTTTTCGGCAGGGGTTGGTGCGGATATGCCTGCTGGACGGCAATGATTCTCGATTTACTTCCTTATAAGACTCCAAAAAGTGAGAGGCGCAGACTTGGATTTATCAGATACATCATGTTTGCCATCTCGCTGGCCATCGTGACAGTTCTTTTCCAAACGGGTAAAACCGATCACGCCACCATGTTTACGCTCTTCTTAGCGGGCAATGTATTCTATTATGTGGTGGGTATCACACTGGCTTTACTCTTCAAGGACAATCGTGCATTCTGCAAGTATATCTGTCCGATTACGGTATTCCTCAAACCGATGAGTTACTACTCGCGGATACGCATCAGGTGTGACGAGAGCAAGTGCATCAAGTGCGGAAAGTGCCTTAAAGTGTGCCCGATGAATGTAGAGGTTTGCAACGACTCCCGTCATCGCAAGAATGCAACAGAATGTATTTTGTGCCAAAACTGTACGAAGGCCTGTCCTGTTAAGGCATTGAAATGCTAGATGCAAAGCGTATGAAGAATTTCGATAGATAAATATAGCGAATAATAAAATGAATAACTATGCAGAACTTTGATTACATGACCCCGACTCGCCTCATTTTTGGCAAGGAGTCGATTGTGAAACTGCCCAGCGTCATGGCGCAGTCCAGCCCAATCCCAAGTACGACCCCTCGGTGCTCGATGGCGTGCGCCTCTGCAAGGAGCACAACATCGCCGTCAACGAGGGTCTGGAGAATGCCTACGTTCCCCTGACAGAGCAGGACATCAAGAAAATCCTGATGGAAAGTCTGTAGTATGAAGAAGATTCTCATCGTTTTAGCCTTGCTGACAGCCTGCAACATGACGCAGGCAGCAGAGAAGAGTCTGCAACAGCTGCAGCAGGAGTTCGTGGACCTGCGCTTCGGCATGTTCATCCACTTTAACATCCCCACCTTCTCGCCTGAGGACTGGCCTGATCCTGACCAGCCTGTATCGACCTTCAACCCAACAAAGCTGGACTGTCGGCAATGGGCCCGGGCGGCTAAGAGTGCCAACATGTCATACGGATGCCTGACCGCCAAGCACCACAGCGGCTTCTGTATCTGGGACACGAAGACCACTGATTACAACAGCATGAACTCACCCGTGCATAAGGATGTGGTGCGCGAGTATGCCGATGCCTTCCGCGCCGAAGGCCTGAAGGTGATGATCTACTATAGCATCCTGGATACGCACCACCGCATACGCCCCGGCTACATCAACACAAGGGAGCAGACGGCGATGATCAAGGCACAGCTGACGGAGCTGCTGACCAATTACGGTGAGGTGACGGCCCTCATCATTGACGGCTGGGATGCTCCCTGGTCACGCATCAGCTACGAGGACATCCCCTTCGACGAGATCTACCGTCACGTCAAGAGCCTTCAGCCCAACTGTCTGATGATGGACCTGAACGCAGCCAAGTACCCGCGCGAGGGCCTATTCTATACCGATATCAAATCCTATGAACAGGGAGCCGGACAGAAGATCAGCACCACGGAGAACCAACTGCCCGCCCTTGCCTGCCTCTCCATCCAGCGCACCTGGTTCTGGAAAGAAAGTATGCCCACCGACCAGCTGAAAGACGTGAACTGGCTGGTGAAGGAGAACATAGAACCATATAATAACGCCTATTGCAACTTTATCCTGAACGTGGCTCCCAACCGCGACGGTCTGATGGACGATAATGCCGTGGAGGCACTCAGGCAGATAGGCGAAATCTGGAAGAACCAAGGTCCTACGCAGCCCATACCAGCTCAGGAGGCTCCAATCATAGAGACCAACATTGCCAAGCACCAGCCTGCGGACTACAGCTGGAGCTGGGATTGCATGATCGGCGATTTTGCCAACAACGATAATTTCTCTGATGCGTGGATTGCCCACCCGCTGGTGGAACAGCCCTGGTGGGAAGTCACGATCCCCAACGACAGAGCCTTCCACCGCATCACCATCCTGGAAGGTCAGGCCGGCGTCATGGAGGATTACAGGCTGGATTACCTGAATGGAGGAGTGTGGACCACCCTCTTCGAAGGCAAGGCCGGAGAAGGGCGCCTGAAACAACACACCTTCCCCGCCGTGAAGGCAGAGAAGGTGCGTATCACCATCTTGCGCCACAAGGGCGAAGTCAAGATTGCTGAGTTTGGCGTTTATGCCACTTGACTATGGGACAGAGATACAAAAAAAATCACTTTTATACAAAAGAATAGCACAAATTACGCAGATTTTTCGTAATTTTGCACCCAAAATTCGAGAAATATGAATATTGAAGCATTGATCAGTAAGTCTGCACAGGAGGCCGTGAAGTCGCTTTACGGCATGGAAGCCTCTGAGAAAATGGTGCAGCTACAGAAGACGAGAAGTGAATTTGAGGGTAACCTGACGCTCGTGGTTTTCCCCTTTGTCAAGGCAGCCAAGAAGAGTCCGGAACAGACGGCTCAGGAGATTGGCGAATACTTACAGCAAAACTGTGTGGCTGTAGAGAAGTTCAACGTGGTGAAAGGATTCCTGAACCTCTGCGTAGGCGACGGTGCATGGCTGCAGTTGCTTGATTCCATCGACAAGGACGAGCACTTTGGCACGAAGCAGGCCACAGAGAATAGTCCGCTTGTGATGATTGAATATTCCTCGCCCAACACGAACAAGCCTCTTCACCTCGGACACGTGCGCAACAACCTCTTAGGCTGGAGTCTGGCCAAGATCATGGAGGCCAATGGCAACAAGGTGGTGAAGACCAATATCGTAAACGACCGCGGTATCCACATCTGTAAGTCGATGCTCGCCTGGCTGAAGTGGGGCAACGATGAGACCCCAGAGTCAAGCGGCAAGAAAGGCGACCATCTGATCGGTGACTATTACGTGGCCTTTGACAAGCATTATCGCGATGAAATCAAGGAATTAGTGGCTCAGGGCATGGACGAAGAGAAGGCCAAGCAGGAAGCACCGCTCATCAAGGAAGCCCACGAGATGCTGGTGAAATGGGAGCAGAATGACCCCGAGGTACGTGCCCTCTGGGAAAAGATGAACAACTGGGTGTATGCCGGCTTTGACGAGACTTACAAGAAGATGGGCGTCTCGTTTGATAAGATCTACTACGAGAGCCAGACCTATCTGAAGGGTAAGGCCAAGGTGGAGGAAGGACTCGCCAAGGGACTCTTCGAGCGTCACGAGGACAACTCGGTATGGGCTGACCTCACCAACGAGGGACTGGACCAGAAACTGCTCCTCCGTAGCGATGGAACCAGTGTTTATATGACGCAGGACATCGGAACGGCAGAGATGCGCTTCCAGGATTATCCCATCGACAAGATGATCTACGTGGTGGGCAACGAACAGAACTACCACTTCCAGGTGCTCTCCATCCTCCTCGACCGTCTCGGCTTCAAGTGGGGCAAGGAGCTTGTTCACTTCAGCTACGGTATGGTGGAGCTACCCAACGGTAAGATGAAGAGCCGCGAAGGAACTGTTGTAGATGCCGACGACCTGATGCAGCTGATGGTAGACGATGCCCTGAAAACATCGATGGAATTGGGGAAATTTGCAGATATGGGCGAGGAAGAGCGACAGGAAATTGCCCGCATCGTGGGCATGGGTGCCTTGAAATATTTTATTCTGAAGGTCGATGCCCGCAAGAACATGCTCTTCAATCCCGAAGAAAGTATCGATTTCAACGGTAATACCGGTCCCTTTATCCAATATACTTACGCCCGTATCCGCTCAATCCTTCGCAAGGCCGAGGCTGAGGGCTTAAAGCCTGCTATCGCTCAGGTGTCACTTGCAGAGAAGGAAGTGGAGCTGGTTCAGAAGATGAATGAGTTCGGAGCCGCCGTGGAGCAGGCTGGTAAGGACTACTCACCCTCAGGCATCGCCAACTACTGCTATGAACTGACAAAGGTCTTCAACCAGTTCTACCACGACTATTCCATCCTGAACGAGCCTGATGAGCAGAAGAAGCTCGTACGGCTCATGCTGGCCAAGAACGTTGCCAAGATCATCAAGAACGGCATGGATCTGCTGGGTATTGAAGTGCCGGAACGAATGTAGAATTAAGAGTTGAAGACTGAGAATATAAATCCACCGACAAACCGGCACGACACGGTTCTGCCCTTGCCCCTCGAGGTAAGGGCAGACGCGTGGGCGGTGGATGCGGCATGCAGTGGCAATCCCGGTCCGATGGAATATCAGGCGATAGACCTTCAGACGGGCTATCGCGTATTCCACTTCGGCCCCGTCCGTGGCACCAACAATATCGGTGAGTTTCTTGCCATTGTCCACGCCCTCGCACTCTGCTGGAATCAGGGCCTTCACCATAAAACAATCTACTCTGATTCCTACAACGCCATCCTCTGGGTGCAGAAGCGCAAGTGCAAGACCAAGCTGGAGCGTACCCCTCAGACAGAACAGCTCTATCAAATCATTACCAGAGCAGAGAACTGGCTCCTTACGCACAATTATCAGAATCCTATTATCAAGTGGGAAACACAAAAATGGGGCGAAGTGCCCGCCGATTTTGGGCGGAAATAAGCTCTTTAATTCTTTTTAACTTTCATAACAATCTTGTAGTCTGATTTTTTTCATATATTTGCAAGCAAAATCAGAACATACGCACGTGTAAGCGCGCACATAAAGAGATGACAGACCTCTTATTATCCAGTTTCCTGAGCTTGTTTGCATTGTTTGGCAAGGAAGAACAAGTGGATGAGACATGGGCAAAAACCATGCTCATCAGTTATTTGCGGCATTATCTTGGAATCCGGAATATCGACTCCTATCTGGACTTCTACAACGACATGCGTGAAGCCTATGAGATGACAGATCAGTTGAATTCCCAGGATACCATGAAAGCCATCTGTTCCAACCTTCACGGCAAGACCACTGCCAAGGAAGAGGCGCTGCTTCTGCTTCGTGTCATGGAATTCTGCGGCTACAAGAAGAGCAAGACACATGACATGTTCAAGAAATTGGCAGAACTATTCAATGTTTCGGATAAGCTGTTCAATGAGTTCAAGAACTACGTAGAGGGTACACCGTCGAAGCACGTGATGATTCATCAGTTGGAAAACACAGACGGTCTGCTGAAGACTTTGCTTGATCCAATGACGGGTATGCTGCTCTTCACCTATACCGGTAAGGACAAGGTGCTACTCAACGATGTGCCCGTTCTTCCCGGCACGTTCCAGATGTGGTTGCAAAGCAGTGTGCTGAAACTCAGCGACGGCAAACCCCTGTATTACTCCACCATCATCGATGCCCACGACACGGCTAACGGCAAAGAAAACGAAAGACGGGCAGTGGACTTCTGCGGACGTGACATCAACTTCCGCTTCCCCAACAGTGACAACGGCATGCACGACCTGAGCTTCACCCTGCACAGTGGTGAGCTGCTGGCCATCATGGGCGGCTCCGGAACGGGCAAGACTACACTCCTCTCTATCCTGAACGGCAGTCTGATCCCACAAGAGGGAAAAGTGACCATCAACGGACACGACATCTCCGAGCCTGCCGCAAAAGACCTGATCGGCTTTGTGCCACAGGACGACCTGCTGATAGAGGAACTGACCGTCTACCAGAACCTCTGGTACACCGCCAAGCTCTGTTTTGAAGGCATGCCGGATACGGAAATTGACAAGCGGGTGATGAAGACCCTGAAGGATCTGGGGCTTGATGCCGCCAAGGACCTGAAGGTTGGCTCCGCCATCAACAAATATATCTCCGGTGGTCAGCGCAAACGCCTGAACATCGCATTGGAGCTTATCAGGGAGCCTGCTGTGCTCTTCCTCGACGAGCCCACCTCCGGACTGTCTTCTGCAGACACGGAGACCGTCATCAACCTGCTCAAGGAGCAGACCTTCAAGGGAAAGCTTATCATTGTGAACATCCATCAGCCGTCGAGCGACGTCTATAAGCTCTTCGACCGTCTGTGGCTCCTCGACAAAGGCGGCTATCCTGTTTACGACGGCAATCCCATCAACGCCATCACCTACTTCAAGGAGGCTGCTGCCTATGCGGATGCCGAGACCAGTGCCTGTCCGACTTGTGGCAATGTCAATCCTGAGATTGTGCTGAACATCATCGACGAGAAAGCCCTGAGCAGCAGCGGCGAGATCTCCGACGAGCGCAAGGTCAGTCCGAAGGAATGGCATGAGCTTTACCTGAGCCGTCGGGAAGAACTGCCACAGCCAGAGGTCACAGCCGTTCCCCCGTCAGACCAGAAGAAACCTGGCGCCCTGAAGCAGTTTGCCATCTTCCTGCGCCGAAACATCAGGACGAAGATCAGCAATGTGCAATACCTCTGCATCACCTTACTGGAGGCACCGGTTCTGGCAATTGTCTGTGCCCTGCTCACACGTTTTGCACCTCCTGAGGGATACAGTGTGATGAACAACAAGAACCTGGTGAGCTATTTCTTCATGTCCGTGATTGTCGCCACCTTCATCGGCATGAGCGGCAGTGCGGAAGAGATCATCAAAGACCGTGCCCTCCTGAAGCGCGAGAGCTTCCTGCACCTCTCATACGGCAGTTATATCTGGTCGAAGATTGTCTATATGGCTGGCATCTCCCTGATACAGACCCTGCTCTTCATCCTGGTAGGCAATACCATCATGGGACTGCATGGTCTCTTTACCACTTGGTGGCTCATTCTTTTTGTCACAGCCTTCCTGTCGAACCTCATGGGTCTCTTGCTGTCGCAATGCCTAAGCTCTGTCGTAGCCATTTACATCAGTATTCCGATGCTGCTGATACCTCAGATCCTGCTGTGCGGACTGGTGGTCAGTTTCTCTGACCTGACTCCGAAGAGCACTACGGGAAATGTTCCGCTAATCGGAGACATCATCCCCTCCAGATGGTCATACGAGGCACTGGCCGTCACGTCGTTCACGGATAATACATTCGAGAAGCCGTTCTTTGAAATCGACAAGCAGAAATACGAGAACCAGTTCTATAATCTGGGCTTCCTCTATGAGCTCCAGTCGCAGTTGGAAACAAAGAAAGACGAAGAAACGAAAGGCAAGCCCGTCTCTCCCCTGCATATAGAGACCATCCGCAAAAACCTGCCAAGGCTCACGGCCTATTGTGGGATGAAGCCCTACGATGGAGACTATTCCTACGCTTCCCTGCAACCCTATTTGCAAGAGGCAGAGAACATCCTCGCTGAACGAGGCAATAAAGCGACCCTCAAGGCTGATGCCATCATGTCGGGTTTAGTGCGCGAACATGGCAAAGAGGCAGTCTTACAGCTCAAGCGCGACAACTTCAACATCAAGTTGGAAGATTGTGTCATCGGGGCAGACCAACAGCGGATGCTGGACGTGATCGACGGCTATATCGTACCACGTACCGGTCTGATCTACCTGACCCCACAGAGCCAGTGTGGCAGAGCTCCCTTCTACAGTAGCGAAAAGGTTGTCGGTACCTGGCACATCAAGACCCTCTGGTTTAATATGGCTGTCCTGTTGCTGATGTGCATCATCCTGACAGGACTGCTCCTCGCTGACTGGCCAGGAAGAATCATCCGGAAATAAATAACATTCAAATACATTATTAATAACTATCAATTTAAAAAAGATGAAAAAATTATCAATTCTCGCTGTAGCATTTGCAGCAATCGCTTTCGCAGCATGCGGAAACAAGAGTGCACAAAACACAGAGTCAGCAGATTCTGTCGTGAAGAGTTTCGAACAGGAGCAGGTAGAAGCCAGCATCAAGATGCACGTGGACAGCCTTGCATCAGAAATTGGCAAGCTCAAGCAAATGCCGTTCCTGCAGAAAGGTAATGACGGCAGCGTCAAGCTGACAAAGGAAGAACTCCAGGTGAAGCCCGAATATCTTCTGGATCCGGCTGTTGCCGAGACCGCTACCACTCTGGGTGAGAAGTATCGTATCCTGAGTGCCCTTGACATTGACAAGAGAACAGCCTTGCTCTATGAGATGCCGACAGAGGACTATGACAAGGCCATCACGAAGTTGGCTGCCGATATCAATGATCCTTCATTCAAAGCTTTGGGTGATGACAACAGCGTGTCAGAAACCACACAGATTCTCTATGACGAGATGGAGAAGAACGGCCGCATCAACTACTTCTGGCAGTTGGCAGCAGCTTCTCTCATTGAGCAGCTTTATATTGCCAACCAGAACTCTGACAAGTTCCTCGGTGCCTTCACCGACGATGCTGCAGCCAATACAACCTTCCGTATTGTCCTCATCCTCGATGCCCTGAACCGTCTGTCTGAGTATGATCCCGACATCGCTCCCGTTGCTGAAGCACTTGCTCCGCTGAATGTACTGAACGCAACCACCGTCAGCGAACTGAAGGCTCAGATTGCCGAGGCCAAAGATAAGATTGAGGCAGCTCGTCAGGCCCTCATCAAATAAGACTACACCTTATTATAATATAAAGAGTCCCGAAAGTCATGTTTCTTTCGGGACTCTTTTTAATGACTAACCGCTCAGTTAGACTGACGACGGAACACCACAATCGTGTTCCCGTCATACTGCGAAGAACTGGTGATGACGGCATTGGCAGGCACCCGAGGGGCACGCGTACCATCGGAAACCGTCATGGAAGTATTGGTCTCCACACGGATCTCGTCCCAAAGGCCCTGCACCAAGAAAGAGCGCAGCGTCTCTGCTCCGCCTTCCACAATGAGCGACTGGACATGATGAGCATAGAGGCTTTCGAGATTCAGGGGGTGGGCATGATCGACGACCAGTCGCTTGGGATTTGGACCTCTCCATTCCCTGACGGTCAACTGCGGATGGTCGCGCGTCTCCGTCACTCGTCCCACAAGGATGGCATCTTCCTCAGAACGGAGTTTATGCGAAAGCATCTTCGTGTAGGCATTGGAAATCTGTACCGGCTTGAAATGGTCGTCGATAAAGCCATTGGCTGTCTGTGCCCATTTCAAAATGATATAAGGCCGCTGCTCACGATGATAAGTGAAGAACCGTCTGTTCAAGGCCTGACACTCTGCCTCCAACACACCTACTTCTACGTCAATGCCTGCCTCACGGAGCTTACGGATGCCACGCCCCTGCACTTCGGCGAATTCATCGATACAACCTACAACCACCCGACGCACGCCTTTCCTGATTATCAAGTCGGCACAAGGAGGCGTCTTGCCATAATGGGAACACGGCTCCAGACTCACATAGACAGTAGCCTCAGGCAATAAAACCTCGTCGTCGGGTCTGACCGATGCAAAGGCATTCACCTCGGCATGCCCCTCACCACAGCGCACATGGTAACCCTCACCGATGATCCTGCCGTCAGCACTCACGATCACAGCCCCCACCATTGGATTGGGCTTCGCATTCCGCTGGCCGTTCTTTGCCAGCTGTATGCACCGTCGCATGAATTTCTCGTCGTCCATCATCTAAATTTTCAATTATCAATTATCTATTATCAATTAATTTTCTTACCTTTGCAGCGCAATGACATACGAAGAACTCTGGCACAGACTGACACCGCTTTATGAGGCTGGCGAGGCGAAAGCCATCGTCCGTTGGGTGCTCGACGTGCGCTTCGGCCTGTCATGGGCAGACATTCTATGCGGCAAAGATACGGAATTATCTGCAAATGACCAAGCAGAACTGATAAAAATCATGCAACGGCTTGAAAAAGCAGAGCCCATACAGTACGTCTTGGGTGTTGCAGACTTCTGCGGACGGTCTTTCCGTGTGGAGCCTGGTGTACTCATCCCACGTCCTGAGACAGCAGAACTCTGCCGTTGGATAAGTCAGGAGACAGGAGTCAGGAATCAGGAGACTGGAGACTTCACCATTCTCGATATCGGGACGGGTAGCGGATGTATCGCCATCACACTGGCATTAGAGATGCCCGAGGCCAAAGTGACAGCCTGGGACATATCCGATGATGCCCTTGACATTGCTCGTGAGAATGCCAGAATTCTTGGTGCAGACATCTGTTTTGAAAAACAGGACGCCCTCAACATATCCTCTTTTTCCAAATGGCATCTGATTGTCAGTAATCCGCCCTATATCCGTCCCTCTGAGCGCGATGAAATGGCCAAAAACGTGCTTGATTACGAGCCCATGACAGCACTCTTCGCACCAGCAGACTCCCCCATCATCTTCTACCAACGTATCGGTGACTATGCCTGGCAGACACTACTAACAGGTGGTAAGCTCTATTTTGAGTTGAACCCCTTAACGGCAGATATGGTTGCCGATTACCTGAAGAGACTCGGTTTCTCAGGAATAGAGATCCACGAGGACCAATATGGCAAACGACGATTCCTTAAAGCTATCAAGATATGAAAAAAGAAATGACCGGCCAAGAAGCTTACCTGCAACTTGCAGCTCTCTGTGCCCAGGCAGAGCACTGCGAACAGGAGATGCGTGACAAGATGAAACGCTGGGAAATCGATGAAACGACGCAAAACAAAGTCATCGAACGCCTCATCAAGGAACATTATATCGACGAGGAACGCTATGCCCGTGCCTTTGTCAAAGACAAAATCCGCTATAATAAATGGGGGCGACGAAAGGTGCAGCAGGCCCTCTGGCAGAAACGTATCAGCGATGACGTCCAACGGCTTGTACTCGATGAAATCGACGAAAAGGAATACCTTGACGTTCTTCGTCCCCTGCTCAAGCAGAAACGGAAAAGCATCAAGGCAGAGAGTGACTACGAAATGAACCAGAAACTCGTGCGATTCGCCTTAGGCCGCGGTTTCGGCTTCAGTATTATCCGCCAGTGCCTTGATGTAGATGACATCGACGTTGACGAAGATGCCAATGACTAAATCGTAAATCCGTAAATCCGCAAATCCAATGATTAGTTTTTGGCGACGATTGCTCGACCTCATCTCACCCCGCTGCTGTGTGGTCTGTGATGAACGGTTGTCCGTGACAGAAGAAATCATCTGCACCAAATGCAACTTCCACCTGCCAAGGACCGGTTTCCAGAAAAATCCCTATGAAAATGAAATGGCCAAGCTCTTCTGGGGTCAGATCCCCATTGAGAAAGCTACAGCATTCTTCTACTATGAAGCCCACGCAAGAACAGCCAATATCCTCTACGAACTGAAATACAAGAATCATCCTGAGATTGGAGAAGTCATGGGCCGGCTGATGGCACGAGAGTTCCTGCCTTCTGGTTTCTTCGATGGAATCGATGGTATCTTACCCATCCCCCTCGCCAGAAAGCGCGAACGGCAGCGTGGTTACAACCAGAGTATGGAGCTTGCGCGAGGTGTCAGTGAGATAACAGGTCTGACCATATATAATAAGGTGGTACGACGAACGGTCTTCAAGGGTAGCCAGACCCAGAAAGGACGTTGGGAGCGCAACGAAAATGTGGAACACGTCTTCCAGCTCATCGACGGTACTATTGTCAGCGGCAAGCATCTTCTCCTCATCGACGATGTGGTGACAACGGGTGCCACCATCATCGCCTGTGCACAAGAACTGGTAAAAGCCGGTGACGTAAAAATCAGTGTCCTATCACTCGGTTTTGCCAAGAGCTAATTAATAATATTCTTTTCTAAATCCCAGCGGGGAAGTCCTGTGTGACGCTGGTGGCGGCGATGCGGCCGGATATTAGTATCTCAGTGAGGGCATTGCCGCCCAGACGGTTGCCGCCGTGGATGCCACCCGTCACCTCGCCTGCGGCATAGAGGCCGGGGATAGGCTTGCCGCTGGCATCGAGCACATGGCGCTTTTCATCCACCACCAGTCCGCCCATGGTATGGTGGGTGGCTGGAGCCAAAGTTCGGATGGTGAGCAGGGTTGAGTCGAGCGAATAGGTCGATTTGTCGTAGGTGCCATCCTGACGGCGCTTCACATTGCCGATGGTGTTGGTGGCATATCGCTTGCTCACGTCTGCAGGCTGCCCTCCTTCCATCACCGCCATGTCGTAGTCGCGGATGGCCTTCAGGATGGCGTCGGCACTCACATTGAACCTCAGTGTGTTCAGCAGTTCTGGCAGTTGCGCCGGCTTGCATGCATATTGTTTGCCAGGCACGTCCACACCACGCTTCTCGTTCGGCTCCGTGGTCTCTTCACCGCCGATATAGAGGTAGACACCCCGTTTCCCGTAGAAACTGATGCCTTTCTCGAAGGCCTTCGCCGAAAGAACGTCACGCTCCAGCGACTCGTCGACGAAGCGCCGTCCGGTTTTGGGACTGATAAACACGGCATCCGACACGCTGCCGAAGGCCAGATTGCCATAGTCGGTATACGACAGCGGCATCAGCTGTGTCCAGCCCATCCCCGTCAGCGAGGCCCCCACCTTCTGTGCCATGTCGAGGCCTTCGCCCTGCAGCGAACTGCGGTTGGTCGAGGCCATACGGCTCGTAAGGTATTCCTTGTTCCAGTAGCGGTTCGTGTCGATCACCTTGCGGATATTCGCCGCATAGCCGCCCGTCGCGATGATCACCCCCTTGCGGGCATGC